>CETC01007080.1_pt1 | contig 11220 bp, 24 predicted proteins | sample 326911 | NCBI WGS metagenome assembly CETC01 (sample SAMEA2622694, study PRJEB7988) | marine metagenome | isolation source: saline water (ENVO:00002010), including | reverse complement strand
TCCATACGATAAAATTGGTGTTGAATACGAGAGCCAATGTTTTGAAGCGTACTCATACAATTTTTGAGCATGTTTTTTATTAGAACCAAAACAGCTAGATACATAAGCAAACCTTTCTTGTGGTGAAATTTCATCATCCATCATGTAAGCTTCTTTTAGACGAGTGATCCCTAACTCATCAAAAAGATTATCTCTCTCAGGAGAGATTGTAATATCATCTTTAATCATTTACCCCTACTCTTTGTAATATAAATCTAAAATCATTTCAGCATAGTGTATTACTTTTTCTATGTCTTTTCTACCCTCTCCTTTTGTACGATGTCTTGTTATATACTTTACAATATTACCTTCACAAAAACTTAGATTATTTTTTTCTATGTATTCTACAGGTTGTATAACACAGTTTTTATAATGTTTACCATCTACTTGTTTATCTAGTGCTGATTCTTTCAATTCTTTTTTCTCTCTTAATTTTCTAACTATATACTGATCTCTTGATTCATTTTTAATATTCATCTAATTTTTTCTATAAAAAAGAGTTTAACTTTTTTCTTATGTCTGAATTATCTTTTGCAGTTACAGCTTTAATTGCAAAAGTTCTTACTGTCTTAGGATCAACACCTGCTAGTTCACAGGTATAAACAAAGTTCTCACATGTCACACCAATAGAAGCAAAGACCCAAGCATTAGCTTGATCTCTTAGCAAAGATGTTTCTACAGTTTCATTATCTACTTTAGGTTTAGATAAGTCAAGTAGTGCTCTTAGAATAATTGCTAAGTTTAAACTTCTATCAGGATTCTTTTCTGTTAAATCATACAGTGATTCATTTTTTTCTAAATCATTTTCCATTTGGCGGTTCTTGTACTGGCCTATAAAATTTACCTCCTACATAATTATTGTAGAAGGCTGGTTCATTTGTTCCCTCTAATGTTGAAGTTAATACATGATTTATTATTTGATAGTAACACTCATAATATTTTAAACTTCTTTTATTTTTACACTCACAAATAATCTCAAATTTAAATGCACGTTTACCTAATTTCTTTATATCTTCATTAAGATATTTACTAGAGCCTGTATATATTCTCCAGTTAGATTCTACCTTTTTTTTATTACGAGTTACGTAATATTGTTTACAGCCTATATAAGATTTATTAGTTTTCTTATTAGTTATTTGATAAACAAAACCAAAATGAACATTTGGCTCTGGTTTTTTATGATACTTCCAATGCATGCACTTCTTCTACATCTGGTTCTCTCACAACCTGTGTTAAAAATTTATTACCCTTTGCATATTTGAATACACGTAGTCCTTTACCTTGATTAGAATCAGCCCAACATGTCTGCTTATAATTACAATAGACACAGCCAACAGCCAAGCTACGATTACCAGACTTGCCATCAGGTATGTCAGAGTAACACTTATCAGGCAAGCTATCTTTACTAACGATATTTTTAAGATGTTTGACTCTTGCTTCTGCATTAATCATATCCATCTGATGTAGTTTAGATAAACATATCTCTCCAGTAGATTTGTTTATTGCAAGAAATGCAGCAGTATCTATACCATTTGCTTGTGCGTAGGCAGATATTTGAGCAACATATCCAAATGGATCATCTTCCACTAGATTATTTTTTCTAAACTTTTCAAATCCAAAACCACTGGCTGACTTACAGTCAACAAGAACACCATCAATAATAGAGTCTTGATGTCCAGCTACACCATCAACATGTACTTCTTTCTGTTGATCTTTAACATCATGTCCTGCAATAGTAGAACATAAAAGTAAAAGTTCTTCTAGAATATAACCATATAAAAACTTTATTCTAGTAGATGGTTTAAGTTGTTCTTCTTCAAGAGGACTATTAACATCTAACCAAATCTTTCTATCTGGTTTACCTATTGCAGAAAGTCTTAAACCTTTTCTATCTTTAGGAACTTCATATAGAAAATCTTTTATATGAACCTTCAGCATTTCACCAAAGGTATCTATATGTTTATCTACTTCTTCTTCATCCATATCTATAGGATGAAGACTAAATAAATTATATATATCTTCTACAAGAGTATCTACAGTTTTCATAGTAAACTGAGGGAGTAGTGCAGAGAGGAAACACTACTCCCCCACTCCTTAGTTAGAATGGTGCTGATGCAGATGCTTGTACATATCCACCGTCAACAGGGGCAAAGTCTTCCTTGCTATTTGCATATTCAATAAAATCAACAACCTGAACAGCAGCAAGGTCAGCAGATGTGCCAGACTTACCAGCATAATTCCATTCATAAGGAATTGCTTTTACATTAACAAGACTGCCATTGGCAATCAACTTATCATCCCACAGATTATTCTGTGAGTCTTTAACAATAGGAGCTTTACGTTCACTCCCATCCTTTCTCATTACCTTTCGTTTAATAGTTACAAAGTCACCACGATCATCACCTTTGTTTGCTATCTTGAGATTAGCTCCCTCAATAACAGAACGATTATTATCATCAACCTCAATTTGTATTGACCATACTGGATCAAACTTTGTGTTAGGTTCAATGATTGAAGCGTAGTGACATTTTCCTGTAATGTAAATTGGATCATTCATGATCTTTATTTTCTCCATTTAAGTTGCACTGGACTATTCCAGCCTTGATTGTCTAGTAACTTTTAGACAGTAACATAGTATTATTTGATTGTCAAGCACTATTTTCTAAATATTTCACGGCCCTCCTTAAATAATTTATATCATCGTTAAACCATCCAAGAGCAGAGTTACATTTATGACATAACCAACCCCTAAACTTTCCTGTCATATGGTCATGATCCAAACACCAACTAGCATTAAGACTTTGTGTTGATGCATCAATAGTAGCCTTTGAAAATTGACCTTCAGTGTATAAACAAATAGGACATTTGTAATTATTATCTGGACGAGGAATTGTTTTTAATAAAATATCTCTCTGCTTTTGATCTTGTTTGCAACAAGAATCACATTTGTTTCTTAACTTTGGTGTTCCATCTACTCTTCTACAGCCACCCACTGGTTTATAACAGTTTAATGGTAAATTTTTGTGACAACTTATACACTTTTTTAGTGAGTTATCTAGGTTTACTAACTCTTCATTAGGAAATAACTCTTGTTGTTCCATCAGTGTGTTTCTGCCCAATTATTTCCAACTTTATAATCAGAATCTAAATTACATTTAAAGTTAAATATCTTTTGTGTTTGATACATTGCCTCCTTTGTTAGTTTACAAAATCTTTGTACGTCTGGTTTGGCTACTTCAAATTGGTATTCATCATGAATAGATGCTACCAACTTAGCATCAATACCAGATCTTCTAACCTTTTCATTTATCTGCACAAGCCATTGCTTACAAACTATAGCACCTGCACCTTGAAGTAAAGTGTTTAATGCTGCATGTTCTGATCTAATCTGTAATCTTCTCCCATCAAGACCTTTAATAGTACCAGCTTGAGCAGCCTCTGATACATTTGATCTAAGTCTTTTCAAAGCTGGCATGTTAGATAAGAATTTAGATATTAATCTCTGTCCTGTGGAAGCAGAGCCGCCAACAACTTTACCTATTTTAGCTGGACCTGCACCATAAAGAAAAGCATAGATAAAAGTCTTAGCTTGATCTCTAGTTTTTAATCCTGCTGCTTTTTGATTAGCAGTATGCACATCACCAGTCAATACTTCTTCTGTAAAATTAGTATCGTTCATGTAGTGTGCAAGACATCTAAGTTCAAGACCACTTGCATCAGTCCCTACAAGTTTATGTGTGTTGCTGTTTGACACACCCCATAGTGCTCTACATTCTTTTCCATAAGGACTGTAGACTGCTGGCACTTGTGCCATGTTAGGACTGTGGTGAGCCATGCGACCAGTAATAGTTTTAAGAGTAAGAACACTACCATGAACACGTAAGTCATTACTACACTCCTTTATCCAAGACTTCAAAAGACCAGTTCTTTTTTGTAATAGAAAATATCTACTAAACATTTCAGCTTCTGGCATTTTAATTTTAGATAAGACAGCTTCATTAACTACAACATTACCTTTTTCTGTATGAACAGAGGGCTTCCACCCACGATCTATTAAACGATCTGCTATTTGTTTACGAGAAGCAATGTTAAATGGTATCTCTTTTGTCTTAGTTTTTAGTTCAACAATAGTAGGTTCAAACATTTCCAATGATTGTTTCTCTAGTTCATGTTGCTCATCTTCTAATTTAGCTAAGAGTAATTGACCTTCTTTTATATTAAATGCAAACCCATTACGTTCTTGTTGATCAATAATAACTCGTATATTTCTTTCTAACTCGTAAGACCTTTTAGAAAACTCTACACTTTCTTTCTCTAATTCTTGTGCCACTTTTCTAGTTAGTGATACGTCTTGTTTACAATAGTCTAACATATCAAGAGTAAATTCATCAAAGTTATTATAATCAATCTTATGACTATTTAGTTTAATACCCCATGATTTTAAACTGTGACCACCTTCTCTAATAGGATTAAATAGTTGAGACTCTAATAGAGTATCACGTACTTTGATAGGAGATATTTTAGACCCTGTTAATTTATTTAATACAGGTGCATCAAAACTAAGACCATTGTGCATTATAAATGTGTCTATCTTTTTTGACCACTCTCCAAACTCTTTACACTGATCTCCTATCCACTCACGCATCTCTCCTGTATGATAGTGTTGTGCAACTATACAATGTATACGACTAGCATCTAAGCTATCTGTCTCTATATCTACTACGGCTGTAGTCATGGTATGTCTACGAGAGTTGCCTCTTGTACTGGTATATGAAAGAAACTCTCGCCCTCTCTTACGTATCTATTAGATATTTCTTTAACATCACAATGTAATAATATTTCTGCTTGTATATACCAAGCTTTCTTACAATCATTTCTAAATACTAGGAATGAAAATAGAGAATCTGGATAAAGCTCTTGCCATTTTTTAACTAATCTATTTTTTCTATGAGGTATACGTATCTCCTTCCAACTCTCGTTCCAATCTCCTTTCCAACTGTACTTAACTTCTACTTCAAAAAGGTGATGTGGTTTATTATCTACACTACAAACTATATCAAAGTCTTTTGTTTCTTCAGTTATAATTTGTGGATAGTTCATAGGTTTAATAAATTTTAAAGCTGCTTCCTTTGCTGCTTTATCGGAAGCTTCATACATACTTCTATCAAATCTTTTCCTTATGCCTTGATATTGTTTAGTCATTTTAATCTGATTCCTTTAAGATATATTTATCTACTAAGGTTTCTACATCTTTACACATATAATGTTTTCTATTTTTATTTCTTCTATTATACATGACTCCCCATCTTCCTGTAGTATAATAATACTGATATGTTATATAATGCTTCTCAGGGTCAGGATTATCTATGTAAAAAGCAGGTAATCTTTCATCAAAAGTAAATGATAATTTTTTACTTTTTAAATATTTTTCAACATGTTCCATATCTTGTTCTGTTCTATATTTCCAAATCATTCTTCATTATCCATTAATGGGTTATCAATCTGTGACATTCTACCAGAGTCTTTATCATAATGCAAATGACAAGCTACACCAGTGTCGCCAGTGTATCTATTTTTTAGAATACGTATGGTAGTAGTGTTAGCTTCTACGTCATCGTCTGCTTGTTGGTTTCGCTCCAGTGCGATCACTGCATCAGATAGATGTGCTATAGAAGCAGAGCCACGTAGATGTGAAAGCGATACCTCACGCCCATCCTCATGACCACGATCACCTGATGGTCTACGTAGATGACTGACAAGCAGTAGAGCTATGCCTGTTTCTTCTACAAGAGATCTTAGCTTAGTCATGAGAATATCTATAGATTTACGTTCATCACCATTATCTTCTTGACCTGATACAAGAATAGATAAGTGATCTAGGAATACCCATTTACACTCAAGAGCTTTGGCCATGTACCTTACACGATCTAGTATTTCATCGTTCTCAATAGAACCAAAGTGATCAAAGGCAAAGAACCTACCAGAACCTACAGTTTTATTTTGCCATTCGTTCAACTGCTCTCTTGTGTACTGGTTACGTACCTCTTTGATATATAGTCTAGCATTAGCTTCAACACTCATAATATTAAATGCGGTATTACGAGTGTTTTCTTCAAGAGCCAATACGCCAATATTATCCTGTGTGTTAGACATGATGTGATGCATAAGCTCTCGCATGATACTGGACTTACCCATACCTGCACCAGAAGTGAATGTTAATAACTCACCAGTACGCATACCGTATGTCTTTTCATTCATCTTAGACCAAGGATATAGACAAGTCTCGTTTACCTTTTCATCGTAAAGAGATGCACCAAGATCAGCGAGATTAACTATACCTACTGGTGTGTATGTTCTAGCGTTCCACCATGTATTAACAAACTTCTCACGTTGCCCTGTTTTCAGATACTCATTAGCATCTTTCAGATCAAGGTTCATAATCTTACATTTGTTAGGTTCAAATAACTTGGCTACCTTTTGTTCTGCTTCTCTGCCCTGCTTATCATTGTCAAAGCATAGAACAATCTGATCAAACTTATTAAGGTAATCTAAAGATTGTTGGCAGTTCTTCAGCGCAGATGCCGCACCGTTCTTGATGGATACGACAGGCCACTTAGAACCTAGTAACTCGTAAGCAGACATAGCATCTAACTCACCCTCACACACAGTAATATACTTACCACCTTGGTTAAATTTATTCTGCCCGAACAGAACTGCACCAGACATGTTACCTTCAGAGTAAAACTTTTTATCCTGAGTCTGTCTAAACTTTGTAGCTATATGGTTATTGTCTTTGTCATAGTATTTATATTGGTGATCAGTAATCATAGACCCTTGCATAGAGACAGTAACACCATACTCTCTGCAAGTTTTCTCACTAATTTTTCTATCAGCAATAGCTGAAAAGTTAAAAGATTTATTTTTATTAAGTTGATACGAGTTCTGTTGTTGTATCATGTTGCCCTCTGATTTATAATTTGATGGGAAGTAAGTTTCACAACTGTAACAATAGTGATGACCGTCAGCATATTCTATATTAGCATCACTTGAATCACATTCAAAGCAAGGCTTGCGTCTAACAACAATAGAGTTATCTCTATCATCATATTTTTTTAATCCTATATCCATACTTTACCCCTAATACTCTAAGCAGTCCCTCTCTATTAATAATCTCTAATTCTGCATCCTTCTTTGTACAAAAAGATTCAGGTAATATTTTATTATTTATTATTAGTTTCCACATATCTATTCAAACACATCATCATCTAAAAAATATTCTAATATATTTTCTTTGTCTAACATGACTTCATTCACTTCTTCTTTTGCTAACTTTTTAGCTTCTTTAGAGGTGTAACCCTCTTGTTCATACTGACGAACGAGATCACGAAATATATCGTTACGTTCTCTGTCCCATAAGTTTTTAACCATCTTTTAAATCCTCATAGAATTTATCTCTGTCTTCCTCTAAAGTAGGATCGTATCCATGTGCTTTCATAATATTCCAATCTTCATAGGAAATACCAAGGGCATTTCTTAATCTTTTTTCTTTCTGTAATCTATAATAATCAAAGTCATATATTTTTGTCATCTAACTCGACCCACTTATTTCTACTATTCTTTTCATATTGAGAAAGTTTTTTTCGTAGCTCCTTAATTTCACTATCTCTTTTCTCTATAATATCTTTTAGTTGTTTGATTTGTTTTTGTTCTATCATTTTAATACCGTATTGTCAACGTAGAATATATGTGTGCCTATCATACCAAGCATTTGAAAGTTAGGACTCATGCTCCAATTAGGTGATACATAATTTGCATGGTAGTGAGTAGCACCCATTGTAGGTTCTACATAAACACCACTCATGGCAAGTGTGGCCGCATCTATTGCTTTCTTATATGCTTTTGTATTGTGTATTCTTTCTGGTTTACCATCACACCAGTAAGAGAAGTGACATTTATTTCTTACAGGATTACCATTAATATATCTACCTTGATGGACAACTTCACATATTGTATTAGGATAACTAGGGCTTCTAACTCTTTCTATAATTACATTAGCCACTGCTAATTGTGCTATAAAACTTTCTGATCGTGATTCAAAATAGATCGCCTCTGAAAGACAAGACAAGTCATCTGCTTTAGATTTACTACTTATTAGAACAATCATTAGTGTACTAATAAGTAATGCTAATACTACTTGATAATTAATTTTCATTGTAACCTCTCTATAGCTACATTATTTAGAAATCTACCATTAACAAATGGTACTCCTTCATCTAATAAATATGCTGCGGCTTCTTCATAAGAATTAAAACTACATATAGTTTCATCTTCCTCAGATATGAGCACATCAAAATCTCTTAGATGTGTAACAATTCTATTTTCATATTGAGTAATTATAAACTTAGTCATAATTTTTACTCAATATTACGATAATCATTTACGTTTTCATTAGGCCATTGATATTTAAAATCTTTAGGCCAAAATTCAGCAACCAAATACTTCTCGGCTTCTTCATCGTCTTCATCCATATCTATACCACTGTATATATCTACAGGACTACACTCTTTATCATCTTTAAGATGTACAACATTTACAAAATATTGTTCATATTTTTCCGCTTCATCACCATACACTATCTCCAACATCTTTTCTACTGCATCTTTGTGACTTTTAGCACCACTAATCTCAAAAGTAACTGCGTAGTTACCATCATCGTATGTGCTACTTTTTGGTATACCAGTGTATTTATAATATCCTTCTTTATTTGTCATTTTAACAGCCCTCATCTAAGTAACAATTAAACGTGTGTATAACTTCAGCAAGATTATCTTTATCTTTTATTTTTATATCACCATTTAGATATAACATCTGAAGAACTTCTAGTGCTTCTTCTACAGCTTCACGCATTGATAGTGTCATTAATATACTCCTCGTATCCAGACCAAAACATATCTACTTGGCACTCTATCCAACTATTTAAATCATCATAATCTATAGGATCTAATGAATAACCAAAAATAGGATAATTTATATATTCATCAAGAGCACTCAAAACTATTGGGTCAGAGTCCTTATCTCTAAGATAATTATCTATTTGTTTTCTGTTTTTAAATGTAGGAATCTTCATCATGAACCTCTATTATATCATAAAAAAGTGGAAAGTAAAAACTTAAATTAATAAGTCTTTACCTTCCATAGTTTACTGCATTATGCAGCTTCAGCGACAAACTCTTTCCAAGTATCAGAACGTAACCAGTTAGTTACTTTCTCTTGACGTTTGTAAAGTGTACCCTGATCTCCAGTACGAGTCAAGTTAAATGCACCTGTACCATGAGAGGCATAGTGTGTCATGGCAGACATTACAGCAAAAGCATTACCACCACGATTGCATTTCTCAATAATGTACTGATCAGATAATCTATCTGAAAGTGTACCAGACCTTTGAGCCGGAATCTCTCTTTTAGTAAGGGTATCAAACAAGTTCACAACTTGTGCATACTTTACTTTCTTATCTGCTAGTCTCTGATAACCATCAACAATTTCTTTATGATTATTCATAGTAACTTCAAAAGCATTTATAAAACCATCTGTATTAAAGTTACGAGTATGTCTCTTACGAGTTACATCATACTTACCTGTCACCGTACCATTTGTACAAAAGAAGTCTATCAGACCAGACCACATAACTACTGATCCCTGACCATCAAAACTATTCTTCATAACAAAACGTAGACCAAACTCAGTCTTATGACCTACATCAGTTTCAATTCCATGTTTAATTTTAGGAAAGATGTATTCAGAATAACATACTTTACCATTTTTAAGTATAGTATCTTTAATTTGTACATCTTCTAGTACAATAGGATCAAAGTAATTTATCATCTGTTTTTGTAGTGGTTCTAATACTTCTATATTCTGTACTACATGGTAGTTTTTATTTACTACAGATATATAATTACGTTTATCATCTCCACTTCCACTCCACAACATCTTTTTGTCTGGTGCATATAATCCATCCATGCCATGTACATTTTGCTCATGTACAGAAAACATAATATCTCTATTCATATCAAGTAATTGTTGCATTTTATTATCCTTTCAATGCAGTTTGTAACCGTTTTATAGAAACTTCATATTTACTTTTAAAATCTTCTTTTTCATTGTACGCTAAAGATTTATTATAACTTGTTGATCTTCTAGGTGGATAGTAATAAGAACGATAACTTTTCTTACACTTACCTGCTCTCCACTTAATACCTAATGCCGCACATCTAGACAAATTGCCTAATGTCTCTGATCTAAATCTTTTATTAACTATCTTTGCTACTTGTGTGGCAGTTAGTCCTTCATCAAATAATAGTAACACATCTTGTCTTAAAGATGTAGAATAATTAAGTCGTCTTGCCATTTTTATTTTCTCCTTTTTGTAAGATAGTTAGTATAGTCCAAGGCTCATATGAACCAGAACTACTTATCTTTTTTAATTTTTGTAATAATGTTTCTGTACCTTTTTTCCAATCTTCTACTTCTATGGTGTGTGTTTCACCATTATCAAATGTTACTTCAAATGTTTTCATTTATTATCTCCTGTATTCTATGCTCTAATGTGTTTATAGTAGTGTGTATATGCCCCTGACCTCCAATCTTGGGATCAATTTTACTTTTTAAAATCTCTATCTCTGCTTGTAAAATTTTAACATGATTGTACATAGCTGTATCTAACTGCATTAGACTATCACCTCTGCTTTTTCTTTTGGAATATAGTCATGAAAAGATTTATCAGGATCGTTAGTGAATAGTCTTATATCTGTTGTGGTTGAATGTCCACTATAATCTTCACTTGTTATTGATACAGTGATACATCTTCCCCAATCATGTATGGACTCTGAAACTTTAATATCTTCTGTGCGGTGTACTGTTACTTCTGTCATTTTTTCTCTCCTTCTGTTAGACAATCACCTATACTTCATATCTAGATATGAGGCACAATCCCATTCTTCTGGGATATAGTCATGAAAAGATTTATCACGATTATTAGTAAATAATTCTATGTCTGTTGTGGTTGAATGTTCATTATGACCCCCACTTTTTATTGATACAGTAATACATCTTCCCCCCTTGCATAGGGATTCTGAAACTTCAATATTTTCTAGGTTGTATACTGTTAACTCTGTCATTTTT
>CETC01020031.1_pt1 | contig 11223 bp, 17 predicted proteins | sample 326911 | NCBI WGS metagenome assembly CETC01 (sample SAMEA2622694, study PRJEB7988) | marine metagenome | isolation source: saline water (ENVO:00002010), including | reverse complement strand
GGTCCCTACTTTCTCGGTTGTGAATCCTTCGATCTGCCCTGTGCCCGTTTAGACGCAGGGCAGACCGCAATATTCACACGCCTATGACAATTCTCTTTCTGCCTCCTCTGTGCTCAACAACACGTCCGTCGCCAAGTCTATGTATGCATGCTCCCCGGTGGCCGGATTCCAGCAGTAGAGCAAACGCCGACCCGTCCGAGTAAAGAATGGTACCTCAGTTCCGCCACATGCTGCGACCCATGAATCATTCATCGCTCAACCATGGGCACAGCAGCCAAAATCCTAGGTGGGGTGAGTGCGACTCTGCCGCTCCGAAGTAGTACCCCTCGGGGGCATGCCTGTTGAGTCTTTGGATTAATTCGTTCATGGCTACGCGCGGCCCCTCGAAATCCCACCACACCTCCGACTTCATTTTTCCTTCTATTCTCCGTAGATAGGTGGCGTCTCCGTCACCAGGCCTGCAGTACAGACTCAGCTCGTCAATTAGAGCCTGTATTGTGTTCCCGACCGTGGCGTCGGAGTGCTGCACTACCGCTCCCGGATCGGCCTTGGCCCTAGACATCGGGATGCTCCTCTGTAGCCCAAAATCCGAAGTCCGATCCATCTCCGACGTGCGCTCCGAAGTAACTGTCCGGCCCCGCGCATTGGTCTAGGTAATCAAACAAAAGTTCCAGATCGAACATTGCCTCATCACTCTCGTAGTACCCTTCGACTTGCATCGCTTCCTCGACCTTCCCCATAAAATCTTGGAGTCTGTTAACCGCTCTGGCGCTTTCTAACTCGGACCTCGCGCCCGGCATCCCGTGCTCTATCCGCTCCGTCAATTCGTCGAGCAGCCTTGGGACGAGGTCTTGTGGGCGATGCGTGCCCCTAATCACTGTCCCTCGCTCTGGGTATCTGCTAACCATCGGTTTCTCCCTTCCCTTGGATTCGGTCCCTCAGGAGGTCTGCGATGTCATAGAGGGCGTTCGTGATGTCGGTTTCGTTCGCGTATGCGGCGCTCTTGTAGTACCCCTCCACTTTTCGGTGCTCGTGCAGCACACTGAAACATTCAAGAGCGGCATTGACGGAGCACAGTGCCACTTTCATGGCTTCTTTCTGGTTCATTCGAAGCAACCTGCCTCTCTGGCCATGTCGGCCGCTCGCTCGTTTGCGCATTCCGGGGTGCAAAACTGTTCCGTGCATCCCCTTTCGACCAGTGCCGGATGGCTACATGGCTTGTGGAGTCGTTCAAAGCACCAGTCGCATTTCCTCATCTTATCTCTCCCGGTCTATCGTGCGTTATGTTTATTTCGACGTTTGGAAGCCTGTGATATTCAATCGGTCGCATGCTCAATCTGGCATTTTTCGCGAAATCCGCATTTGATATCTTGTTGGCTTGTCCCGTCGCGTTATGCCTGTTTTGACGTAGAATCCGGGCCGGTATTCATCGTAGACGCAGAATTTTGATGTTTTTTTTCGGCATGGTTATTGCTTGCAATTTTGGGTGGGCCAGGATGGCACGCATTTTGCTACTGACGGAGTGTCAACAAGGCGGGCGACGAGTGGCATAGTTCTTGCTTGCAATTTCGGGTGGGCCAGGATGGCACGCATTTTGCTACTGACGGAGTGTCAACAGCAGGAGCAATTGACGAAACGTAAACAGAACATCGTTCTACTGACAAAATTGTCAGTAGCCCTGGCCTAGCAAGAACTATGCCAAGCTACGAACCAACAAACGCTCGTTTGGTGCCTCCCGCATGGGAGAAACACTGTTCGAGTGTACAAAACGCGGGAGACAGCCAAACAAACGTTCGTTTGACCGCCAGGACCCAAACAAACGTTCGTTTGGGTCGGGATTTTGGGTGGTTTGGGTCCCATATCGCGCCGCGTAACGCACGAACGCCGAGCTTCCAAATAATCAAGCTCAGCATCTCAGCCACTAAGCTCCCCAGAAAGACCCCCCCCACCCGGTGTTTATGGGACTCCAGGGAGGTCGGTACCGATATGCCCGGTATCTTGGGTTGCTAGACAGGAACAATCAAAAACACTAATGTTTTTTTAGTGAAGGATTATTCCTACCACCATAAAGACTGTAGGGTGTGTGAGCTTCCGGCATCTTTAAGGAGAAGAGTGAATCGTGTAATGATGTGTGCCAGGAAGCAGGGCGAGGCGGCATCTTCGCTTGGGCGCATGTTGGGTATTTCTCACTGGGTTATTCGGGGGCACTTGAGGCATATGACTAAAGAAGACATTGACAAGCAGCTTGAGGAGTCTCTTTGCGGCATTGATAGTGCCATTGGGAAGCTCGACCAGCTTGCTGGCAGTTGGTTTTTGTCGGCAGAGGCTGGAGACAAGGATGCCGCAAAGATTTGCACAGATACTTCGAAAGCCATTGGTGCCCTGTACAATAATAAGATTGCTGCATTGACAAACCTCAAGAAGCAGTATCTACCGGCCCCGCAAGCAGCAGTGCGCAATACGCCCAGTCTGCCAGCCGGGCAGGAGTTTGATGACGCCTTTGATGAGTTCTCCGGCGAGATTCCAAACTAATGCCGCCCTCGCCGGATGGATTACCGAGTAAGGAGTTCATGGATAGCCTGTCTCGCGAAGACAGGAAAAGGCTCATTCTGGACTACGCAGGCAGGAACCTGGCAGCGTATACGCGCCTTATGTATACTGGGTTTGAGAGAGCCCGCCATCACGACGAACTGTTCAAGGTTTTACATCAGGTTGAACAGGGCAAGATGGATAGGGTCATTATCTCGTGCCCTCCCAGACACAGTAAGAGCACGATTGTCAACGAGATGTTTTCCTCGTGGTATATGGGGAAGCATCCAGACCATCAGGTTATCTGCGCAACCTACGCACAGAAGCTAGCGGACACGTTCGGGAGAAAGGTGCGCAACCATTTGAGGAACCCGCTGCACCAGGCGGTTTTCCCGGAGTGCGTTTTGTCGCAGGACAGCCGCTCTGTCCAAACCTTTGGCACTACGAAGGGCGGTGTGTATCGAGCGGTTGGGCGTGGTGGTTCGATCACGGGCCATGGTGCTCATTTGTGTATTGTAGATGATCCCATCAAGGATAGAGCTGAAGCAACAAGTGAAGTTATTCGCGAATCTCTGAATGATTGGTTTGGGGGCACGCTTTATACCCGCCTCATGCCGGGCGGTAAGATCGTCATTATTATGACGAGGTGGGACAACGATGATCTGGTTGGCCACATCCTGAAGAACTTTAGGGATGATGGTTGGGTAGAGATTCGCATGCCTGCTATTGCCGAGGATGATTCTGATGGATGGCGAAAACCCGGAGATCCTTTGTGGCCTGAGTGGTACCCTCTACGTCTCTCTGAGGGAGAGCCAGGACAATCCCTCGAAAGGATACGACGAACTCTGGGAGAGCGCGATTTCTCTTGCCTGTATCAGCAACGCCCCACTGGTATGGAAGGTGGAGCATTCAAGTATGAATGGCTGGACAGAGAGCACTATAGTGATCTCGACCTTGACAGCCTTACCAAGCTGATCCTTGTAGATCCGGCGACTACAAAGAAGAAGGATTCCGACTGGACCGCTATGGTTGTGGTTGGATTGAGCACGAACAGGCATGCGTATGTTCTGGACATCGTAAAGGATCGCCTCAATCTGGTTGAGAGGAAGGATGCGCTGTTCAGGCTCATCGACGTGTGGGACCCGTATGTAATTGGCTACGAGCAGTATGCTGCGGGAGCCGACATTGAGTACATTAAAGAGATGATGAAGGCAGAGGTCCATCAGTGTCGCATCGTAAAGACTGCTGGGAATCGTCTAAAAAAGGAAGAGAGAATTCAGAGGCTGGTCCCTTGGTTTGAGGCTGGCCGTATGCACCTTCCAAACGCGATGTGGAGAGAGCGTCTGAATGGCTCTCAGATCGACTTGGTGGAAGAGTTCAGGAACGAGGAGTTTGGGGTTTGGCCAGCGTGCAAGCACGACGACGTGCTGGACGCACTTAGTCGCATTTGTGACAGCGACATTCCGCTCGCCTGGCCACGGCCAGATTCTAAAAAACGCGGGAGCTGGACTGGCAATGAGGCTCCGAAATATGAGGAAACGCCATGGCAGGCGTTCTAGGGAGGTTATGTGGGACGAAAGTGGACAGAAGAGCAAAGGCTTGAGGCATCGAGTCGCATGAAGGAAAAGTGGGCAAATGCTAAGTCTACAAGGTCTGTTTCGGAAATGGTTCGGGAGGAAGAGTCTGCCGAAGAGGGCACTTCGCAGCTTAGCGACGAAGAGTTCGCCAGGGCTGTATTGTCTGCCCCGGAGTCAAACTCTGAAGGGGACAAGCCGGTTTTTGTATCCACAGAGGTATCTGATGAGGTCAAGGGCGAATCAAGCAACATCCCCCAGCCTCCCGAGCTGGCCCTTATTCGACGGTTTTTGTACAAGGCCACCCCCCAGCTTGGATCGGGGCTATACGCAAGAGGGTACTGCGTTCTCTGTGAAGACCAAAGGGTCCAGAACAGAAGATACCAATCTAAAGAGTGTCCGTGTCACGAAGCCTGGGAAATAGTTTCAAGCTGGGACGAAGAAAATGGGCAGGAAGAAAGGCAGCGGGCGTACCGCAAGAACCCAGTCTAAGCATGACTTCCTTGAGCGAAATCCTAACCGAAGGTTGGCACAGCAGGCTGTTAAGCGAGCTAAGAAGCGCGGAGATCTGCGCGGGGCTGGATACTGTACGTTCTGCGGGACGCGAGACGGCCCCTTCCAGTTCCACCACTGGGACGTTGGATACCCGAAAGAACACGACCTTAGCGTCCTTGAGGTCTGCGACCCCTGCCACCGGAAGTGGCACACAGGATTTGATCGATGGCTGAAGAGAATACACCAGTGGCGGGAAGCGAACGAGACGCCGAGTTGGGAAGTGACCTAGAGGAAAAAAGTGTAGCTGAAGAGGGTCTCGTCAATGGCAAAGACAACGCATGGAAGACCGCGTTTGCGCCCAGCGTCTGGTATGAGGTTTGCAGTAATATTAGTGAGGCCCCTATTTCTATGGGTCCGACGCCAGGCCATGAGACAGAACGTCCTATCACCAAAGAGCCAGAACTGCTAGAATTGGTTGTGTGTAGGCTTACGGGTCCTCGATTCGAGGGAGAAATGCGGCCCGGAAAGCCTGATTGGGCTCAAAAGACAGAGGTTCTAAGAGAAAGAAGAGACGGGCTGTGGGAGTGGCAGACCTTGAAAAAGGATGAGCCTGTCTGTGAACCTAGCCTTCGTGTTTTTGTTGCATCCATAAACGACGAAGCTTGGAAAATTAGGAAGCATTTCGAGGAATAGAATGAGTCGTATAGCAGACGGAGGGGCATTCCTGTTCGGGGATACAGGGGATGCAAACGCATCCTTTTTTTCGGCAGCGAACGGTGCGGTTGGTTATCAGTACGAAAACGAAGAAGAAGCCGGTATCTGCATGAAGATTTTTCGCGAGCTTGCAAAGGCTCGCGATCAGCAGATCAACTGGCGATCTGAAGCCAAGAGAGCGGAAAAATTCTATGCTGGTGACCAGTGGGATAGTGAGTCTGAATCTATCCTGAGACAGCAGTCCAAACCGGCATTGGTGTATAATCGCTGCGCGCCCCTAATCAACGTCGTGCGCGGTTACGAGGTTCAGAACCGCCAAAGGATGGTTCTTGTCCCGCGAGATCCCCTAGATAGCGATACGGCAGCTGGGGTGAGTGATTTGGCCACTTCGGCTTACGAGTGGGCCTTGGAGCGGTGCAATGGGGACCACGAGCGGAGCATGACGTTCCGGGATGCTCTTATTCGTGGGGTTGGCTGGAGTCAGCATGTCATGGACTTCCAGGAGGACACCCAGGGCAAATATTGCCTTCGCAGGATTGACGGGTATCAGATGTGGTATGACCCGTCTTCTCGCGAGCAAAACCTTAGTGACGCAAATTGGGTTGCTCGCGAAATGCGAATGTCGTTTGAAGAAATTGAAAAACGCTTTGGAAAAGAAAAAGCGGAGAGAGTTCGGTCACAGCGTGGTGGTTCTTCTGGCACTGATGATACGGGTCTTTTCCCCGACGAGCTTTCTACTCCTACTATTACTCACAATCTAAGCCCCAACTACTACAACTCTGGCGCACAGAAAAATATTCCTGGCATCCGCGATTTGTTTACGCAGAACGATGGCACCGTACGGGTTATCGACTTTCAGTGGCGGGAGCTTGAGAATGTTATGGTTGTCGTCCGCGAGGGGCAGGAAGACACGGTTTTTACTGAGTCTAAGTTTAACGAGTTGCGCAAGCAGGCAAAGCTAACCAACGAGCCTTTGCCACGAGCGGTTAAAATGAACCGCTACGTTTACAAAAGAATTTTCGTGTGCGGCAACGTAAAGTTGACAGAGGAAGAAATTATTCCTGTGGATACTTTTACGTACAAGGCCATGACTCTTTTCTGGGATGAAGAGAAGCGTTATTACTACGGCCTTATGAGGGCCATGTTTGGTCCACAGGAAGGTGCAAATAAGTACCTTAGCCTAGCTGTTCATTTGTTGAGCGTTTCTCCGAAGGCGACCATGCTTGTGGAGAAGGGGGCCGTGGCAGACCCGCAGGAGTTTGCGCGCAATGCAGCAAGGCCCGGTGGTATTTTGTGGCTTGAGGATGGAGCTATCAATGACCAGAGAATCAAGGTTGAGCCACCACCCCAGGTTCCGCAAGTAACCCATGAGCTTTTGCAGCATTCTATTCGTAGTCTGAATGATGTTACTGGCATTATGCCGGAGACGCTTGGGTCGAGCGGTGGGGGTGGCGCGGATAGAGCGCAGACTGTTCAGAAGAGGCAGACCCAGGGGCTAACCATCCTTGCCCCGGTTTTCGATGCCCTTTCTCGTTTCAGGAGAGACGAGACGAGATGTTGCATTAAGCTTCTTGCTCATTTTATGGACGATAGTCGTTGGATTCGGATTGGTGGCCCCTACGACTCTCAGTTTATTGAGCTTCTAAAGAAAGATCTAGATCGCGAGTTTGACACCGTTCTGGACGACATGCCCACGGACCCGAACGAGAAAAGGGAGCTGTGGACAACGTTTGAGCAGCACATGCCCATGCTTATGCGTATGGAGATGTTTGATGCGGACTTTTGGGATTTGTCTCCGTATCCCGCATCTATGATTGCTAGAATGAAGCGGAAGTGGAAGCAGAAAGAGCAGCAGCAACAGCAATCTTCTATGCAGCAAGAAGGTGGTCGCAAGAAGGACGAGGATCCTCAGTATATCCAATCTGAAACGGAACTTAACAAAGCTCAAGCTGAACTGGCGAAGGCCAGGGCGAAGACGATGCTTGAGGGGTCTTCGATGGACATGGCTGTGAAGACCCAGGAGATTATGCATAAGGATTCAAAAGTTAAGAATCCTCTAGGTAAATCTGATGGTTCTCGTCAGAAGAAAATTCCAAGTTCTCCAGCAACAGAGGAGCCAAACAAGTTGGATGATCCAGAATATCCGGGGGTGAGAAACGGTAATGGACAGTAGCAACTCTTCAGAAGAAAGTTTTGATGAAATTGTCAGGAAGCTAAGGGCTGGAAGCAACTTGGCTGCTCAGATTAAAGACCACGGTGGGCAATCATCTGCCGTGTTTACGCGAGAGGATTTGGAGGCTTTCCGTGCCTACGTCAGAAATTGCAAAGATGTTGATTAAAAGTGGTCAGCACGCATATAGGCAGCTGCCAGATTTGCCGGACAACTTCGGGGTTACAGATATTATTCGGTCCCTTATCGTTGGTCCGCAGCAGGCTATTCGCGACAGGGAATCTCTGAATGAACTAGACCAATCCGCAAGGCAGCGTCGGTGGACTCCTCCAAACAAGCAGGCCGAATCTGTTGATTTTATGCGAGAAGAGGCCGGGCGTATGAACATGGATGTTAATCCAAGGACGGAGCCGGGTCCGGTTAGAACTCACGACAGGAACAGTCTACTAAGAAAACAGGTCGAAATGTATGACGCCAACATGGAGGAGTTTGGTCACCCCGGAAGCCGCTTTAACGTTATTGCTCAGCGATCTAAGAATAATCGCTAATATTATCTAAGAGTCAATAATATGATTAACCCAAGACAGCTGCATGACCTTATTGTAAAGCCGACGTTGAGTCAGATTGGCTTGGATCAACCCGGTGCCTCTCAGTTGCTTATGGGCACATATCTCCATGAATCTACAGTTGGTGGAGACACTTGCGTGAAGCAGCTTGGTGGCGGTCCTGCTCTTGGGATTTACCAGATGGAACCAGCCACGCACAACGACATCTGGAAAAACTACCTTAAATATAAGGAAGAGCTTGCAAGCTACGTTCTTACTGCGATTGGCTTAGATAGCGATAACCTGCCGGATGCCGAGCGTATGATTTGGGATTTGAAGTACGCTACGTGCATGGCGCGGGTTCATTATCGGCGGGATCCAGGTATTCTTCCCGCGAGCACGGATCTTATCGCTCAAGCGGAATACTATAAAAAAGTATACAACACGCATCTTGGTGCAGCGACGCCGGACGACTTTAAAAAGGCAGTTTTGAAGTCTGGAATTAAAGATTTGTGGGGGATTCGGAGTGTATGATTGGGTGCGCCAAGAGAAGACCTGGCATGGGCGGCAGGTTTTCACGACGGTGAAGGTTCAGTTGTCTTTGGACGAATGCGGGGGGACACCCCGTACGTGCAGTATTGCATAACGAATACGTATTATCCGGCGCTGCAAAGATTCAGGAGGATTGTTGGAAAAGACAAAGTAAAAATCTACAACAAAAAAGAGAGGAAACCACACTACAAGCGGGCTTGGCAGCTGAGTACCGGCAGGCACGAAAACGTACAAGCTATTGTCGCAATGCTTTGGCCTTTTTTATCTAGGGAGAAACAAATACAAGCAAGGCAAGCCCTCTCTAGGTACAACAAGGCAAAGAAAAATGACAAAAGAAGTTACAAATCGTGATTTAACAATGTGGATTATAGGTGGTGTTTGCAGTGTTGCTGGGGCCGTAATCCTTACTGGTGGAGTAAGGTGGATGACGCACATAGACGCCGCTTTGGCTAAGGGTGTCGATGAGAGAAGCGAAATGAGAGTTCAGCAGTCCAAAAACGACACTACATTGATGCATATACTTGATGGCATTGATGACATTAGGGAGTCACAGAAGGACACGAGACGCGCTGTTGGAGAACTCCAGAGAGGGCAGAACGCCCTGAAGGCGAGGGCTTCAATGCGTCCAGCGCCAGGGGGGCTGGAAAGAGAGTGAACATTACCATCGGCGCGACAAAGTTTCAGGTTCATGTCGTCAAGAACGTAAAAAAAACGGTCAAAAACCGTCACCCTCAAATCGATGAAGAGTTGCAGGGTTTTTGTGCCGATGGGCATATTTGGATTGAAAAGTCAGACCCAAAAACTCAAGCAAGGATTTTGTTTCACGAGATGCTTCATACTTGCAATCTTGCTGAACATCCAGAGCTTGAGGAAATTAGAGTCGAGCATACGGAGCATTTGATTTTTCCGTTGCTCTGGAAGTATGGATGGAGACCGTTCGGTGACCTTGAGCAATGAAATGCCCAGGTATCCAGTTACCACCTGGAACCCTGATGGGTATAAGGTTTTAAAAGAAGATTTTTATCTCAACGGAGACAAGGTTAAGGCCGGGCAGCGAATTAACGGTGCCTCTGTTCCTTCATTGCTTCATTTTTACGCAGATGACGATGGTGAGCTTTTCCCCGCCAGTATTGTGCATGATGAAGATTATGATTCGAATCCCAGAGGCAGAACCCGAGGAGAAGCGGATGATCGCTTTTACTCTAACATGATTCTGACAGGCGTACGGTTCACTAAAGCATGGGCTGCTTGGGCTGGTGTTAGGACGTTTGGTTGGATGTTTTACAAGGGAGGAAAGCAGGATGATTAAGATTCTAGAGGATTTTGTAGATAACGTGAACGCCAGTCTTCGCGACACCGTTGGCGTCACAATTGCGCCAATTCGTGGTGCTGTCATGGCCGCAGCGGCAAGTGTTTCTGTTTTTGCAGAACAGGTTGGTGATTCTTTCAGTGAGATGGTGAGTGGCGGGCTGGGCTCTATTTCTACAGAGTCTGGCGCGGAGGCTGCGCTTGGCGGTACTGGTTTTGAGTGGCTTGCTCCTGTTCTTGCTGGTCTTGCAGTAGCGGTTAATCGAGCCAGGGAGGGCAAGGTCTGATGGGACAGTTTGCGGAGGATGCCCTTTTTGACAACGACGACATTGGGGCCGCAGAAAACCCACAGCAGGTAGCCGCACAGCCGGAACAAGTCGAACGTCCGGCCGGGGAAGCGGACCTGTTTACTGACGACGTTCCCCAGCCCCAGCCAGACTTGAGCACACCGCCCCAGGTGGAGTTGACCGAGCCGCCATCGCCAGAGGAGACTTCCGTCCCCCTGGGTGCCCTTACTAGCGAGCGAAAGAAGCGTCAGAGCATTGAAGCCGAGCGCGACCAGCTGCTTCAGGAAAGAGCAACCCTAGCTGAGAGGGCACGTATGCTCCAGGAGCAGAGGTATGCTCAAAACATCCAGCAGCAGCGGGTTCCAGAGGAAAGTCAAGACCCGGAGCCGGACAAGTATCAAGACCCGGAAGGGCACCGAGACTGGCAGTTGCGTCAGCTTCAGGGGCAGAATGATGTTTTGCGGCGCGGTCTAGTTGAAGGCGCGCAATCTCTTAATCAGATGCGGCAGCAAATGGAAGTTTCGCAGGTGCAAAATCAAAGTTTGAATTTGCAGAACCAATTCGCGCAAACTACGCCAGATTACTACAGCGCAGTTGAGTTTCTTGAAAATGCCCGATCTGAAGAGCTTGGCCACATGGGCTATGACGCCACACAAATTGCACGCATTATCGAGAACGAAAAAGGCATGATTGTCGGCGGCTGTATGAGTCGGGATGAGAATGGCAATTTTGTTGGTTGGACTCGCAACCCAGGTGAGGCGGCGTATGCTATTGCTGTGTCTCGCGGGTGGCAGGGGGTTCAGCAGCAGCCTCAGTCTCAGCCTCAGCCTCAGCCTCAGACTCAGCCCGTACAGCAACCGCCTCAGATTCACCAGCAGCCACAGCAGCAGGCCGCTATCCCAACTCAGATGGACCCCTCCGTTCAGAGGGCAAATCAGCTTCGTCAGGGGGTAACGCAAGGGCATTCGGCTGCTTCGGCAACAGAGGGATCTAGGCCGATTCAAACAGCCGACTTGGCCAGCATGAGTGATGCTGCAATTGTGAACTTA
>CETC01070416.1_pt1 | contig 11268 bp, 16 predicted proteins | sample 326911 | NCBI WGS metagenome assembly CETC01 (sample SAMEA2622694, study PRJEB7988) | marine metagenome | isolation source: saline water (ENVO:00002010), including | reverse complement strand
GATTTCACAAGTTTCACAGTACGAACACGAAATTGTTTGGTTGTCCACCCAAATGTTGAATATGTAATTGCCACAATATCTCCAGGTGTGACTTCCGCACCTTCTGTATTTACAACAACATTTACGGCTAAATTGGCTCTTGATTGTTTTACTATAATCTTTGCCATGTACCTTGCTTGTTGAAAATTAGTCACAGAAGGAAAACTCAATCTTTTTTCCAACAATTTATTATTATCAGCAGAATAATAATTATTAAATATTGTATTTTCAGCAGTAACATTAACATCTGGATATACAACTTCAGATGTTTTGTATTCGTCATTTGGATCAACAAAAGTGGCAATTACCTTGTTGCATTTTATATTTCTTCCACCATTCAGTAGCGTTATTCCTCCAATTATATTGGAGGTTGTTATTGTTAAAACTGGTGTGGCACTAAATGATTGATCTATGTGGACATAATATTTCCCATTTCGATAATGAAGCTCTCCAAAACAACCAGCTAAAATTTTTCTAACATTTGTTAAAATTGTTTGTCTTGTGTCTAAAACAATATTTGACGTAAATCTTTTATCTCCGTTTGAATCTGTTGCATCGCAATAATCTCGTGCAGAATCAAAACTCGTTGTATCTAGTACACTTGCATTAAGACCAGCTCCAAATCTGGTATTTGTTAAATAATCCTTTAACTGATTAATTGGATTATCATCGTTTCCTGTTATTGATCTTCCTGACATATCAAAATGTAATTTAGGAAGACGATTCATATTCGATTGATCGTAGGTAAATTTAAAAAATGCCATTGCCACACCTTTGCACAAATGGTCAGCAGTCCATGTCGGTGCAGTATTAATCCATGTATTTTCTGCCGTTGTATTATCTTGTGCAACTGATGTTGTTCCACGACCATTGTCAGAACCTTTAGTCCATGCAAAATCGTAATAACTGGTTTTGTCATTAATTATAGAAGCTGGTTCTGATTTAGGATTTGGTGTTTCGTTTACACGTTCACCCTCACATAAAGCATAATATAAAAATAATTGTTTATTATCTGATGATGTTTCCCTTAAAACTGCTTGTCCTTTCATTCTCCGAGTCCCATACAATACTGGTAAACCATATGTTTGAGGTTCAAAAGGAGATGTTCTAAGACCGGGAGGAATTGAATATTCATCTACTTCTGGAAGTCCTTGAGTTCCACCAGTACCACCACCAGGAAATCCAGGTGGATGTGTCGAACCACCACCACCACTTACTTCAAAAGGATTTAAAGGACCGAAATCAATGTAGTTTTCAACTGCCTCAGCTATTGGATCAACAATGTATTCTTCAATAGCTTCTTCAACAGGATCAATAATTGCTGTTTCTACTGTTTCAACAACTTCCTCAGCCAAAAATAATGGACCATCATACGAAAATGATTCCGAATTTATTTCTATGAGATCGTTATCGTCCCATATCCATTCTATTTTGGAATAAATTTTCATTAATTATCCAATGGCCAATATATTCCGTTTGTAAATAATGCTTCGCCAAACAAATCAGATTGTTTGGCCTTATTTACTAAATGCTCCAACATTGTTGTCCCAAAAATACCTGAACATTTATTTTTCATTGCAAAATCAGAAATGGTTCCAAATGCTTCAATCCACATTTGCTCTGCAACATCTTCATCAACTTGATCTATTCGTGTAATACACCAAATATTTAGATTGTTTAAGCCTGTTAAACCATCCTTCACAATTCTGGTAATGCATAAATAATTTATGGTCTTGTCATCTTCATAACTTATCCACAATTGCATTCCATCACTTTGCATCAAACCTAAAACACGACCCATCACCACTTCAAAATATTTATTGAAATATTTATTATTCTTTGCCCATGAATGCGATGATTCACCAGCATTTTTCAAATGAGATTTGTATTCCTTCCAATTTTCTAAAATGTCATCGAATTGGATTTTTTTAAGCATTATTCTTCAATCCCCCACTCCAATCTTTTCCCTGTTTGGTTGGCTCGATCAAAGCATTTATCACCACTAAAAAATCTCTGTTGTGATCGATCTGTTATATATCTTCCTTGAATTTGATCTAATTTAGACCAATGATTTGTTACATTTAATCTTAAAAGACTTGATGATCTTTTTTCACTAACACTCATGTCATTTACATTTCCTGCAAAAACTTCAAATGGAGCATCAATAATTGCGTTATCTGCATCTAATAATGCAAAATAAAGTGTTACGGGATTATCTGTATGACCATTATTTAATAAATCTAATAATATTGACGTTTCTACTGAAGTGAATTCGATGCTTATTCCACCAGTTGTAAATCTGGAATTTTCTTCTAAATCTCCAATATCAAGAAATAATCCTGTTGATACATAATTGTTGCCCGAATAAACAATTGTGGCGTTGGCATTTGTAAAATAATAAGTACTGTTAAATTCAAATTTCCCTAAAATAGCCAAATAATAATTTGATCCAGCTAATGCGGTTTTAATTGTTGATGATAATCCTCGGCTCAAAATGCCTCACATAAATCAAGTGCAAAGGAAAATGTATTATCTAATCCAACAGAATATTCAACAACACCACCACTCATTAAATAAACAGTAAAAGGTACAGAACCTGTTGTAATAGCATTATTATCAGCAGGACTTGTTATTAATGCTGGTTCAATAGTTAAGGTAGAATTTCCTCCTGAATCTGACGAATTATCGGTAACGATATTGTATACTTTGGTGTGGTTCGCAAATTTGATGTAATCTCCTGCTTTTAACAAACTTCCTGCTGATTGATCTGCCGTCCATCCATCGGTTAATATTGATCTACCTGTTTGTGATGCTCCTTTAACAAGTGGTGTGCCTAATGATGTCCCTGTTGTTGATCCAACAATTGGTGGTATCACAGTGAATGTTTCAAACGATCCACGTTGTTTCATGATAAATCCATAAATCGGAGCAAATTGACTCCGAGTCATTGGAGGATATGAAGCATACAATTTAAAATATTGACCACCTATTTGACGAACTTGACGATTCCCTGCAATAGATTTTGTTTGCAATGTTGGAACAATCGAAGTGATTGTAATATCTGCAAATGACGGCGATGTAGGTAATGCTCCACTCATAAATTAAATCCCTGCTCTAAGATTTCGTCTTCTGGATTCGTTGATCATTCCAATAATCATGTCTTTTCTGGATTGCAGTAATTGATCAATTCCTTTTGCATTAAGAGCCGTAATTCTAAAAGTTATATTTGTATCACCACCACTCGATCCATTGGGCGAAACTTGTCCTGATTTGCCAGGAGTAAACAACTCAGGACCCTTCTCTCCCACGAGGTAGCTTTTTCCACCAATTACTGGCCCACCATATTGTCTTGCGGGAGGTTCCATTTGACGAATTTTGTTCACATACATAAATCCTAATGCGATCATTGACCCTGCCAAAAATGGACCGACATAAGGTATCTTCATTGCCGAGGTGGCGGCGTTATAGGTATTGATTGTTGCTTCTGCAATCGCCATTGCTTTCCAGAAATAAAACAATTCACGACTTTCGTCTTTTAAAGCGGATGCCATTGCCGTTGTTGTTCCAATCGCTGAAGTCAAACGTTGATTATTAATGGCTTTTTCTTTTTCCTGTTCTTGGGTTCTGACTTGATCGATTTGTTCTGCAGTACTTTCAGCAATTTCTTTTTTTCTGGTTTCATATTCTTCAAAATCTTGTGCCCCTGATAAAAAAGCGTTTGCATTAATATCTCTTTGTTTTAATGATTCTCTTTTAATTTGTTTAATTCTTTTTTCTGATGTTGTTAAGTTGTGATCTGCAAGGTCTGAATCAATTGCTTTTAATTGTTTTCTTAATTTATCCTGCATATCCAATCGGTCACCTAACGATTTTGTGCCAGCTTCTATAAAATCTTTTTGTGCCGACCAATGAGAATTCATGCCTTCAACATTTATCCCCATTTCCTGCAAATCTTGGTTTGTTAAATCAATAATTTCTTCTAAATCTTCCAATTCAATTACTTGTTTTTTTACTTCATCAGTAACTTCCATATTATATTTGACTGTTTGCCCTGTATCTTTAGAAATTTTTTCTCTTATTGCGGACATTTTCGTAAATAAAACTATATCTCCACCTTTAACATTAGATAACTCTTGAACTTGTTTTGGTAGTTTATGAAATCTTTCAAATGCTTCTTCTGTGGCTTTTAATTCTTCTCTTAATTGTTTAACTGATTTCCCATACAAGCCAAATGGATCTTCACCAGAAATTTTTCTCGAAATTTTATCTAAACCCCTCGACATTCTTTCTAATGCCGTTGTTATAAGACCTGATGTACCTGTGGAATCATCAACAACATTGACAAAATTCATCCATGAATCCGACATGGCTTGAGATGCTTGAGAAACAGTCCCCTGAGTCTTGTCGTATTCTCTTTGAATAACGGTTGTTTGATTTAAAATAGCTTTTGTAACTGTTTGAGCATTTAATTTTCCTTCAGAACCTAATATTCGTAATTGCCCAATAGTCGTTCCCATTCCTTCTGCAATCATCCTTGCAACCCGTGGTGTGTTCTCCATCACGGATCGAAGTTCATCACCTCGTAACGTACCAGATGCCAAACCTTGCCCTAATTGACGGACGGCTGATGCAGTCTCCATGATGCCAGCACCAGACACGGCAAATGCTTGGTTTAATGATTCAGTTATTTGAAGGAGTTGTGCTTCTGAAAGGCCTAAGTGATCGCTGGATCTAGCAAGACGAGCATATAATTCGGATGTGGCTTCAAAACTTACTCTGGTGGATTTCGATAATTCAAACAATTCACCATAAACTTTTGAAAGATTTTCAGATGATGTGGTGACAAGTTTGAGTTTATTTTCTAATTGGGTGGCACGATCCGCGGCGTTAATGAAGGATCTTGCAACAAGGGCGACTGCCGTTGCTCCACCTAAAACTGCCATTGCTTTTGACAATCCAGATGCAACACCTTCCAATTTGCTCATATTACGTTGAGCAGATCGAAAGGCTGGCTTTGTCCTATCTTCAGCAGTTAGGACTATTTTCTTCGTTGTCGCCATTTACGTTCCTGTTGTTCCTCCTGCTTTTTCTTCCAACTAAAATATCCCCCCCAACCATGCAACTCAGCCATATTCATTTCAAAGATTTCGGATACCGATTTCCCTAGTTTTTCTGCTAGTTGGAAACAGAAAAGGAGATCAGGATCCGATGTTAGTTTTTTTCGACATCCTCCGTTGAAAAATCAACATCATGAGTTGCCATTTGATTGCAAATATTTAAGACAAGATCGGGGTCTACATCCCTTTCCAATTGCTTATATTCTGCTTGAGCAAACAAAGGTTTTTTATCAGCATCCAAAGCTCTGTAAATAAGAGTTTGAATCAAACCTCCTGCTTGATCTCCTTTGGCAAAAAATTCCCCAACTTTACGTTGTTGAGCAAAATTCATTTTTGGATAGAAATGAATGACCATCGGGCCATTTTCATCTCCCCATTCTGGGACTTCGATACTTTTTAAATTACCAATTATCGTATCTGAAAAATGTTGAGTTGCTTTATCAATTGCTCTTTTACTCATCCGGCCTTTTGAGTTAAGCGTTTACATGATCTAAGACACCAGTTCCTTGAAAACTCGCATTATATTTTACTGAATCTCCAATTGAACCCGATACTGAAACTCCTGTCACAATTATAAAACCTTCCCAGCGATCAACACCTGTTGTTCCACCTGGATACAACAACAATTTTTTTGTGTTATCTAATGCCAATAATGATGTTTCCATTGCTTCTTGAGCGGCATCATCCGCGGCGTCCCAATGCATTTCACATGATCCAGACCACGAATATTTACCAGCAACAAAATCACGATAATTATTCGATCCCATTGTAGTAACATCTATGGTGTCGGAAGTAATATCGAGTGACCATCCAGCTACCAAGGCAACTGTCGCTTCACTTCCACTTGTTCCGAATTTTATTACTCCACCATCGCCTTTTATAGCTGCCATAATAAATCCTTTTGTTTATGCCACCGCATCGGAGGCTGTTTCTAAATTTGCGTATTCAACAAAATAGTTCAAACGCACTATTCCCACGGGGATATGAGCCTCTGGCTCAAAACGAAAATCGGTACTTTGCAAATATGAATCTCTTGCTAAAGAATTTATTTTCCTGTTTCCTGCCATTGCTTCCTCGACTTCCTTTGATATTAAATCCAAGGTATTCAGAATGGTTGCTGACATTGCAACAATTCCTTCAATAACAAGAATCATGGATCTGTTTAATTCTCGATTCGTTGGATGTTGTGTAACAACTTCCACATCTTCTGATTCAACAAAAATTGTTAATGCTGGTAACGATTCTGTTGCTAAAGGATAAACAAAAGTTTGCTGAACTCTTGATCCTGTGGTCGTTAAAGAATCAACAATTGATGCAGAAACATAATCTCTGATTTGTCTTCGAAGATGATTTGCCACCGATCAATTATTCTTTTGTTTTCTTTTCTGTTGATTTCTCTGCGTGGCCTCTTCGTATCCATGCTTCCGCAGTTGTTTTATCAACATCAACATCTTCACCTTCACGACCAACTGAATCGCTTCCGTCTGTTTTAACGATATATTTGTCTCTTTTTAATTTCACAATCATGAATCCACTCTCGCCACTTGAAATGTGGTCAATGTCGGGGTTGTAAATAAAACTGCATCAGGATTCAAATTACTGAATCCGACCTGTTCACCCTGCAATGCCTGAAATTCACGGAATCTCATTGTATTGCCCTCGTTTGTGACCGTTGTTCGATCATATAAAGCCTTTAAATTTGCGACTCTTGCTTCCACGTTCTGCAACCCTGTCCCTGAATACGCTACAACAAGAATCTCAAAATTATAAAATTCGATGACAGTATCTTGTTCCTGTGGAATTTCGTTTTGCCATTCTGCGGTAACCAATTCAATTCGTGGAACAATGTAAATGTCATTATTTGTAAATCCAGTCCTCGTAACCTGTGGATCAAATAATCCATTAAAATTTTGATAACTTATTGCCGTGTGCGACCAGTTATCCGACAAATGATCCAATAATGATTGTGAGGGCGTTGCCATTACTTCATCAATCCTGCTAGTGCTTGAGCCCTGCTCATTGCTCGATCTGCAAAAAAACTATTTTGTCTACTGTGACCACGTTCTAAGGCTTCGATATATGGAACGTTGTTGGTGATATGAACTGTGGTTAAAAATTTTTCATTCACTTTCAACTTTGCATCAGCCAGATTTAAATTAGCACCAGCCCTTCCTGACATACCTCCATATGTTGCTCCTGTTTCCCCTGCGTTTGGGTCGTAACTAGCAGATGGAGTATTCATTGATAGTTGCCAATTGTTTTTTGCTCTACCTGTGTCCACTGGTGTCCCTAAAATCACATCTCTGTAAATACTGAAACAAATTTGTCGAAAGAAACGATCAATATCCCTCCGATTGTATGGATCGCCAGTAACACGAATTCCGACTTTAAATTGAGAAGCCATTATCTTTCAAATTGTGGATCGTCATATCTCAGAACAGGCCAATTCCCATTTTCACATTCAGATGTTGTCATCGCATGAACATGGTTTGGCGTGGCAGTCTGGACAAAAAGACGGTTCCAAGTTTGTGTAATCAAGTGGATCAAACTCGTCGGTATGATTTTTTTCGTAATCCCAATTTTCGTTTTTTTCTGGGATACGATTTCTTTTTTTTACCGACTCTTTTACTTCCATATGATTTCATTTTTTTGTAAGCCATATTTATCAAAGGGTTATTAGTTTCTAATAAGGGTCCATTAGTAAATTCTAATAAGGGTTAGTAAATCCTAATAACCCTCATCTACATTGAACCTCCCATAATAAATCCGTTGATCCCATCGAAGTTTGTATGCATTCGATGATTCGATAATCTCGACCACTAATTGTAAGAAAATCGTCAACAGTATCCCTAGGATCGACACCAGACACAGGACGCAACAAAAACCGTTTATCAGACTCCAATATGTAGCCATTGCTTTGTTTCACCTCCGATGCACTATATTGTTTTTCTACGACCTTTATCGTTGATGTCGTATCGGTTAATGCTTGGGCACCAGTTAAGGGGGTGTAAGCACCTGGAACTCTTTTGTTGTAAGTCGCAGATTTCGTCAATGTCAGTCCACCTACTAAAGTGTCAGCCATTAACGAACTGATGATGCTATCGACATTGGAATTGATACTCATGCTCTTTGAAGCCTCCTTGATGCTCTCCAAGGAACCATGTATTGACGGATTCGATGAATCGAATTTCCTGCAATCGCTTCCATCATTTTCTGATCGGATCGTTGCTGATATTCAATATTGACAGTATTTGAAAGTGCGGAGAGTTTAGATTCAAACCTTGTTTCAATTGTGTCGGCTGATGAATCCAATCGTCTGACTTGCATCATAACGATCTCGCATTGAGCGTTTTTGATGCGATTGTCTAATTCACTGGAAGGATAAAGAGTGGCTTGATAGAACGAAATCCAGCCTAATTCTCTAGGAAATTCTAATGCTTGATCACTGTCTGGTTTGTAGCCTCTCCATGTTTCAAGAGAATCTAATGCCAGAGCAGAATCACGGAGATGAGCTTCCTTTACTGCATCGGATAACGCATCCCATGTGGAATCAAAATTGACCTTATGCTTTTCAAAATAGTTATTAGCCTCGGCTAATGTAGCGTAAGAATCAGACGTTGATCCACTTATCGTGGTAGTGAGAGCCATTCATACCTCTATATTTGGAGTGTAGGGTTATATGCTCTCAGGTCTTTTTTTTAGACGTAATTTTGACTTTTTCTTCAGATGCTGGTTTTGATGATTGAACATCTGACATCAATTTGTGGGATTTGGGATCAAAATCAGTTTTATTGATCACCATTGCTCCACCTTTAGGGCCAACAATTGTTATTGTAGGGATTTCAGACATATTGTTCCTTTATGTATGTTGAAGGTGAGGAAAGGAGAATGTTTCCTACCCGATTGATAGCCAAATCGGCTTTCTCCCTTCCTCGTCATTGATTAGACGTTTTCTTGAATTCTAACCGCAAGATTAGGTTCAAGAGTTTTCACTCCATAAAGGATATCCAGCGTGACTTTGACTTTTGCATTGTCATCGTCATATGCCATCCGACTTCTGATACTCAGACCAGTTTGATCATCGGTGACTGTGGACATATTGGCTCCTGCACCATCTCCAATCTCTGGGAGAGGAACAACAACGAGTCCGAAAGCATTTTCATGGAAAAGCATATTCGCATGGAAAGCATCGGTATTGTCATCTCTGCTAGATGCATGAGATTCGGTGGTTGCAACTGCGAAGGTAACCGCAGCATTGTCAGAATAATCTGCGACCAATGCAGGGAAAATAGCAACGGCAGTATTAGCACCAGACGAAAGAGTTTCGGTCCCTGTGACCACATATCTTTGACTGTTTCCTGCAATTACAAATGAATCCCCCGCTACCATCGTTTCCGAACCATTACCACCATCAAGACTGAGTGATGTCGCACCTTTTGTATGAGCACCATTCAATGCGAGAACATTGTCGTTTCCAGCAGTAATGACTGTTCCAGAAGCATGTTGTTGAACATTGTGGGATCGGAAGAATTCGATACCGAATCGAGTTCCTAAATGTCCTTTCATCAAGGAATCTTGATTTGCCGTTCCACCTACAAGAGTTGAAGAGTGGAAATGCGTTGATGCCAGAAGATTCTGTTCAAAATTAGGAGATACGGCACAATGAATTTTTCCGTCATCCATATCGACCTGTCTTCCTGCATTGTCCACAAGAACTTTGCGAGGCAACGTAAGGTCTGCAACGGCTGTTGGAGTCGATGAACAACCTACATACCAAGGAATATTCACATATTCCGACATGAGATCGGTATCCACCTGATTTGCCAGAGCATAAGCGGCTGGTTGGATGTGTTCGTCAATGACTCTGGAACCTGATTGAGTCAATTCCTTATCAGTCAACGCAAACTTGACCTGATTCCATTGATTAATGGTAATCGTCTGGCTGGTTGTATAAGGATCGTTTGTCGATGAACTCGGAGCGGATGTTACCGAGAAATCAGAAGGCTTTCTGACTTGGACTGTTTCACCAAGGTTGTAGCCTTTTCGTTCTGTTTCGTATCCACGATAGACACGATTTGCCATGCCGAGAGCGTTCTGTAACAGAATCAACGCTTCCGCGGCATAAAATGTAGGATTATAGGGAGTAAGAGTATTAGCCATGAGGCATCCTTATGAATGAAGTTAATCATTAATTTGATGCCTCCGGCACCGTACAAAGAAGGGCGATATGCCCTAGTCTGCACCGCAGACGGATAGATTTTAAGAACTTACTATTTTTCGATTACCAGTTGTCTTCCAGTACGTTCAGACTCTTCTTTTGCTCGTTTGTAAACTGACAAATTCTTGGCTTCGGCTTCTGACAATCGTATTGCTCCACCGCTACCTGTCTGGAATTCCTCTGCTGACCTTGCTCCACCACCAGTGGAAGGTTTCACAAAGGACGGATCGTTCTGATAATCTAGTATGTAATCCTCAATGTAATCGCTGATTCCATACAAGTCAACACCATTTTTGGCGTATCGTACATTATTATCATCATCTGTTGCAATGATTTTTCCTGTGTTATCGACAGTAAACATCGATTTTGCTCGATCCATTAAAAGCATACGAGCCGTAGTGGTCAACATGGGTTTGTTGTCCAACGTCTCCTGAACGCTCCTATCGATCACATTTTGATTAAGTAATCGTTGTTTATTACTTAACTCTTTTTGTGCATTCTCGACATTTTCCTGCAATTGTTGAATTTGTTTGCCGTGTTGTTTTTCAAGTTGTGCAATTTCCTTTTTCAACAATTCTTCGTATTGGCCTTTGTCCATGAGATTCTGTTTTTCAACATCCTCCTTGAATCTTAATGCCTCCCGAGCTTGTTCTATGTCAAAATCATCATATTGCGAAACTTTTGACTGCAATTCTTCATTTTGTTTCATCAATTTGATGTTATTGTTTCGGAATTCATCGACCCGTGTTTTTGGCACATGACCATCGACTTTTAGAACAAAACGTCCGTCCTGTTCTTCATAATGTTCAGCCATTCCCTCTGGTATGGCATCTGGGGTTTCAATCACCGATTGAAGCATATATCTCCTTTCTAATCGTCAATTATGTCGGTAGC
>CETC01158451.1_pt1 | contig 11292 bp, 5 predicted proteins | sample 326911 | NCBI WGS metagenome assembly CETC01 (sample SAMEA2622694, study PRJEB7988) | marine metagenome | isolation source: saline water (ENVO:00002010), including | reverse complement strand
GATGGTGTATCCATACATTGCAAGAAATCAATCTCCTGGTAGTCAATATGGATGGTTTAATACAGATGTGTGGAATGGTGCAGGTGGTTGGTCTTGGGATGGACCGCCATCCAATAGAGTTGGTGGGAATGGATATTGGCAGTATGGTTGGGAACAAGATGCTCCACCTGGTGAGCAACCAGAATTTGGATATATGGGTGATGAACCTTATAGATTTTATGAACCACATTGGGAATGGAATCCAAATAAAGGAGTTAATGGAGAATGGGTATTTAGATTTGCTCAACCAGTTGTGGGTACTGGAGGTGCAGCTGCAACTGATGTTACTATGAACAATTTAGAAACACTTGATTCTCCTGGATGGCCAAATGATGGACAAGGTAATGCAAATGCTAATAATCCTTATTTAGATGGTTTAGGTGAAAGAAAATATAAATTAAAAAGAGTAAATATGTTTAGGACATTATAAAAATGGAAACTTTAATTAACATATATAACGATGACCAAAGTTCAATAATCATTAATGATAGTTCAACTAACTTAGTTGATGTGCAAAATTTTCCAACTTTAGGTGATAGTCCATTTAATGCAGATTCTACGAATCAAATAGATTTATATACAGACAATAATTTATATTTTTTAGAATTGCATGTTTTTACTGAAGATGGTTCACTTATACAAACTTTAAATTCTGCTCGTCCTTTATTAAAAAGAACTTCCACTGGTAAATATTATTTTGGACCATCTCATTTACATCAAGTTGCAGAAGGAGAAAGTGTTTATATGGTTGGAGCAAAACACTCACTTGAACCGCATGAAACTTTAGAAGTGGTTAGGATGAATCAAATCATTCCATACCCTTTAGAAAATCAATTTGGAACTTTAGCAACTCAAAAATTTGCTATAAAGGTTTCAGAAATTTTTGAAGTGTTGAAAAATATGGAACAATTTACATTAACAGAAAATACTAATTTTTCTATAAGATACGGAGTCTTTACAGATATGTTTGTTGCCATCAAAAACAATCCAGGTATTGGTCAAGACCAATTTGGTGGTGGTGATGGGGGAAGTTCATAATGAGTTACTTTCCTAAAATAAATAATGACGGGTTGAGACTGATTATAAGTAAAATCTCTAATTCCAGAAAAGAATTAGAAGTAAGATTAGTAAGTGACCTACCAGAACAATATGAAACAAGTACTTTCAATCTTGGTAAAGCACCTACTGGAGTTGGTCCCTTTTATCTCGCAATGAGAACTCTTTTAACAACACAAATCAATTCAAACGATGGTGATGCAGTTTTAGCAATAGGTGATGGAAATTATATACCATTAGTTAATTTGAATTATTATATAGACTCTCGAATGACAGATAGTACTGATGCCAATAAATACTTAATGGTAATCAAATTAAATGCACCATTACCAGCAAAATTTAAAAAATTAAGTCCGATAGATTTATTAATTGTAAGGTCAGAGATAATAGAAAATAAAATATTTTATGGTGGTGAATCAATAGAAGAATACACTTCATTTGGTAATCCTTTAAATACTGATTTTACTTTTCAAAATGTAGAACAAAAAATTAAAGATGTAACTTCTTATGAAAGTAGAAATGAATTAACTGCATCTATACCAGAAATAAGATTAGATGCAGTACTTTCTGGTTCAAACCAATTTAAAGAAAGATTAGTTGATTATTCTAATTTTAATAATTTTGTTTTCTTTGGCTCAGCTGAAAAAAGAGTAGAAAATTTTAAAACAAAATTAGAAACAATAGAAACTCATTTAACAGATATTTCACATTCTTTAAATGCTCAAAATCAAGCATATGAAGTAGCAAATACACCAGCTACTGAAATAAGAAATCAAAGTTTTCAAGCAATACATTCAATTATTAATAATTTTACAGATTATGAAAAATGGTTATATTTTGATAATCAATCAACATCTTCAGGTTCAGCTCCAGGAATAGGATATCAATATACTGATAATTCTTCAAGTTTAGTATTATCTTCGAATATTACACAAAAATTTAATTATGAGGGTTTTGAAACTGCTTATATATTATCAGGTTCTAGCACAGAAAATATACCAGTAACTACTGGTAAATATAAATTGGAAGATGTTAAATTTAATAATTCAACAGGTTCTTTTTATTTATCATTTTTGATGAGAGCATCTTCTTCTATTTCAGATAACTTTAGAGTATATAATACAATGACATCATCTATACCACATTATCCAATGGATGCATTTATGACTGAAGAAAAAATGAAACCATCAGCAACAGGTAGTCATTATACTCGTTATATTTTTAAAAGTTCTGGCTCACACTGGAAAACAGCAAACAATCTAAAAAAAGTTGGAACAGAAAATTTAGATTTTAATATTGGCTCTACTGATATAATGTTAACTTCTGGAAGTGGTATTTATTCAAGTACAATAAATGCAAGTGGTATGTATACACAATATGCTACTTTTATAACATCAAGTGGTATCCAAGCATCTGGTAGTTTTTTACCAAGAGGAGACTTATTTGATTTAAATATTTTACCAACCGATGATACAAGTTTAAGTGGTATTATGACAGACATAAAAGTCTCTTCAGAAGACCCGACAACAATAAAACCATTCAGTTATCATTATCCAACCACTTCAACAGAATTTACTAATTGGTATAATGGACTTATTTCTTCTGCATCTATTTTTGACCAACAAAATATACAAAGACTTATAAATAATATTCCTGGTGTTTATTTAGACAATACTGAAACTCATAATGAATTAATAACTTATGTAAACACTATTGGTGAATTTTTTGATGAATATAAAACATTGATTGATGATTATTATAGATTGTTCAATCAAGGTTATTCTGATTATGATGTAGTACCTTCAAAATATAATAAAGTTTTAGCAGAACATATTGGATTTAATATTTTACCAATAATGGAAAATAATTTTTTAGATATGTTTGGTATAAATGAAAGTTTAAGTAATTCACAAGATTATTCTAATAGTGTAATTAATAATATACTCAATAATATAAATTATTTATATAAAACTAAAGGTACACAAAATAGTGTAAAAGCATTATTAAGTTGTTATGGGTTACCTTCAAATGTTTTAAGATTAAGGGAAGCTGGCTCAAATTTAAAAGCATACGACCAATCAATTTTATCTAATGATACTAATGTTGCACCATTTGGTATTTTTGAAATGACAGGTAGTATTAATCCTGAAGCTCAACCAATAGAACTTGGTACAATTTCTATTCACGATAGTTTTGATACAATTAATTTTAAAGTACCATGGAATCCAGAAAGTAAAATAACTCAATCTGCAATAGAAGCAGTAATTAAAATGCCTGAAACATCAAATACAATGAGCATATTTTCAAGTAAGAATAATATGAATACAGATGAATTATGGCATTTACAAATGTATCCATCAGGTTCAAATACTTCTAAAGGTAAGTTTAGATTAAGAATTAGTAAAGAGGCAGATGGTGATAATAGTACAGGTATTGCAACAAGTTCTTTATCAATAGATACAGATTATTTAGACATATTAAATAATGAAATAGTTAATATTGCAGTACAAAAAAGTAGTTCTGGACACGACAATACTGGTATACATACTTTTGAACTTATTGTTGGAAAGATGAGAGCAGATAAAATATCTTTTTTAACTTCAAGTAAACTTGTAATAAATGGAGATAGTTCAGCTGGACATACAAGGGCAATTAAAAACTTTCACTCAAGTAGTGCAGGTAGTCATTTATTTTTAACTAATGATTTTACAGGTTCAATTGGTCAAGTAAAATCTTGGTCTACACCTTTATCTTTTACTGCATTTAAACAACATATTTATAATCCAAAAAGTATTGTTGGTAACAATATAACTGCATCTACAAATGAATTGCAATACTATTATCCACTACAAGAAAATTATAGGTCAGGGTCATCGACAGATTTTAAAATAATTGATGCTTCTACAAATCAAAAAGGTGGTGATTTTAATTTAGATTCAAATATGTTTAATTCTCATTCAGATGCATACATCACAACTACAATTGACGGATATAATTTTCCAATTTTTGGTAGTGGTGATGGTAACTTAAACTATACAGAAAATCAAGTAACTATAGAAGAATCACAGAGATTAGTGGGCCCATTGAATCCAGATGGAAGTGTATTGAGATATAATGATGATATGGAAGAAAAAGATTTTATTCATAATTCAAATTTATTTTTTACTAGGTCACCACAAGATATTATTAATGACTTTTTAAAAGACAATTTAGGTAATTTAGATTTTAATGATTTATTTGCAGACCCTCGTGATGAATGGAAAACCACATATCCTGACTTAGATGATTTTAATGCAAATTTAAGTGCATATAAAATATCAGTAGATATGACAAAGTTTATTTTAGCTACAAAAAAATTATTCAATAGTAGTTTTATTGAAAGTATTAAAAAAATAATACCAGCAAAAGCAAGTCTACAAGTTGGTAATGTTTTAAAACCAACTTATACACAAAGAATAAAAACACCACCTTTAGTAAAAGCACCTGATTCAGAAGTTTTACAACAACCAGCAGGTACTAAACATAACTTGGAAGCACCAACTCCTTTTACGACAGAATTGTTTACACCACCTGAAAATAAACCTTTAGAAAGTTTTCAAACAACAACATCATCTATGGGATTTTTTGAACAAGCAAATTATGGTTTTAACAATGTTGGAACAGAAACAACTGAATTAACCACTTTAAGAAGTGATGATAAATTAATAAACAATCCAGAAAAATTCTGGGGGTCAAGTTCAAATGATTTACATTTTAAAAGTGAATATGGTGGTGGTGAATTTAATGATTATAATACTTATCATTATGATGCAGATATGGTATTTATTGGTTTTACAGACCCTGAATTAGCAGTAAGAACAACTGGTAGTTATGCAAGAGATAATACTAATTATACAACAAGTTCAACTTTTGTTAATAAAAAACGAATAAAAACAAGTGAAGCGGTTCCAATTAGAGATTTAGGTATAACTCAACAACTTTATCCAACTTCATCAAATGAAGTGTTTGGAAGAGTGATGGATACAGATACTTTGACACCATCAAATCACATAACATATTTACAAGGTGGGTATACGAATAAAAATTATCATGGTACAAAATTAGGTTATGCATACCAGGCACCAAATAATTTCATTAATGTAAAGTATGTTGGTCAACAATTATGGAACGATAATGATTATACACCATACAAAGAATGGGAAGATTTATCAACATCTTCTTTTTATAGAATTTCATATGAACCAGAAGCACAAAGTACATTGAGAATAGTTAGACCACAAGATACTAACGAAGGAAATGCAACATAATATCTTGTGTAAAAAAAAAGAACAAAAATAAAAAAATATTATATTTATATATGAATACAAGTAGTTTAATACAAAAGTTATGTACAATTCAATTATAGGAGAACATCAATGGGATATTTAGATAATTCAACGATTGTAGTTGATGCAGTTTTAACCAAAGAAGGTCGAAAAAGATTAGCACAAGGTCAAGGGTTAGATATTCAATATTTTACTTTATCTGATTCTGGTATAGATTATAGACTTTGGAATCCAGACCATCCAAGTGGTTCTGCATTTTATGGGGAGGCGATTGAAAACTTACCATCGTTGGAAGCTATCCCTCGAGGAGAATTTTATTTAAGAAACAAATTAGTAACATTGAATCAAAGTGTTACAGGACTACCATATTGGGAAGTTGGTGGCAGCACTGATTTTCAAACTATTGTTTTAAATGCCCTGCAAGACCCTGATGATGGTAATGGTAATTATAATGGTGTAGAAGTTCAATTTAAATTGAATCAAACTACGGCAGGTCAATGCATGTTAATAATTGGTGATGTTAGTGCAGTAGATTCAGTTGTAGCTGGTGCAACATCAAACTTTTCTTTAAACCACACAACAGACCCTGATGGGGTTAATTATAACACTTTAGTTAACATTGAAGCACACACACCTGGTTATTGGACATTCACACCAGGAAATAGTACATTTTATTTGAATTTTAAACGACCAAATAATATGACAACCGTTGTAACAAATTGTATGTTAGTAGATATTTCTACAGGTATTTATAGAACATTTCAATTAGATGTTTCAGGAATACAAAATGATGGTAACCCAACATAAGAAATTAGGAGATAATTAATGGCAACAAATTATGGACAAGGTGGTGGAGGATTTGAGACACCCGGAGGACCCGGAGGTGGAATGGGTAACGGAGGAGGCGGTGGTCCCTTTACAGACCCAGGTAGCAGTGGAGGAATTCGTTCTCAAACTGGTAACTCATTAGTCACAGGTACAGGAACCGTACTTCCAATTACAAACACTCTTGCTCTACCAATCACGGTAACTCAGGGTTATTTTTCAAATAATGCGGGTTTATTACAAGGAAATTCTATACATACAGGAACACTTAGTGATTCAAATGAAAAATATTATTTTAATGTTACAAATACACATCCACAATCTGCTAGTGCTGAAGTTCAATTTTCAGTTGCCTTTGGACATAAAGGTGGTTCAGGTTCTAATGTTTTAGCATCAAATGAAACTCCAACATTGAAAGGTGAAACTCAAGCTGTTTATTCTCAATTTGCAACATTATTATTAGCAGAAGGTCAAGTATCAGGTGGGTTCCAAATATCTAATCAAGGTTCTGCAGGACAACTTTCTGCTGGAACACCAGATGATTATATTTATGTATTAGTTGCAAGTAGAGAAAGATTTAAAGACAAATTAGATAATAAATCTTGGACAATAAAATTAAAAGGAAGAGATTCTGCGGGTGCAGAAACAGGTGTATTGAGTTTAACAGATGATAGTGATAGTTCAACTCAAACAGGTTCTTTTGCAGATACAATAGGTCCAAGATACAATATAGTTAGTGGTGCAGCTGGAACGGTACACACAGGTTCTGGCCATAGAACATTTGGTTTCTTTTATCCATGGATGGGTACTATGGTATTTAGTGGAGCAGAATTATCAGCTTCAATACCTGGTCCAACTACTGGAGATGGTGCAGCTGCTCCAATTACATCAAATACAGCAAGTTTTAATGCAAGTTCTGCAGATGGTTTGTTTAGGTCTTCAAGTGGATTTGCTCCAAATCTTTATGATGAAGGGTATCCAAATAATGCATTAAAATTTGTAAATTGTTTAAGAAACATTGGTACTGAAGATATTAGATTAAGAGGTTCTCAAGAACAAAATAAAAAAAGTTTCTTTTGCACCGTTAATCCTCAAGATTGTAATTTTTCAACAAATGCAACTTTTGTATCAGGTTCTGAAGGTAAATTGAGACACAAATCTATGTTTAATAATCCAAATGTTTACATAACTGGTGTAGGATTACACGACACGAATGGAAATTTAATGGCAGTTGCTAAAATGTCAACACCAGTACAGAAGAATTTTGGAACACAGACAACGATAAAAGTTAACTTAACATATTAAGAACAATGGCATGGCTAGTAATTATAAATCAGTCGAATATAATTCTACAGGATACGATGAAAGAACATATCATAAAAAACAAAATCTTTCAAACTTAGATACGGGAATAAGTTCCATACAATTTAGGTCTGAATCAATTGTTTATGACGATGATTCGGGTCCAATATCATACACTACCTCTGGTAGTCATTATCATTTTATACGAGGTATGTTGTTTGATTCAAGTTCTTTTCACGACTATCCTGAATTACACACTCATAAACTTAATGATTCAGGTTCTATTATTTATATCCCACAACAATATTATGGAGAAGAAATAAAACCAGAATCTTTTCAATTAAATGATTTGTCAGTAGCTGGCCGTACTATAAGAATTAAAGATGATGGTAAAGGTAATTTGTATTCTATTAATGCAGTAAATTCAAGAAGTGCTGCTTCTCATGCCTCTTCATCAGATAATTATGTTGGAAATATACATTATCAACAAGGTGTCGTTGTAATAACAGAAACTGGTTCTTGGTCAGGTTCAGGAGCAGAAACAAGTGATTTTATGTATACTGATATTGGAACTGGTGGATATAATTTATCTTTTCAAGCATCTCAATGTTTATATGAAAATGAAATTGTTTTACATATAGAAAAAAATGAATTTTTAGCAACAACAAATGGAACAATATGGTCAGGTTCAAGTCATAGATTGATTCCTGCAATATCAAAAAGTTTAGATACTTGGACACCATATGCAACTTCAATTGCATTTTATGATAGAGTGCCAAATTTAATTAATTCTTCTGTAGAATTTGGATTAGATTACGATGTTGCTCCAGGCGTAAATAGAATCACTTGGGGTGGTGCAGATTTAGAAATACAAACTAACGAAGGTACTTCTTCTAATGATGAGACGCAAGAAACATCTCCAATACCTATGGAAATAACATCAATTAAAGATGTTATCACAGGAGAAATAATAAATCGTATAAATCCAGTAGAAGAAGATGTTGGTTGGGTATGGACATATAATTTGAATTTTGGTAATTATTTAAAAAATAATAATCCATATGAATTTACAAACTCATCTGGATATTCTTTTGTTTGGAGTAATATTGCATTTCCAGAAGAATTTGGTTCAGTTGCAATACCAGCATATACACCATTAATGGTTGCACATTTTCCAAGGCCAGTAAAAATTGACGATGAAACAGATTTAACAATAATTATAAGATATGATACATAAAGAGAGCGATAGATGAAAATAGGAAATTATGATTTAGGTCAACCATTAGAGATAGGTTTTACGACTGAAAATTCTCATTATTTTACAGGACCATTTGGTGCAGCGTATCCAGATGGTGTTGGTTTACCTCCACACTTGTCATATTATCATAATTCTCCTGGAGGGATAAACTTAGAAGAAGATGATTTCGACTCACGAGATTATCCACTACAATTTAATGCCTCAAACGCAAATAGTGTACAAGAAGAAATAGACTATCTACATCTTTTTAGACAAAAAACTGGTTGGTGGGATGTAAATCATCAATGGTTATCTCCTGGAACAGCTGTCGGACCATCTGATGTATCCTATGCTCAAAATGTTCCTTTTGAAAATGGAAATCTTGCATTTGCGGGAAATGATTATTCGAATTGGACTAGCTTTTCAGGTCATATGTCATCATATGAACAGACAAAAAATGCTTATTTTCCTTTTATTAAATCAAGATTTAACACACTTTATGCAAGTAGTCTTTATACAGAATTAATTCAACATAATTTAAAAACAGCAGGTAACGAAGGAATTGGGTACGGGTTGAACCATATTGCAGATTTAACTCAAACAATGTTTGCGGGTATGCATTTGTCGACAACAGATGCTAACCCATGGAATAATTTAAAAAATAACTTTAAATTCGTACAAGCAGGATTACCATATATTAAATTTAGAATACAAACTGGAATGAAACATCAAGGCCAACCTATTGCAAAATTACAATCTGATGGAACCACACCTGATGGATATGTAGATTATTTTGTTATAATGAGAGTTCAAGGCCACAATCTTGGAGCAGAAGCAGAAGGTGCTTACTACTTTCATTGCAATGAGTCGGGTGAAACACCTGTTGAGGGTTATCATAATGGAAATATTATTCCCAATATCTTTAATTTGATGTTTAACATTGATAATTTTGATGCTGTTTTAAACAATACCAATATTTGGAAAGAAAATTTAGAAAACTTAGGTTATTTAATACCAACTATTGTTGCAAAATGGGATGGTGTGGGAGACACTCCACTTTATAGTAGTCCACTTGGAGCTGTATTAAACACTCCTCCAGCTGGAGAAACTAATCGTGTTAATTTTTCTGATACATTTCCATTACCAGGTGACTATAATGGTGGTGGAGATAGTTGGACAGGATATGCACCATTTCAAGGATGGCATCCATTACCAGAGTGTGAAATACCATCAGGTTATACTGAAGATTCAATAGACACATTCTATTTGAATCGAAGACTTTATAATCATTTTTGGAAATATGGTTGTGGTGTTCACCCATTACATTTTACCGTAGATAAATTATTTTTACAAGATTGGGATATTGGAGGTAGAATACCACCAGAATTTGATACACAACAAGTTTGGAATAGTATTATTAATGGTACCTTGATTCAACAGATGATGATGGATTGGTCTGCTTTTTATACCACTTGTAATCAAACTCTTAATTGGGAAAATATACCTGATGAAACAAGACAAATTATAGAAGGATTTTTTCAAAGAGTAATGTCTATTTATATACTTTTTAATGATGACCCAAATTGGTCTTATACTGATATTGCTGAATATAGTTTTGATACTACTACAGAACGCTCAGGGTTTTATCCAGATACTGATTCAACAAATGGTGGTTGGGAAGGAAGTCAACTTGATGGTATACCTGGAAAAATTAATTTGATGAGAGCATTTGGACCATTAGCACCACAGGGATATACACCAAGAATGGGCACTAATTATGCAAGTTATTTTGAAGGAATAGAATTTGAATTTAATGAAAATGATTTTGACCCAAATATAGTATCACATACGGAATTTGTATTTAACGGTGGTTTAAATTTGGGTACTATGGAATCAATCAATAGTCATTTTGGATATGATGCATCCCAACTATTAACAGATGTTGAAACTTTAGCTGTAGAATTATATGGAAATGTTAATATTGCATTATATAATTTATTTGATAGAGAATTATATAAATTATTTTATGATGTGCAACAATTAATAATTAGGGCGGAAGAAGAAGTTAATAATAATGTGGCCGCGGCGAATCTCACAGAAATAGGTGGACAATCACTTTCAATACCAGTAACCACATGGAGTCATATGATTATCCCTAATGCAGCCTCGACCGTACATCCAGATGATGATGCATCATCATATGATGGTAATGATGGTGATGGAGATGATGGTTCACCATACCATATAGTATGGAATTATCCAGATAGAACTATAGAAGACGCAGGTATACCATTACCAGTACATACAATAATTGATTTAACTGAATCACAAAACACTTATGCAACCCTAAGACAATTGTATCCAACTACTGCATGGCAAGATGGTATTAATCCAGATTTACCCATACATATACCTATGCATCCATTGGTAGAGCATGTTACTATATCAGGACCATATGGTAATGGTACCCTTGTTTATAATTACGATTGGTTGGCTTATTCAAATTAT
>CETC01062327.1_pt1 | contig 11302 bp, 20 predicted proteins | sample 326911 | NCBI WGS metagenome assembly CETC01 (sample SAMEA2622694, study PRJEB7988) | marine metagenome | isolation source: saline water (ENVO:00002010), including | reverse complement strand
TGATAGATAAGCTAACAAACGGTTTTGTGATTGCGTATTTTGCATTTATTGCAGGTGTGTTTGTGGAACATAATTATTCTCCGATTTCTATATTAAAAAAACACATAGTTCTTTTGGGTGAGGGGCTAATAGAGGTCGGCGGTGGGGGTAAAAGAGATGATAAAAAGAAATGATAAGGTACATTCTGCTATAGAAAAGATAGCCAAAAAAGTAGATCACTTGAAGGCTGATGCGAATCTTATGTTTGCGAATGAGGTCGCTCCTCCAAGAGCTATACGCTGGTGGAAGAACAAGACTCGTGCAGCCAAGATAAATCGGAATATCAAAGAACTACCTAAGCCTAAGAAGAAATCTAAAAAGCGTATTATCGGTGGTCAGGCAGCTGCTGGAGGGATACTTGGCGGCGTAACCGGTATCGGAGCAAGAGCTATAACGTACATACCGGAAAGTATTGACGTTCGCTATGACCCTAAAGCGGGTAGATTTGGTGGGCTATCTTCTGTTAAGACACCGGCTAGACATGTATTACCAAAGATGACCGCCCCTGTTGCGGCTGTGCTGGGAGCCTTGCTTTTGGGTGCCGAGGGGGCCAGTAAGGGTGGGCAAAAACGTCACGCAAGGCTTCACAACGAGGAGTTAAAGCGTTGGGAACGTACTAGAGATCCCAAGTACCGTAAGGCATTGGCCAAGCTTATACATAAGAAATTTTAAGAGAGGGCATCCCATGATTAACAGAGACGATGGCGCCAAATGGGCCTTGATGAAGGTAGCGAATATACAGCTTACCGAGCAAGATTATAAAGATATGCGCTCCTATAGGCGTAGAAGAAAGGTAGGTAGGAAACTTTCAGGAGCCGGCTCAGCAGCCCTGCTAGGATCTATACCGCTCTCAATACTGTCAAAGCCAGGAGGCCTTGCTGGAAAGGTCGGCACCGGACTAGCTCTTGGTGGCGCATTTAGTGCTTTGGGCGGCTTGGGCGCTCATTATTCTGCGAATAGAAAGCGGCAAAAACTTGTTTCACGTTTGCGGCAACGGGCAAGGGCAATGATGAAGCGCAAGGGACAGCCTATGCCAAGGGCACCCAAGATAAAGAGAATTCGGTATGCCTAACAATGTCATAAAGACTCAAAGGGATGAGCACAAATGGTCTCGTGCTGAAGAGATTGCTGCCAAATCTGGAAAGGGGAAAGATTACGCATACATAATGGGCATCTATAAGAAGATGAAGCCCGATCATAAATTTAAGAAGACAGCCTCTGTGGAGTATAGAGGCCACACCTTTCCCGGCTATAATATTCCAGTAAAGTCGGATAGACCAAATAAAAAGAAAATGGTCTTAGTAAAGCGCGGAGACAAAATTAAACTTGTTCATTTTGGGCACTCTTCCTATAAGCATAACTATTCAAAAAAAGCGAAGTCAAACTACCTTTCAAGATCAGGCGGTATTCGAGATAAAGAAGGGAGGCTAACTAAGAACGACCCTTTCAGCCCCAACTATTGGGCGCGAAAAGTCCTGTGGCCAAAAGGTCAAAAGGCAGACGGCAGCTCTCTAAAGAAGACGGCAGGTAAGGTGTCGACAGGGATACTTATTGAATCTCCACCATCCGAAGAGGTCGGCGTGAGGGAGTTGCAAACGATTACCCTTCGCAGAAAAGAGTGGAAGCCCAATAAGCTGATAGACCACTATCTTGATCAGAAGATACCTGAGACCTTTGAGAACATACTGAAAGATGCTGGCATTGCCTTTGAGAAGGGGGAGCTTAGAAAAGTGGTCAAAGGGTTACGGGGAGTTATCCTTAGACATAAAAACTACTTTAGGCGACTGAGGCCTCACTTCTTAGCGAAGAAGCATGGTATTACTTTCGACCATGACTATGATAGCCTACCTTCCGCCCACACTCTATCATACCCCAGTGGCCACACTACACAAGGTTACTACTTAGCCCACATGCTGTCTGATAGATATCCGAAACTTCGGAAAAAGTTTTTTTCGCTCGCCAAGAAAGTTGCGGACGCCAGAATACATCGTGGTGTGCATTTCCCATCAGATAATTCAGCCGGAGAGGTTTTAGCTAAAAAACTATATGATCTCCACACAAGTAAGATGGAAAAAACTTCCGCTATTATTGCAGCCCCTTTAGGGGCATACTATGGGGCTAAGAAAGGTAGGCCATATGGTAGGCGATTAGAGGGGGGAGCCAAGGGGAGTGCTGGAGCAGGTACCGGATCTTTAGTTGGGATGGGCGCAGCAGCAGTTCCTATACTTAGGAAGTATCGGGCTACGGCAGGGAACCGAGGCCTTATGAATGCTTTAAAACATTTATGGGGAAGAAAAAAAGCACTATTCATAGCCAACCTCCTTGGAGGAGCTGTTGGGTACAAAATAGGTACTCGGAACATTGATAGACCAAAGATTCCTAAGAAGTTTCGCTAACGGATAAACCAGTATAGTAGTTTTTGCCACCAAGATGGTTGGGTGCAGTCTTCAGGATTCTTCTCTGCGCGCTCTATTACTCTTGACCAGTCACTGTCAGTTAGTAATAGATTCTTATATCCCCCATTAAAGAATACAACGATTCTCATGTATCGACTATCAGCTCTGTCGGCCTTATCTTTATTCTCTACTGGCGTTGCTTTCCCAATCATACATACCCTCCAATCTCTAAAAACTTTTCACCTCTTTTATTTCCCAAAAGGCTATTTCTTCATAACCACCATCCTCCATACATACAAGGACATTGGGGTATTCTGATGCTATAGCCTTGAGAGCGTCTACCACTTTTATAGTTCCCTTAAGCTCTCCAAAATATACCTCGACCTCCCGATCAAAGTCCCCGTTGGCGATGACAAGGAGCTGTCTTACGCATAAGAGCATTTTAAGTGGGTTGCTGTGACCTGCCCAAATACATCTGCCATTGTCGTTTATCGTAAATCTTGCTACACCCATAATAGTCCTCCTTTACGAGATGTGTTAATTGCTATATACTTATACTTGAAAAGTAACTATATTTGGAGTGTTGTATGGGTATAGACAAGAGGGCTATGCGGGAGTTTCTAGACTACAAGAAAGTACCTGCCAGTGCCGTTAGAGTTAAGGCCTTACCTAATAGGTATAGTTTTAAGCGTAACCTAACCCTTGACAACGTTGGAGAGGCTATTGCGAAAAGATACCCAAAGGGGACTCCGGAAGCCAAGCTTCTTGGCCCAACTACAGACGCTTTGGCCTCACTGAAAAGGTCTGTGGAGAAGTCACGAAATAAAATGAGACCATCTGATCTCAGCATTGCCTTTGGTGGTTCTGGCGACTCTTTCTGGCCAATGGGCTCCGCTAAGGGCAAGGCATCTGCCACAAGCCTGGGGCCAGCAACAATTGGCCACGAGCTTGGTCATGGTATTGACCACAGCCGTGGTCTAAAAATGGGTGAACGGGGATTTTTTGGTATCGGGGGGAAGCCGAAAACTATGATCCCTTCTGAGGTTTCCGCTACGAGACACGCTATAAGACACATAATGCAAGGCAGACCGGTATCGAAGCTACCCCCTTCTGCTAGAGCGGAGATCGCAAAAATCCTTTCTGCGACAAGCACCTATATAGAAGCAGCTGCTCCTGGGCGCTGGAAATCTCCTAAAGGTCTTAAAGCGACGCTATCCAAAGCCAGGGAGCAGGTGGATCCCGCTACCTACAAGCGGCAGATGAAGCTAGACAAGATAATTGGCGGCCTTTACGACAGAAATCGTCGCTTTGATAAGGACCCCAAGTTCGTAGCGTTAAAAGATAGAAGGCATGCAATATTAAAGGAACAGGTCGACTTGGATAATAATTGGCTAAACCGGACTCCCTCCGAAGCAAAGAAGTACCAGAAATTGGAAGCGGAGCTGGTTGATGTAGATAAGAAGCTGGCGCCATTTAAGAAGAGGGAGAAGTACGTTAAAGGCAGGGTAAAAGAGTTTACTGCTCGTAGAGAGAATATTCGCAACCCGTACAAGTCAAGAGTCTGGGAAAAAATGAGCCCCAGACAGCGGAAAAAGTTTCTTCTCGGCGTAGAGGGCATGGGCAAAGAAATTGATAAGTACTTTGGTAAAGAGATGGGGCAGCTATATCGGTCAGAACTATCCTCAAGAGTCAGCAAACCAGACATGAGGGGCTTGGCTGACAGAAAAGCTGCGTGGAGAGGTGTTGAACCTAAAGACATCGCTAAAAGGAATCGTGAGCGGAGATGGGGGAGTTCTGTCGTCAAGCAGAAAGGTCATTTGGAAAAAGCTAAAGCGCTACTAACGTCTAAAGCCGGAAAAAATATTGGCAAGGGTATTGGTGCAGCTACAGCTGCTGCCATGTTATGGAAACTTCTAAGAAGGGGAAGATAATGAGGGAGATGTTGGCAAAAGATTATTTAGAGAAGCGGTCAGGTGCTGGCACTGCTGCACTACTTGCAGTTGCAAAAGCACATTTTCTCGGACACCATGGTCATAAGATCCCTTTCCTTAGGCGGGTGCTTGCGCCCATCTACAGGTCTGCTGCCCACGCTGGGCTTAAAGCTGGGCTTGCTGGAGAGAAGGGCTTACACGGCCTTACAAGACAGATACCTGTCATCTTAGAGCCCCATGTGGCCAAGTCCTATGAGAAGGCCTACACAGTGGGCAGGGCGTTGAGGGAGCAGGGTATCAAACCTGGAATGATCCACAAAGACAACGTGCAGCCAATTAAAAAGTTATTGGACCGTCTTTTCCCTGATGTTAGTGTACGGAAGTTTAAACGGGGGAAGGAGGTCGGACCGGGCACTTTTCAGGCCGCAAAAGGCAGTAATAGAGAAGGTGGCATAGCTGTGGGAGAACATACAGCTAAGCTTTTAGGTTACTCCAAGCCGACATTTGCGGACAAAGTTGAGACTAAAGCGGCTGATCTTTTAAAGAGGCTTCGCGGGAAGGAGGCCCCACCGAAAGGGAGAACAGATGTTAGTAACGTGTATAAACCAGTACCTTTTTCGGAGAGCTTAAATAAGTCGACTATACAGCATATATTGTCTGATAAATCTTTTGGAAACCGTGCGGCAAGGTTCTTAACACAACCAGTATCCGTTGCATTTGGGCGAAAAAAAGACCCATACGCAAAAGCGCATGAGTTCTTCCCTCCACCCACTATAAAGGTCAAAACACCTAAATAGGCCACCAGAATAGTAACCACCAGAATAGTGCTACCATAATAAACAGGCCGAATAAGACAGCGGCTACTTCTCCAAGAAGGCCTCTCATTAGCTCTCCTGTACAGTATTGTGAGACTGTTCTTGAAGGTTTTTCCATGCGTCAGCAGCGAGCCTTTCCATCGTATCTCTACATGTTCGCGCATCGCACATTGGCATAGGATCTGAGGTGTCTATTTTACGACTTCTGCACTTTTGGTTTTTATTTATAGGCAGCTCCGTAACAACTCTATAAAGGTACCTATCAAAGGGGCGTATCTCTGTGTATTCGTATTTCATCTATATACTCCATTAGTAGTAGTGATATGATCAGCACTTTTTGCGTTCTACGCTCTGATACGCCCATTCTCTGTAGGGCGTGAGCTATTTTGATTAGTCTTCTTACCTTGGTTTGGCTCATTGTGTCCCTTCCAAAATTTACGAATGCGGGCAGGTGGAATGTTTGGCTCTCTATAGGCTACATCATCGATGCAATCTATGACCTCTCCCACTTCACACTTGTCCCTCAATGTCATAAACAATGTTCTCACCATGTGGGCATCAATTTTATCCATCCCGTATTTTTCAACCAACCTCTCCGCCTCATCTACCAGGCGCACATAAGTAAGATCATCTGCAATCGGTGGTAGTCCGGTTACTTCCTCCAGAACATCAAGACTTTCAGAGATTTCCTCGTCCGTAGGTCTTTTGTCTGAAAACTTTTTCGAAACCTCAACCCATTTATCTTTAATAAACTTTTCAATAGCTATTGAAAACATGGTCTTGATTGGGTTTCTAATCACTGCTCGTAGGTGGAAAACCGGTAACCACCCTGCTTCCTCTATCGGATCACCGGACTTTATTAAATAGTGGTAACGTGTTTGTTCGGCCTCATTTTCCAGAAGGTTTTTAACTAAGTTGTGTCCCATGACTCTCTCCTATAGTTTGGGGTACAACTTTCTTATTCTAAAAAGAAACCGTTATTTTACTCATCCACAACAAAGGGTAGAACCTCCGTATTGCAATCTTCTATGGCCTCTCTTAGGCCTCTGTAGGTAGATCTAAAAAAATGGATCGTCAGTAAAATAATCTGAAACCCTCTTGTTATATCGAAGAATTCGAAGTAGATTCCTGTACCGTCTGCGAGAATGACTTTTGCAACGGGCACTCCTTTAGATATGTGCAGAGCATTTTCGTTTTCCAGTATTTTGGTTTCGAAGCTTTCGCCATCGAAGAAATCTTTCATATCAGAAAGAAACTTTTTTTCGCCAATAAACCGGTAGTCATAATCAACACCGTTGTCTATGATGCCCTTTATAATCTCAAGAGGTTCTTTGCTCTTCATAATTTCATTCTCCGAGACGGCATCGATTAGAAGTAATATGGCTTCTAGCATCATTATAATATCCTTAAAAAAATAACTACATTCATTATACCCCTAAATAGTAGGAGAAACTGTGAGATGTATAAAATGTGGCCACAAAAATACAGTAGTGAAAGATACTCGGTCATCTGAGAATACTGAAATGTTCCTAATACAAATAGGTTCCAGCATCTCAAATGCCAAGAATTTTCGAATGCGTGTAAGGTTGTGTCGTAAGTGTGGGAAAACGTTCCGCACTATAGAACTTTCGGTACAAGACTTTAAGTCTTAATTGTTATCACAGCTTAGATAGTTCGGGAATACCATAAGGCTTTGGTTGTGCATAAGCAGCTGTCGTAACACATCCAGCTCTATTAAAAGCTCGTTTACGTCAGTTCCTATGCTTTCCATACCCTTCTCATCTAACATCTTTATCCACTTTTCTGTGGCCCACTCTAAGCGTGTAAACTCTGTTATGACGCTCGATGCGTCAATAGGATTATTTTGACCTATTGTAGTCATAACCTTATCGGCAAACATTCTACAACAAACGCAGTGTCTGGTTAGTCCGTGCAGGTTATGGTCCTTTATGCGTGCTATAATCTCTTTAGCAACGACTTCTATATTTAAATTCATAAAGTATCCTATGGAGATCTCATGGATAATGTAACGTCATCAAAAGAATCGCCCATTCTTAAATCGAAAAAATTTGTAGCTGCAATGACGTGGAATACGGGCTGGCTCATATTACTTAGCCTCGGCATTGTCTACAGTGTGGGGGATACAGTTCTTTTGAGTATGACTTGGGTAGCAGGCGCGACACAGATTACTTATATAGGCGGTCAGGCTGCTTTAGATACCTTTGTCCGTAAGGCGGCTATCCTTGCTGGCGGTCAGAACTCTTCTCAAAAAGTGGAAGAGCCTTTTGAGAAGGAACACCTTCTTGAAGACCGCGTTTAAGTATTGCCGCGACGTCGTCCCAAGAAAGGAACGGGCCGAATACGGACTTACGCTCTCTTATCATAAACCCCTCGTCATATATCTCCACTACATAGTCTTCGGATGCCTGTAGAGGATGGCCCTCTACACTACTCCGAATCTCCATTATTGTCTGTGTCACCTGTCTCTTTTTCGGCATCTAACTCTCCCTTCTTCGACTCTTCTATTACTGTATGGACGGAAGATAGTACAGCCTCTCCAAGGTATGTTAGGTAGGGGTTATCCGTCTCCTTCGTTAGGATTTCGCCTATTTTATATAGACTGTTTACAAGTATGTCTGCTACAAACATCTCTTCGCAATATGTGATGTACCTATAGTCACCACTATCTTCTCTGATAATGCAGAAGGCGTTATCGATCTTATCGCCATTAATAGTTAATGGTTTATCAAGCTTTCCCGAACCCATATCTTTTCCTCTTCGATTGTACTGTTGCTTCTCTTTTCTTATTGATCTTCTTTAATATCTTTTCAGTCTTCTCGTCAAATTCTTCTACTGTAGTGATCCCCGCGGCGATAAGTATGTCCCTTATCGCAAGAACCCTTGCCGCAGTCTTCCATTGAGCATCTCCTGGCATTGTCTGCCCTTGGAGTAGCGTCTTATTTGGTATTTTACTTCCCATGTAAACTCCTATATTTTAAAGTCCTTGTCCATAAAAGATTCCAGCGATGAGTCCCGTTAAGAGTCCGAGATCATCATTTAATTTTTCCCAAGCCACATTGCGTATGATCTCCATCTCTCCCAAAATACGTTCGCCGCTTAGCTCGTCCACTTCCATACATATCTCAAACTGCCTCAACCTATCTGGTGTGTGGAACTCCATGAGTATGATTCTTTGTAGAGGGACAGGGCAGTTTTCGAAGGTACCGGTTTCCTTATAGTAGCGCTCAGCCAGTAACCTTATCTCATCAGATTCTATAATCGGTCGTGTGGCCTCTGAAATAAAAGCAACCACTTCATGGTCAGTCCCAACCTCTTCCTTTATATCAAGTAGTCGAGAAGACCAGTCCCACTTAGGACCGTCGAAGGGGAAGATCTGAAACAGATCCCCCCCTCCAATGATCAAAGCAGGATCAATTCGTTCGGATGCGTTACTACGATTAAAATCTTTTATAGAATTGTAGATGCCCTGTTCAAAATGACTCCGCATATATGTCCCCCTATGCTAGCTCTAGTTCTGAATCACAATCAACATCATTATCTTGCTTAGGAAACAGATCTAATACAACGGCATCCAAATCTCGCCTCTTTTCAAAGCTTCTATGTGGTGGAGCAATATGTAGTGCCCATGTTCCGCTATTATATAGAGACCAGACATTGCGAGGCTCAAACTCCTCAAATGGAGGTTTTACCCAATGCTCAAGAGCTTTGCTAAATTCAGTCGCCCCAAGAATGTTCTTACCTCTCAAAAGACCGAGGACTTCAAAACCCCTTTCCATGGTTATCTCCCGTTCCTTCATGGCAGTCATGTCCTTTATACGGTTGAGTAATCTGGCTACAGCTGTATCTGACGCATCGTCTAAACGAGAGTCGAGATCCCTGACAACGTGCTTTGTATGCTTTCGTAAGAAGACCATATCATCGCCGCCCATGTGTGTATTAGAGCAGCACTCTACGCCAGAGCCTGAGGCGAACCTTGCGCTCATGCTTTTGTCGTATGAGTTTCCGATAGCCCAACATAGCTGTGAAGCATAGGACGCATGCTTGAACATAATGGTGGCGAACATTCGCTGACCCTCTCTCGCGAGAATATAGTTTTCTTCCACCAAGTCCCATCCTGGCAGCTTATCTTCCACCTTATTTTTAATAAGTTCGACAAACATTTTGTTTGGTACTGGTTCATAGGTCTTTGTCTTTTCTGGTAGTGCAACGGCGCAGACCTCATCAAAAGTTGCGACTCTGTCTCCTAAAAGTTCGTTATAAGCTATTCTCATTGTTGTTCTCCTTGCATAGGGTAGTAGGTTATGTGTGTTTCTGTTCTTATTATGGGTCGGTTGTAATCCATGGTCGCCCACGCCATCTCATCTATTGGCTGAGTAATCGGCTCAACCCCCGTTAGGTCTTCTGCGATACCTTCAATCATTTCCACTGGAAGCGCATACGACATCTTGTAGTTATCTGTCTGCTCCCAGGCATCCCCAAGAGAGTGGGCTCCATCTATCAATACATCTGACGTACCGACCCCAATCTCTTCCCCGTCTCTACTATCAGAGACGATCATCATATCTGCAACAAACGGGGACTTGTACACCATCAAAATGTCGCATTCCGTATGCCACACAAGTATCCACTCAAATAGATCTATGTGGTTACGTAAGTCTCCTTCTAAAGGTTCGCAGGTATTTTGCTGCATGATGTAGAATAGTGTCCTATCTATTTCTACCTTTCGGCTACACGGCGCATCTATGTTCGGATTCTCATTCGCTTTAACAAATGCTACGACGTCGCCAGCTGGGGAGAAGACATACCTATCACTAAGACTCTCGGCCTCTTCCCAACTAATGTTAGTGTTATTAGTTTTGTTGTACTTACTTATTGCGCTGTGCACAAACGTGTCCGGAATCTTACCAGATCTATGGAGGGCCACCATATTATGGAGTTTCAATACTCCCTTAAAGTACTTCCAACTTGACTCGCTTACTGAGTCAAAGTCTTCATCCCAACCACCCATACTGAGCCACTGCACTACGGTTGGTGTGACTTTCCACATAGACGGTGTGTATTCTACACCACTATCTGGTTCATAAAGTCTGTACTGTACGTTCCCTGAATAGTATTCCATATAAATTCTCCCATTCTTGTATTTGTATTTGCTCATCTTCTTCGATACTTTCAATAATTTCCCTCACCCACTCCTTTGGGAAGAGGTACGTCTTTACGAGGTGGTCGTTAGCAGGGTCCCCTGCATCGGCAAGGTCGTCATCTATTTTCTTTCTCCACTCCCAGTGGGGAGATTTAGCCACTCGGAACCCCCCGTGGTCTTCCACACCAATAAAGTCTGTGTATTCCCACAGGGCAGCTGTCAGGTCAAGATAAGTTGAAGTGTTCCAGTACTCTATCATTGCGCCTGTAACTAAATCGTCCCAATTATCCACGTAGATTGCCCAAGAGCCATAGGATATCTCATACATGTCATCTAATACCTCATTAAGGCTGTCATAGGTCAGATCTTCTAGGTTATCCAAACCTCCAGCATCTACCAGATTTTCGGAAAGCCATGACTTTAGCCTTTTATATCGTGCGTGTGCAAGGTTGCGGTCTTGCTCCTCTTGTATTTTCCGCACGGCGCTGTATAGGACTTTTGCTGTCAACTCAAATTCATCTATCCTATAACACTTCTCGGAAAGCCACATTGACAAGCCGTTTGGTGTTGTTCGACTGTATGCTCCTGAATAAAAATCGCCACGCTTACTCCTCTCTGTTATATGGTTGTTATATGTTAAATCTACTCTCATGTTGTCATGTTTCCTATAGTTAGTCTTTTACGAAAAGTTGCCTCCTTTACTGTTTATGTAGATAGTCCCGACATCTCCTTAGATAGGAAGGTGCCTATTATTGCTTACTCAGATGGTAAGTTTAGTTGGAGAGATCAGGAAGTTGTGCAGATGCACCAAATGACCTCGTCTAAGAGTCCGCAGCTTGCTGCGAAAGAGATTTCGCAGTTAGAGAACAAGTTGTATAATGATCTCCGACTCGGGATCCACATCTATACTGTGTTTTTCGGACCCGAGGAAGTTGTAGACGGCAAACGCATTTCACGTGT
>CETC01026102.1_pt1 | contig 11303 bp, 1 predicted proteins | sample 326911 | NCBI WGS metagenome assembly CETC01 (sample SAMEA2622694, study PRJEB7988) | marine metagenome | isolation source: saline water (ENVO:00002010), including | reverse complement strand
GTAGATAAACCATTATCTACAGAGAATATATCAACATCAGAAAGCGACGTCCCACCGTTAACAGCAGCATAAAACGTAGAAAACTTAAGCATTTTCTTAACATCTTCTATTCCAAAGTTTTGTGCTACTGTTATGTTACAAACAAGTAGTAGTAATATTATTAATCTTTTCATATGTTATATAGTCACTTATTTTTTTAAATCTTTACTAATCGTGATAGTAACAGTAACCTGATTTATTAGACGTCTTCATTCCACATCTCTTCCCATCAGACTTAATTTTTTTACATTGAGTTTGTTTACCATCTTGCCTTTGAGGTGCTTTTTCATGAACAGTGCAAAAACCACCATTAACAGCTTTGTTTTTACATCTTTTACCGCCTTTACTTACAGCCGCACAAATACCATCTTTTTTACTTTTCTCTTTGTTTTCCTCAATAACAGCTTTATTTACTTCTTCTTGTTCTTTTTTCTTTTTCTCTTTTTTTATTTTAGCTTCTTTTTTGGATTTAATTTTCTTTTTTTCTTTTATACTTTCTTTAACTTCCTTAATTTTATCAGTATCTTCTATCATTAAATTCCACCTACTCCAACCGCTAAACATTAAAGCTCTTTTAAACGCACTATATTGATTGTTTAATGAATCTCTAATATTAATAGTTTTATTATACATTCTGTTAACAGGAATATTAGTTGTTGCTTCTATATAATTTGTCACGGCTGACCACATTGGATTATCTATATCAAAAGTATCCATTTCCTTTATTATATCCTTGTTATAATTAAGAGTTTTTTCAGCATTAACAATTTTTCTAGCTTTAATACCGACTGGTGGTGATACATTAAGCATTTCCATTAATACGGCGCTTTCATCCTTGTTGTATCCTTTTTCTCTTTGCTCATGCCATTTGATAGCCATGTTTTTTAAAGTAGAAATAGCAGAACCCCAAACCCCAGTACCTCTTAACACAGAGTCAATAGCACCTTGTATCATTCTTTCTTTTTTCTTTAAGAATTTTTCATCTTCTTCTTCATCTTCTGTTCCGAACATTGCTAAAAATAAAGCAGATTGCAAGGAATAAAATATTAAATTTTGTATTGCAAAATAATAAGCTATTCTAGATAAATTAGACATGTCACTTTGTAACTGTGGATTACTAGCATTTTTATACTCAGGACTTATTCTTCTATTATATAAATCTAAAAAAGCTTTTTTACCTAATCTGTTAAATTGTGATGTTACGTTCTGAAAAGCTAATATAACTTTACCAAGTGGAGAAGCTTGTTGCATTGAAACCATCCAAGGTTTAGCTGATTGCTGTGTAGCTTCTGCTAATACTTGAAAATCAATAAATGCTTTTTCTTCCGCCTCTTTTTGACTTAACCCTTGCTTTAAATATGTATTTATTCTATTTCTATAATAAGTAGCACCACCACTAGCAATAGCTATATTATCACCTATTTGTGTTGGTGTAAATCCAAATTGTAACAATTTAGCAATTAAAGCCCTTGGTTTGTTTTGGGCATTACGTAATTCAGCGGCTAATTCAGCGCCATTAACGTCTGTTTGTATACCTCCACGTCTTTGTTTCATAAAATCAGAGTTAAACAACAATGCCCAATCAGCCCAATATTGTTTTTGGTTGAAAAACGCTTTAGCAGCAGCATATATATTGTTATCACTATAGTTAATAAAATTAACTAAAGACATTTGCTGTAATACTACAGATCTCATATTAATAAACATAGTAGCGGCAACAGAGCCATTAACATAGTTCATGAATCTATTTACAAGTTTATTTTGACCTTGTGGTCTATTTTTACCTGTTTTAATTCTATATAACATATCTTTAATAGCATCAACCACATTACTACCATATATAGCTTCTATTTTATTTAAGTTTTCTTCAGAAAATATTATATCAGAGTTTTCGATAAATTCACTAAAAAATTGCGCTCTACCAATTCTACCTGTAGCATCGTCTAAATCTGTTCTTATATCCCCAGCTTCCCAACTTTCTGTAGGATTCACGTAAGTATCTTGTTTGGATATTATGTTTACAAGCTCGGCGTAATTTCTTAATTCTGGATCAGATGCTACTAAATTAGATAAATTTTGCTGATCAGTTTCACTTAAGCCAGGTATTTCGTAACCATGCTTATTCCAAAGATAAACTCTTATAGCGTCTTGATATGTAAAATCACCATCGGGTGTTTTCTTTATTAATTTTTTCCTAATATCAGGGAATTGTTTGTTTAATTGTTTATAATCATTCGCGATAGATTGTCTAGCCGCATTTAACTCTCTATCAGCTCTGTTTAACGGTTTTATTAAAGCTTCTTCAAAGAAATCTCTATGCTTATTACCTTTTTCTCCTTTACCTATAAAATTATATAACAATCCCGTGAAATCCTCATGTGACGGTGGAATAAAAAGTCTAAACTTACCTTTGTTTGCCCCACGTTTTCTAGCTTTAATAGCGGAAAATCTTTTTTTAGAGTCAACACCACTTATATCTTCTAGTATATCATTGAAGACTTCATTTGTAGATTTACTAAACTGTAGCTTAGCTTGTTGTACTTTTCTTTTAACGTCAAACTGTTCTAACATATTATCAACTGCTTGTACGTTTTGTAAAGCATCATCAGCAAAATAAAAATCGTTATATCCTTCAGCAACTTTATCAGCTATCCATAAAGCTTTAGCTTCAGCCGTGGAATTAGCTAAACCAGTTATATTTTTTAAAGGTATATTTAAACCGTTTGCTTTTAAAAACTCATATATAGATTGAGCGGATTCTGATGGTCTAGCAGTTAATACAAACATATTTTCAGGACCAAATTTATTTTGTAATTTTAATGCTTTTTGAAATAATGAAGCTACTTTACCCTCAACAACTTTGTTAAATTCGGAAAAATCATGTTTCCATCCTTGCTCTAATAAATCAGCCCCTTCTTTAGCAAACTCTTCAGCTGTTAGCTTTCTTATAATACCATCAGGCGATGTAGATATAACTTGTGATTTACTAGTCGCCAACGTGTCGTCAAAATCAAAAACAGTAATACCTTTAGCTGGATTTATAGATCTAGAAGCTGCTATAGCCTTATTAAATCTCCTAGCTTTAAATGTTTCTGATTTTAAAATATTAGTAGAATCAACCCAAGCTTTAGCAGGGATTAACGGCTTCATATTATTTGTAACATCTAATAATGTTACCATTCTTCCATCTGCTAGTTCTCTAGTTTTTTCATTAAAATATCTTATCCACGCCGGCATATCTAATGTTTGACCCGCATACAAAGCAGATGTAAGCTCAGCTTCAGTTATAACATCATCCATTGTATTTGGTATTATGGCTATATTATAATTTTTTAAAAAATCTTTTATATTAGTTATACCATCACCATTTATATGTGCATCAAACATATTCATTAATACTGCAACTCTAGGTTGCATATGCTCATATTTAAGCTGTTTACCTGGGTTTTTAAAGCTAAAAGCGTTATCGGATATATATTTAAGCTTGGCTGCTCTAGCTAATACAGAGCTCATGTTGGATAAAAGCGATGCTTGAATCATCATTAAATCAATATTATCAAAATCTTGATTTGTATCCATAAATAAATTACTATAAAACTTAACAATATCATTTAATATTTCTCCAGCTATATCTTCATTTTTATTTCTTTCGTTAATTTTTTTAGAATTTTTAGTATCATTTAAAGCGCTTCCACTAGCTTGTGATGAAGATATATTTGGTAATTTTATCTCTTTACCTTTGTACGTTACCTTTGACAATCTTGTTTTGCCGTCTTTAGTCTTTGTTGTTTCATATTCAATTCCAGGAATACTACCAAAAGTGTTTTCTAAAAACTCAGGCATTCCAGGCAATGGTTGTTTTCTTTTTAAATAAGAATTTCTACCAGAAGATGCTAAATGACCTTTCATTAACAATATTTTAGCCAATGATAACTCAGGGTTTTTAGGATCAAATAATTCATTAGAAAGCATCTTTATAGTTGCTAACATTTTTTTAACTCTAATTGGGTCTCTAAAAGCGTCTGCAGCTGTTATATTACTACCTGAAAACTCTTTTACTTTTAAAAATTGATTTTCATTTGTTTCTAATAATTTAACAGCTAAATTAGCGGGTTGTTTTAATACTTTAGGATTGTATTGAGATATAACACCATAAAACGCGTTTGTTAATTTGTCTATATTTTGTATTATTTCAGGTACATCTTCGTATGTTTTTGCAAAAGCGTCTCTAATACTATCCTCACTTGTTTGTAATATATTATAATTCACAAACTCATCTATTCTATCCCAAAGCACGGCCTTACCTTTATCACTTAAAGACCTATCCATACGCCCTACAGCTTGTACAGCCTGCCCAGGTCGTTGGCTTCTACTAAATACAAAAGCAGATCTACCATCACCAATCATTCTAATAACCTCCATAGGTTTGCCATCAGCTTCAAATTGTTCTCTTACAGCTTGATTAGTTAACAACTTCCCTGTTTGCACTGCTAAGGCCTGTACCCTAGCAGATGTATTTCTATCGCTACGAACGGATTTATTATTAACAACACCCATTACCTCTAAAAAGTCTTTGACACTTACGTTTTTCTTTTTAGTCCAAGGTGTTAAATTATCTTTTCTTACGCCTTTATTATAAAAAGCTTCTAATAAAACTTTGTTTACACCAGTTGCTTTATCAGGTCTAGGTTCTAATTTTCCAGTTTTAGGATTTTTAACCATCTTTACCGTGTGGTGCTCTGGTAAAGCATGTAACAAGGCACTTGCATTTCTATTAATAAACATTTGAGCTAATAGTAATTCGTTTGTTCCTTTTTGACTATCTATTCTAAGATTAGCTAAAAACTTCTTACTATTAGGATCTAGTTTTTCCACATCTATACCGAACATTTCGGCTGTTAAATCAGGACGTAAATCCTTTAAAGTTTTATACGTCAATCCTGTTGTATCTAACGTTTTAGCTATACTTCTTACGGATCTGTTTATTTCAAGAGCTCTTTGGTTATCTTGAATAAAAGCATTACCTTGGCCAATCCCTATTCTCTCGTGTAATTTAAATCTTTTCTTAGCTTCTTCATCTATCTTACTATCACTATCTTGATCTTCTGCCAAAAGAGCCTTACCAAATCCAGCGAATTGAGGTAATCTAGTAACATGTGGTATTCTAGTCGGTAGTAAATCCCATATGTGAGAAGTTAATTTTCTTTGAGTAGGATCCCAAGTACTAACTATATACGGTAAGCCATTTTGACCAACCTCAACTCCAGTTGTTAACACATCTAATATTAAATCTTCATACTGATCATAATTAGGGATATTACCATATTGAGCAAATAACTTGTTATTAGCATAGTTTCTCCATAAATTACCAATAGAATACCCAATAAATAATTTATCTTTTTTAGGTATACTTTCCCAGATATCTAAATGCTGTTGATTCTTAGGATTAAATTCCCCTTCAATACCATAAGCCTGTAAAGCCTCACTAAGCTCTTGATTTGTTTTAGAAAATAAATCATTTTTCTTTTTTAAATCTAATGGCTGTTGACTACGTGATGGTACGATAGCCCCCTCTTCTTTATCTAACCAAGCTTGATATTCTTCGTTTTGCCTATCTTGTTCAGCGGCTGGTATAAACGCTTCTCTACTTCTTTTTCCTAACTCTACAACTTGATCATTAAACTTACCTTCTATAGCTTGTTTGTTATAAGATTTTAAGAAATTAAATAAGTCTTGAGAGTCTTGGATATTAATATTCGTCAACTCAGGAGCTTTTCTATTAAAGAGCTTATTAAAGTAATTTATTATTTTACGTATAATACCTTGATTTTGCTCTGTATCTGCTGGAATTGTTTTATCAGTAACAACAGCATCGTGATACATATTTATGTATTCCTCTCCATACTCTTCAAAAGCTCTTTCTGTGCCAGGAATACCAACACCATTGTCATCATACTCATTAAATCTATAACCACCTTTATCTAATTTAGCATTTAATATATCTATTTGATCTTGCGGTAATAGTTTTAAAAATCCTTCAACTAGTTTTCTTCCTTCTGGCGTCATTCTTACCCATCTTTCCTTACCATTTGGATCGGTAATCTTCCTCATTGGACCGTTGATAATACTAAACAATAAACCGTGTAACATTTCGTGAGAGGCTACGCTTCTAGCTTTAAAATGTTTAGCCACATCTTTATTTATTACATAACTAAAACCAGTTATATTTCCATCGCTATCAAATGATGGGACAAAAAATCCATTACCCATAGCGGCTTCTGGACCATATTTTTCAAGAACTTCTTGCTGCGACATAACTTCTGGCTTAGCGCCAAATTGTTCTGTTGCCTTGGATACTGCTTCAATATTTTTCTCAAGTTGTAAATCTGCTAAATCACCTTTGGACATCATTGTAGGTTGAACTAAAAATCCTGGTTTACCAAATGTATAGTTAGCGTCTTTAAGCGCTAAATATTTTAAAGCGTCTTTATATTGTTGTATTTTCTTTTGATTTTGCTGAGATTTAGATTTGAGTAATTCTTTTTTAAGCTCTGTTCTTAATTCTAATTCTGTTCTTTTATCAACAAAAGCCTCAGCCTCAAGCGCTTGCTTGTTTGTCATAACAACTCTAGCGTCAGCGTTTTTAGGAGCATATCTACCTAATTCTTGATAGGCTTCTTTCTCAGCCTCAATATCATTTTTAACTTTTATATTTAGATTTCTACCTCTTTTTAAAGAACCATTATATTTAGCGGCTCTAACGGCTTTTAAGAAATCAGCTTTATTGTCATATGCTTTACCATCTATAGAATACTCTGGTGTAAAGTTATTAAGTTCTTTATTTTCTTTTTCTAGTTTAGCTAATTCTTTTCTTAATTCTTTTTTACCTTCTTTAGTTGTTTCTGGATCAGCAATCTTATCTTTTATTTCTTTTATTTGAATATCATTCTTCGCTATACTCCAAGCGTTGGTTTCAGATTCTATAAGATTTCTTTCGTTGTTTATAGCTTGATTAACATTTTCTAATTCTTTTTCAAGATCTTCGTTTAGAGGTCCTAACGGATCAGCATCAATTTCACTTTGAATACTATTTCTTTGTGTTATTAAGGCTATTAATCTATCAGCTTGATCTTGAGACATTTTAACATTACCATCTTCATCATATATCATGTCATCAATCTCAGCTGACGCTATTGTATAACCATCTACTCTAGATAATAGTTCTTCAGCTTTTTTTGAAGTTATTTTACCGTCTCTTAAATCTTTGTTTAATTGATTTACAAACGCATCATAGTTTTCACTTGCCATTCTCAACACGCTTTGATCGTTTGAATGGTAGAGACCACCTCTTAACCACCTCATGCCAAGAACAGACATCGATGTTAGTAAAGCTGTTTCTTTATATTCTGCAAACTCTGGAACTTCAAAATCAGTATCAAACGTATTGTTGTATGACATTGCAAAAGCCCCATTAGACATGTTTTGTAAAAACTCCTCTAGTATCTCTGGCGGTACAGATTTTAAAGATTCTTTCAAAGCGTTTAAACCTTGGTTTTTAAATGCCTTTAAAATATCTTCACCAGAAACTTTTTTACCTAAACCTTTTTTAATACTTGCTAAAGATTTTTTAGACCATTTGAAATCTGGATTAACAGTTTCTATTATAGCCTCTGCCAATGTAGAATTTACCGCATATTCATAAGCATCTTCAGCTGTAAAATTTTCATCAACTTGAGATAAGGCTTCTTCTAGTTTTTGCGGTAATATAATAGGTAAAGCACCAACAACTACACCAGTACTACTAGATAAACTTTTGGCTAACGGCGTAAAATTTTCTAGTTTTTTAGGTAACATACCTCTTTTCAATAATCCTGTTTTTGTTGCTCTTCCAGCACTTTTTATTAAACTATTTACTCTTCCACCCGTGCCTATCATAATACCCATGTCACGTATTGTGCGTACTACATTTGGTAACGCTCTACTCCAATTTGTTTCACCAGTTATTGGGTCTGTAAACGGCTCGTCACTACCAAGAACTGTGATGTTATAAGCAGCGTCATCAACAAGCTCACTCATTAAAAGAGCTTTTTCTTCAGCATTTTTGTCTCCAAAAACCTCTCCTCCAATTTTAGTTTCAACTGTTTTACCTGTGTTTAAAGCTCCTTCGAATAAAGTTGGAATTGTATTCCATAATATACCAACAGATTCCCCAATTGTTCCCCAAAAAGGATTCTCGCTAACCATATTGTTCCGATTCTTTTGAGCAGTTAATTTTTTATTATGATGTTTTCCAAAAGAAGTTTCTTTTAAAAATCTTAAATTCATTTCTTTCAAAGCATTATGATCTTCGTACAAACTAGTATAACCATCTATTAACTTTCTATTTCTAGGTGTTAATTCTTCTTGAAGTTTGTTATATACGTTGTCATGCTGGTTTTGTAAATTTTTTGTTTCTTCTAATAAATTGTTATAAATATTTACGTTTTTTTGATTTTGCTTTAGCTTGCCATTATCAAATTGTTTTTTCATTTTATTAAGCTCATTGTACTTGGGCATAAATTGAGCATGAATATTTTCAGCAATAGTGTTATAACTATTTATTTTATCTATTAATTCAGGAACACCTAAATTAATATATCTTTGGCTATCTTTATTTAATAATTCTGCTTTATGAGATAAGTACGATTGAATAACTTCAGCTTTGTAATCATCGGTAAATCCTTTTTTACCAAACTTTTCTCGCATATTAGCTTGGCCTTTGTATTTACTTTGTGTATTATACCAATTTCTAAAGTCAATCTCATCAACACCGTTAGGTATACCATCGTTAAATATACTATCAATTATATTTTCCTCAATACCAGTATTTGGATTTTCAGTATTTTCATTTTCTTCATCCGTAGATGTTGTTATAACAGTATCTTTTTCTGGTAAATTTTGTAAACTAGTTAATAAATTTTGAACTTTAGGATCATTTAATTCATCCTCTGTTAATTTATTAATATCATAATCTTGTAAAAATTCATCTGAAATATTAACACCAAAAAGTTTAGATATACCTCTCTTATCTTTGTTTCTTAAAGCTTCGTTTCGTTTATCATTATATTCTTTTATAACATCTTCTCTATTTAAAGCATTTTGCACTTGAGTTGGGATAGCGGAATAAGATCCATCGTCATTTTTTCTACCTCCTTTTACAACCTTCCCGTCTTCTCCTATAAACTCTCCTTGGTTTATTTTTTGCTCAATATATCCTTCAATAGTATCTTGACCAGCTAAATTAGATGGTAAAATAGAGTCATCATATTCGTATTTCCAAGCGTTGTATTCTTCTTCTCTTTGCTCTCTATCGCGTCTTTGTTTTTTCTTCCAACCTCTATCTATTGGTTCAACGTTACCATCACCAAGCGGAGTCATTTCCCATATTTGTTCAAATAAACCACCTGCCACAGAAGAAGCTTCACCAAAGAAATCTCCAATGTTTTCTCCAGCGTGATCCCAAAAACTCATATCTTCTCGTTTCTCAGCTATCCAATCGTCATAAGAAGTACCTTGTCTAATAGTGTTTTCCCGTTGCCTTTCCTCAAGAGTCATTTCTGGAACTTCTTCCTCAGTAGTTTCATCTATATTTAAATCAGTATCAAAAGTATCTTTAGCTTTTGGATCATCAGATGTATCAGCTGTTACTGACCAGCCTGGTTGTCCTTTAGTATCTTCAGTTGTTTCTTCAACAACTTCTTCTTCTACTACTTTTGTTTTCAAACCCATTAACCCGGCAAAGTCATCTTGAGTATCGCCGTAACCATCATTTTTAAATAAATCATATGCGTATTTAACAGCGTCTTTGTTAGTAGCCAGCAGATTAAGGAAATCACTTTTAGTGTCTCCATAACCATCATTTACAAACAAATCATATGCGTAGTTAAAAGCTTCTTTATTCATTATTTGTTCCCTTTATCAAATGCAGATGCACCTCCTGTTTTCTTAGTTGCGCCTTGTATAAACGTATCTAAATTAATTGTTTTACCGTCAACAATAATTCCTTCTTGTAAGTCTTTGTCAGTAAACTCATACGCATCTATTATCTCTTGCCGCGTCATGTTTTCAACAACAGAGAAATCCCCGTCTTTCAACGAATCATAAAATCCTCTTCTTTTATCTTGTTTTAGTTTTATAGCATCTTCTTGAGAAGCAACACCATGTAGTTTATCTTCTTCTGGATTATAATTTGGATTTAATTCTTCTCGACCTCTAATATTATTAGCAGATATTGTAGCGTACACATCAGATATAATGCTATGTGTTATATCAACATCTTCTACATCCATAATTTTTCTTATCATCTCCTCTTTATCTTGCCCATCAACAAAATCCTCAGGTCCAATGCCTCCTGGCGCGTTTATGTCTTCTATGCCCAGCGTTTTGTATTGCACGGTAGATAAGTCTAGCATAGGGTGATCCATTAAATACTCAAAGATATTTAAACCATCCGCGCCAGCTGGATTACCATAAGTCCAATCTCTTAATTGCTTAGGATCTCTAGGAATCATCTCTCTCATTTGTTTTTTGATAGCACGATTATCTGGACCTCTTCCTCCATCTGCCATAATTTGTTTTTGCTCCTCAACGTAATCCATAACCTTAACACCGTTTTCATTATCTTTCAAAACAACCATATCGTTTAATTGTTCTAAAGTATAGCTTTTTGGTTCGGTCATAGGGTCGCCGGTAACTGGATCTATCATTTGTTTTCCATACGTTTCAGATTGTGGATCTTGATCTACAACAGGAACATCCCATTCATACATAAGTTTAGGTGGATTAGTATTAGAGTATACAACTCTTTTTGTTGGGTTTGTAGCAAAGTTTTTATGAATTAATTGATGTTCTTCTGTCATAGCATCTGTACTAACTAATTCGTTTTCATAAGAATCTATAAAACTAGTTAAATTTTCCGCGTCAGCAGAATGTCTCATTTTAAGTTCATTAAGTCTAACATTTATATCCGCTTGCGCTTTTGGATCATCATTGTTAATAGCTTCGTACATTTCATTTCTCAAAGCTTCAACTTCCATTTGAGCTTGATTATAAGAATCTTGTCCTAAAGATTTTAATTGTGGACCTAACTCAACAAAGTCATTATTAAGTTTTTGTCCAAACTCATCTCTAGCTGTTTTCTTCTCTTTTTCAATTGCTTTCGTCTCTTCTTCTTTAGCCTTCTGTCTAGCTCTAAGAGCTTCGGTAATTTTATCTAATCCAGATAA
>CETC01158452.1_pt1 | contig 11305 bp, 10 predicted proteins | sample 326911 | NCBI WGS metagenome assembly CETC01 (sample SAMEA2622694, study PRJEB7988) | marine metagenome | isolation source: saline water (ENVO:00002010), including | reverse complement strand
GAGCTTCTCTACACCCGCCGTCTCTGTGACTTGGTTTAATATTTCAAAAGGTTCTGTAGCAACAGACATTGGCCCAAGCTGGTGTACAAAAACACCCAAACCTCTTCGGTTATTATCGGGCAATGTGGTATCCGACTTGTATACTCCCGCAACCTTCTCTTGCATGGAATGGAAGCCATCCCCTATGAAGAGTTGGGAGTGAATCTCGTTACCATCGATGTCTACCATTTTAGGGATTACAATCCCCTCTACAGAGCTACCGTCTGATGTATAGGTTTTATAGATACCGGTACGGTTTGCGCTGGCAACCTTGTTTAAAACAGTTGCAGAGTTAGCCACAGGATCTACGGTAAACGTATGATAGCCGTTACTAAGCAGCTGTGAGAACTCATCAGGCCCAAGAGCATCGCTAACTTCAAAACGAGAAATCGCTTGTTCGATAGGGTTATAACAATTGTGGTTGGCTGTCTTTACAAAATAATCTCTACCACGCTTAATAAACTGAACCGCCGTAGGTTTTAAAGTAGATGCCCGCTCTCTACGGATAGCCTCAGCTGTCTTCTCCGTACTGTCTATGGCCTGGTCAAGAACTTCGCCAAATGCGGGATTGCTCAAAGCAGCCATTCTGATAGTCGCATCTTGGTTAAGGTCTTCGCGCAACTTTTGAATATCCTCTTTCTTTATGGTAGGCACAACAGCTTTCCAAAGACCCACAGAAGCAGACTTCTGGAAACCAGCGCCACGAATCCTGTTTGCGGAAGGTGGATCAAGTTGCGCGCCAAGCCCAGTAGAGCCGAACTCCATTTTGCTCGCGGGACGTTCGAACATATCTTCTTTAAAAAGAATAGAGCTCACGGTCTTCTCATCTGCTGGAGACATATTCTCCTTATGGGAAATGACATCCAAAGGAGATAGCTCCCTGTCCCTAACAATAATGGGGAAAGAGATAATTCTATCAACTTTTGCGGCAGCTTCTTTTTTCATTCTTGCCGGGTAGACCAACATCTTACCGACCGCATAGCCTCTAGCGTCATCTGTTCGATCAAGTTCAACATCTACCTCATACGACCTAAGATAAGGGACCTGCTTATACGCTTCTTTCAAAATTGATATAGGCCATTCCTTTGGGTCAGTGTCGAGACGAATAGAATACGCCCGCTTCTCAAGAGAAGGTGTGGTGGGTTTTATGAATAAAGGTTGAGACATTTTGGCTCCTGATAAAACTTTATAAATAGTTTATTGCATCATTGTATATTTTACCACTATGATTTATGTTTGAACAGGTACTTCATTGCCCTGTCCCCTGCTGGGATCATCTACTGCATTTGCTATTGTGTCATTAGACCACGCATCATCTATCTCATCACCGAGCGCTTTCCATTCAGACATCTCTTGGTCCCATGCCTTTTTCATCATTTCCCAGATACTCTCTGGATCCATAAAAAGGGCGAGAAGCATTGCGATATTCTTCATGATGCTTGGATCGGTGTATGCTGCAACAACACCAAAAACTACGGCATCATTTGAAAACTCAGGAACGTCTCCTGTGCCCTCGTTATAGGCTTTGATAAGTGTTCCCGCAATACCAGAACCTTTCTGCGCCTCTATACTGTACTCTGAAATACTCCCCATTACTGGGACTCCCTTTGGGTATGCTGTTACCGCGATAAAGTAAGCCCGATTTATTGCTTCGATAAAATCGTCTACCAATTGAAGCATGTCACTTATCTTTTTAGCAAGCATACCTAAAAGAGCAACGAACCTACCTATAGCCTGTATAAACTCCACAATAGCATGGCTACTGGCTTTGATAAAGGTATTGCACAGGTCCTGTAGGTTCTGGAAAAATCTCTTTACACCACTACCGCAAAAGTCTGCGATTGCAACACTCATCCACACCGGCTTTGCTCCGAGCGTCAGAATCTGATTAAAGTCTTTTATGCCTGCCCAATCCTTTGTATACTTCTCGTGCAGATGCTCCCTTATCTCGTCAGCGAGATTATCATAGTGCATCGCACCGAGACCAAGTCTGGCAGCCCTCTTTGTCGGCTTCCAAGGATCTTTAAGCATCTTAGTAAGATAGTTCCCTATGTCAGCAAATTGTGGCCACAGCTTAGATAAGATTTGTATAATGCCTATACTGTCTTTTAGAAGGTCTAACGGGAAGCCCCAGACAAAGATAGCCATACCAACATTGGCATCCTCATCACCAGGAGGGAAGTTTCTTTCTTGACGCTTTATAGAACCCTCACCAACATCGTACATCCAACCACCTAAGCCAGTTCCTCGGATTGGCATAGCAAGCTCGAGTCCGGGATCAACACCAAGCACCTTTCGCCAAGTATTGTCTTTCCCTCTAAAGCTTTGGTTGGCCTTAACGTTATGATGAACACACATAGACATACCGGTGTTCAAAATATCCTCAATGAAGTCCTGCGCCCAAGAAAGGATTGCGCTAAGGAAGTCGTCTAAAAAATCGGCCACAATGTCTACAAGTCGTGCAACTTTATTTAAAGCCTTCTCAACAACCTCTAGTGTGGTTGAGATGTCAAGCATGACCTCAGCCCATTGGTCGAGACGCTCTTTCCACTCATCGTTGAGCTGAGCGCCACCGATTTTTTTCCACTCCATAGAATTAGCCATTGGTAGCGGCCTTCTTTAAGAACTCCTTTACGTCCATACCTGGCATGTCATCTTCCATAGAAGTCAGAGTCTCCATAAACTCCATTTGATGTCGCATCAACATGGCCTGTATGGATTTAATGTTCTCCGCTGCTTTTTGGAGCTGCGCAAGCTTCTCCTTAGCCTCTTTAACTTTACTCAAATCCTTATCCGTAAATAAGTCCTCAAAATCTTTAAACTTTTTCTTGCTCATTAGAATACTCCTAACCATTTTCCATAAATATCTGTGTGAAACTGTTTCCGCATCTTTTCGACATATTCTCTCTGCTCTTCCCGAACTTTCTTAAGGGAATCCTCCATAGCGCTACGTTGGCTCTTAAGGGCGTCATGCTGCTTTCGGGCGGAGCCCTGCGCCCCACGCAGTATGGAACTGAAGGCACCCCTCCTGTCATAGGACTTCGAGATGGCACCCTCCAATTCGTCGTATTTCCGGTATTCGGGAAAAAGGGAGGGATCCTTCCTTGCCTTCTTCAGGGAATCTATTCGTGTGGACACTTCTTTCATGGCCTTTTCCGTATCCTTCGACGACCTAAGAGATACCGCGATACCGATCCCCTCTTTCTTCGCGTAGTCAGCCACCCTGTCCGCATGCGCCCGTTCGAGCGCCTGACTGTAATTAAAGTTTTTTAGCTGCTCATTTACAATGGTTCGCTTACTTTCGATAGCCTTTATGTTGTCGGCAAAGGCGTTATAACGGACATCCGCCTTTACCTTTTTTGGAAAGCCAGTACCAAAACGAATTGCTCGGATTGCTTGTCCCGCTGCAAAGGGCAGTGCTGCGCCAGCAGCTAAACCAGTTAGTGTTGCTGCAACCCTACCCTCCCCACTCTCTTCGTTTTTTGTAGCAATTGCTGCACCAGCTGCGCCACCAAGCATTCCACCGATACCAGCTTCGACTAAGTATTTTTTAAGTATTGGGTTCTTTAGAATAGACGTTGCCATGATATTCTCCTAAAATCTAAATGTTCTGTTTGCAGACATAGAAACAGACGGCTGCTGTGCTACTATTTGCTTTTTAGCGGCTTGTGCAGCCTGCATGTTCTGGGGCGACCCGACACTTGCCATAGGTATATTTGGATTCGGTATTGTCGTTAATACCTGTGTAGGCTGTTTTACGGAAACTGAGTATGCCGCAGGGTTCGATTGCACAATATTGGCCATTTGTTGTTGGCTCGCCTGGGCTTGGGCCAGTTGCTGCTGAGTCATTTGAGGTTGTGGTGCTGGGGCACCTCTTGGAGGTATGGTCAGGTTGGATGCAACGGGTGCTTGTTGGGGCGCCTGCTGTGCCACTGGTTGTGGTGGCTGAGCAGGAACACCTGCCTGCTGCGCTTTAGCCTGTCTTGCCCTCTCTTGCATCTGTGCTAACTGAGCATCTCTTTCAGCTGCCCTTGCGGCCATAAGACGTCGTTGCTTTTCTTCTTGAACAAGTTTAACCCTTTGAGCCTCTCTCCGTATGTTCTCTGCTTTCTTCTGCGCCTTTGCCACTGCTCTGGCATCCATGTCTGCGTAACGCTTCTCTCTGATCCGTCTCAGTGTCTCAGGATCCATTTTGGTCTTTCTCGGTGACCCTGGACCTAGCTGCGACAGTATCTTATGGCGTCTTGCCATATTGGAAACAGGACTCGATGGTGGTTTAAGCCCACCAGAAGGCATCTTGGGCTTGGCCAAGCCTCCGTAGATATCTTCTATAGTGTCAAGGAACCGCTTATCCCGCAAGCCCTCATCAAAAGTTACACTCGGATTAGCTTTTGCCGCAGCGATTCTCTTTTGAGCAGCAACTGCCTTCGGTAGCAGCCTCCTTGCTTCGGGATCCATCTGCTTCACTGCCGCAAGCTGTTCAGGGATCTTTTGCCCTACACTAGGATCGTATCTTGTCTTACCTTTAATGGACTCGTAATACCTACCCGCCTCAGCCTTGGTCTTTCCCTTAGCAGGCAAGTAGTCGATGGCCGTATATCTTCTTGGGCTTCTTCTAATAATGTCCAACTCTTTTGCCGCAGCCCCTCCAACAATTTCTTCGATCTGTCGTGCAGACAGCCCACCCTTTGATTTTGCTGCTGCCGCTGCATCACGAAGAGCCTGCGTGGTCTCTTTTCCGCGGAACACCTCTCCCCAACGCTGTCTGAGAGAAGGTTTCCCCAGTAAGACATTCCCACCATGTGCAGCAACGTCTTGCAGAGCTACATCTTCCATTCCCTTTACTCCCTTAAAAGGGCTTCGTGCAGCAGCCCGAATGGCCCCCTTCGTTTTCTCTATCCTATCGGGAACTTGGGTAGCTATCCTTAAATAGTTCTCCTGTGTTACGGGTATGCCCGCGTCTTTCATAACGCGCTTAATAGTGTTTTCCCGAACCTTACTCAGCGGTGTCCCTCGGGCTAAGTCATACAGCATGTACCCCGGTTTACCTTTTCCAACCCCCTGCGCCTTGTCAGAGAGCTGCTCTGCAAACCTTAGCTCTTGTTGGGCTTTGCCAGAATCTGGGATTGAAAACTTAATTCTCTTATCTCGTAGTGCTCTTCCTACAGGACCTTTGGCCCCCATAAAGTTTTCAAGTACCTCGTCGGGGGCTTGGGTCTTCCTAACTTTGAGCTTTGTTTCAGGACCATAACCAAGCGTACTTTTTAACCTGTCCAAAAGTTTTGGGTTTGCCACCTCTGGGCGAGCAAAGCCTACTATATTAGCCCCTCCCTCAGATCCAGGGGTAAAGTCATCTCCCAAGCTTTTCATTTGGGTACCCTGCGGGGTTACTTTAACACGCCTTTTGGGGGCAACAGATGCCGGTAAGATTTTACGCAAGGCACTACGTATCTGCTCACGCTGATAAAGGTCGCGCATCATGGTCTCCGCTTTACGGTACTTACCAGCTGCTACGAGTGCTTGAATCTTTTTTATGTGTGCGGGTGCTGCGTATTTAGAAATCATAGTATTTTCCCAGTAGTTACAGATGTAAAGGGTGATGGTGCTGTTGCCCCTGCGAACGCCACCGCACATTCTATAGATGCTAATATAGTAGCATATACATTGGCTAAAGCCACTAAAAGCAGATCAGTTTGTGGAGCGACCCCTACTGGAGGTAAGACATCGCCGATAGCAAAACATTGGGTGCTCATTATAGCTGACTTCAATGCAGGGTATATCACGGTGGGACCAGTCGATGCAAGATGACTATTATTTAAAGAGCTAATTGTTCCAGCTCCTACACCGCCCCCTGGTACTGGAGGGCATTGCATCTGACCCATTGTCATGACGAACTGCGCCGGAGACTGTGCCAAAGCATTGGCAAAGGGTATTGCAGAGGGCCCTACCCAACCCATTGTCCCCGCTAATTGCACTCCAGCACCGCCGACAGCCTTAAATAAAAATGGTACCGGTGCTGCAACGGCTCCTGCCGGAGATGCCACCCCAATGTAGTTGCAAACAAAAGGGGTAGACATGGCTATTGTCGCAAAGACAGTGGCGCAGGTACTAATAAGCATATGAGCAGGGTTGTGTGGCGGTATCCCCATTACAGGGTTCGCCCTGATCGCTGTTGCTGCGGTAGGTATGATCGATGTATATGCCCCGAAAGAGGATGCGGCAATTGTTGCAGGTACTACAGGCATACTACACCAAATGCTCTGGATGATTTTTTACAAAGTTTATATCATCCGCTTTTACTGCCGCCTCTACTGCGGCTGCTTTAGTGATCATGGTGTTCGGCCGAGATGGGCCAGGTAGTGGTGGGGCACTCAACGCTGTTACTACAGAAGAACCCAGAATTGGTAGCCCTGTAACATAGCACACAGGGTGGGTTAGCGTCGTTACAACATTTCCATGAGCTGCCCCAAGCGGGGCGCCTAAAGCAATCTGAGCCACACCGGGAACATTGTCCTCAATCCAGATACCAACACCCTTACCATTGGACATGGCTATCCCGCCAGCACCTGGTGCTCCTTCTGCTGGGGTGGAGGGGGATATCTCAAAGTATGGCCCACCTATGGAGGGGCTGCCCCCTCTAATATATACAGACCCCTGATCCGTTATCACAACCCTTGCCATCGCAGTCTTAAATTGTATGCCAGACATGTAGGGGATTAGTCCTGTTAGTGATGTCGGCTTTGATTCAATCATTGCGATACCTTTACGTGACCTAAGGTAAAATGATCTTGTCTCAGGAGTTCTGGGAGGTATGGGGGGTGGGATATTGGACATAGCAAGCGTGCAGTCGATCTTCTTAATCTTTGCCCATGTCTCAGTGCAGCCACCAGAAGATGCCCCCATTGTAATACCTTGGAATCCTTTTAATACGAGATCTCCGCCCTCGGCTTCAATCCTTCCTGATCCAGATATGTTTAGATCGTATTTAGTAGGTTTCCATTCTACTCCGCCAGTTATACCTTCAAAGCTACCCGATGTAGTGATTTTTCCACGAAGATCTATATCGAGATCTCCCAAGAACCTTCTTACAGCATTCCCATGTACAGTTAGCGTATCATTACCTGTTACGATCCTTGTCCTATTCAAACACTTGAGGACGTCCTCTTTGCCTGTATGATTTTCCCGACTGCCTAAGATATAGCTGTAAGCGTCCTCATGCACAGAGGTAGTAGTACTTCCCATAAATGTTGCGGTCATCGAACCCTTCTTGTCCATCCATATACCAATTGCACGAGCATTGTTTGGTTGAGTAGGGTCAAGCTCTTCTATTTCCATCTCAAACACAATGTCTCGCCAATCAACACTTCTGGAGTTTGGCAGCGGCTCATCCCCATCTGAGGAGTTTACCATCCCCATCTGAATCTTTACGACAGGGTCTTGGTCTAGCGCCAGCTCCTTTACATTCAGCTTAAATGTTGTTGGGTAGTTGGGGATATTCTTTATCTCTGTTTCGCCAGAGGTAGCATCTGTGACAACCGATGCCTCCTTTGTTCCATGGCGATCATCTGACTCATCCGCTATGAACTCTAACTGCCCACCAGGGGTTATAACTTGATAGTTTCTTGCAAGGTCACGAATGACCTGATTCAGTGGAATGTAGTATCTACGAGCTAATTGGTTAGCACCAATCTCAACTACACCATTTGATCTTACAATAACAAAACTACCGTCTGCTCCGCGGAGGATCATATCCCCTTCTTCACAGACGTCCCGACCCATCCGAAAGTCGGGTATCTCATCCCAGTTCGGTGAGTTTGGATCATCGTCTCCGCCTTCGTCATCGCGTAACTCGGTCGCCATTGGCGGAGCAGTAGCAATAATGAACGGAGCACGACCATCCCCAAAAGTAGCTACATAGACAATCGAATCCCTTTCTGGGACATAGAACATACCAGAGTTCTGTGGCCCACTATAGATTGGGGCTATGGGAACATCCTCAATAAATCCCCCCTCATCTAAAGTTAAATCGCACGTCCAGTGCTTTCTATCCACACGCTCTACACGACCTTTTCGCAAAGCTATTTCACCAATACTCATGCTATCTCCATATTAACTATATCTGTATGATTGGTTGTACATTACTTAAATCCCTTTCGGCTTACGCTTCCAATTCGAAAGATTCTTAGGAAATTGTATAACACCTCCAGAGCCGCTTTGGGGTTTTGTAGGCGCAGATGCCTTCGGTTTAAACTGAAGAACCCCCTTCGGTTCCGGTCCTTTGCGGGCAGGAAGAAGGCGCTTTAACAATGGATCATTCTGCATGGCAGGTCGAATATCTGACATGTTCCTATATGGCACAGAGCCTATTTGCATTTTAGCTCTGACTTTATAACGGCTACCCATGTCTTTAAATCGTTGAATCATATCAGCTTCGTTCATATACTTCTCTGCACTTTTAGCACCTCTTTTTGCCCGCATCAGAGCATCTTTAATATCCCAGTATTTAGTGGTATGTACTTTGCCCTGCAAGTTGTCAGCCTTTTTTAGCTCCCGTTCTAAGCGTTTAATTAAAAAAGGTGCCTCGTCTATTTTGCGCTGCAAACTCCGGTTCTCCGCTATCATCTTTGCGGCCTCTCTACCAGACTCTAATGCGCCAATACGCTGTCTTGCATAACGCTGAATAGCAGTCTCTGCCTCTGACGCTGCATCATCTACAGGAACACGAGTACGTAAGTCCTTCAAGTTTTTTATTTTATTAATAAACTTTGTAGCAACTTTTTCAAGACCAGCGTGTACGTTGTCGTTACCATTTAACATCCATCACCTTCTTAAAAGTTTCCTTGTGATTTGCACCAATTTATCTGGAGAGAGTTTGGGTTTGTTTACAGAAGAGAAGGCACCGCGAGCACCACGAAGCTCGGGATTTGTAAGACCTTTGATCATTTCTTCTCTGTAAAGCCGACCGAGTTGTTCCCCCATCTCTGGGCCCATTCTCTTGCTGAACCGTTTGGTAGTCCTATCCGTAAGATCATCAATAAAGCCCATAACGTCTTGTCGCTGTGCAGGCGTCATCTTCTCAAAAAGTCTATTGGAGAATGGGTTGGCTGCCACTTTCCTTCTCTTCTTAATGGCATCAATCTGGTCTTTTGTCTTTTGTATATCCTTACTGTTTAATCCCCAATCGTAGGAAGAAGAACTCCGCTGCTTCTTCAGCCTATTCTCAAGGATCTCTATAGCACGATCCAACCTTTTCACAGGCTTCGACTGCGAGAGGGCCTTATCAAATGCTTCCCGCTTCTTTGCTATGGGGGTATTCTTTAAGGCTGCCAAGCGGTCTTTAACTTGCATACCAGCTTCACGCATTTTCATGTTTGGCTTTACCCGCCCCTCATATATCTCGGTATACGAGGTTTGCGCGGCAAGCATATCTGCAAGACGCTTTCTTTGAGCTGGAGACAAATTCTTTATATCAAACTTCTTACCATGAATTTTTTCGGCAGCGAGTTGTGTTGCACGACCCTCCATGCCATAACCACCCATCTGAGTCTGGTTGGCTACCATCTTCTTCCAAGCCTCTGGATCGGTTACCCTAAATCCGCGCTCTTTAAAATCCTGTATGTGACCTAATTCATGCGCCAGAACCTGCGGGTTCTTTACCTGTACGCTAACCATGGGCCGTCTTCGTTTAATACTCTTCTGAACCCTGTCTTCCCTTGTCGTTGAATACGTAGGCCCAGCGACCCCCGCCATTTGTCCGAACCCATCTATGTTTGGGTTCCCTTTGCCTCCAAAATACACATTTGGATTTATGGCAGCAAGTTCTTTTCTGAAAGAGTCTACAACCCGTCTGTGCGGCTTTAGCGCATCGTACTCTGGCGTACCTTTAGGGTACCTACGAACAGCCTCCTCAGAAAACGTAGACAAGTTGAGTGGCTTCAACTTCCGCAGCTTCATTGGCAGATTTGTTTGCTGTAGGTGGAGTGGTTTGGGTTTTACTGCTATCCCACTTGGGTTGATCCCCGCGCTCCCTCGGGCAGTGGAGTATTCTATAGAAGCTACCTTTTCTGTAAACATGATTACCTCAAAAGACTCTTTGCGATCCTCTGTATCTGCGCACGACTCAATGATGCTTTCTTTTCTTTGCCGCCATCTTTGACCGGACGATTAAGCCTCTTCTCTTTCTTATACTGTCTACGGAGTAGATAGCCGTACCCTCCAAGATATGCTGCCGGACCAGTCAATGCAGCCGCTGTGTCGACTGCCATCCCCTTTAGGCTTTTAGGGACGCGTATATGCTCCCCACCTTTATATGCCTCCTTTAGCTTCCCCCGAAGGTAATTCCTGTACCTTGGATTTTTTGCCGCAGCAGTAAGATGTGCTGTACCCTTTATCCCGGCGAGAGATGCATGGAGGGGGTGTCTAAAGGAAAGAGCGGCTATGCCCAATGGGGTTAGTAGACGGCCCAATGCCCCCCTCAATTGGGAAGCTCTTTGCCCTGCCGAATAGTAGTACTTAGGCTTTTTGTATTTAACGACCTTGCTCATGTCTACCTCTTTAAGAGTATGGGTTTCTAAACTTTCGACGTCGCATTCCAGGAATGTTTCGCGGAGGGTTCGCTGTTTTAAGTTTTGGCACTTCCATGGGCGCGACAAGCTTAGGCTTTGGTGTCATACCTTTTGATAAGGAAGACAGGCTTGATCCCCCAGACATTTTTTTAGCTCCCGCTAAACCTATGTCCCGTATCGTTTTCATTAAAGCAACTTTCTGCATGTCTTGTTTTGACGCAAGTTTGTGTATAGCAACAGACACCGGCATCTTGTGGTGCATATGGTCTTTCATTGAGAATGTGGAGCCCAGTGCGGCTTTGATTGAGTCGCAAGCCTTATAGATTTTATAGTCTGCCCAGCTCGGGACGTGCTTGCCCATAAGAATACGTTTCTTCAGCTCAAGCGCTTGAGCTGCCATTGAGTCCAGCACCTTGCACAGCATATGTGCGTCTTCATTCATGTGTCCATGCATATTTACATCCTGAATAGTGAAAAGAGTTGTTGTTTTCAGACTTTTTGTATAGCTATTTAACTATGTTTCGAGAAGTCCAATTATCACCATCAAATCTGAACCTTGTGAGTCTTTGAGGGCGTATTGGCTCGCTTTTTACCGGGCTAAACGCTGTAGCTTTAGATGGCATAGTAGGGATAGTTACCGGAGCCTGAGTGCCGCCCATGTAACTGGTAGTCGACAACGGCTTAGGCTTTATTGAGGCTTT
>CETC01049912.1_pt1 | contig 11320 bp, 7 predicted proteins | sample 326911 | NCBI WGS metagenome assembly CETC01 (sample SAMEA2622694, study PRJEB7988) | marine metagenome | isolation source: saline water (ENVO:00002010), including | reverse complement strand
AGTGCTTTATAAAAACGAACAAGAACAACAAGAAGAATAAAAAATAGATATAATTATATAGAGAACAAAGATGGCAAAATTTTTAAATAAAAAAGAGCAGGTTTATGATTTTAAGTTAACTAGCTATGGGCACTATTTGCTTTCTGTTGGTAAGTTTAAGCCATTTTATTATACATTCTTAGATGATAATGTAATATATGATGCTCAATATGCCGGCATTTTTGAAAGACAGAATGACGTTCATAAAAGAATCAAAGATGAAACTCCATATCTTGAAGGTCTTGTTTTGTTCCAAGATGTTGAAAATTTAATTATAGAAGAAGATGCAGGAGAAATAAACTTTTTTCAAGGAGACGTTTCGACAATTCAAAGAACTCCAAGAAAAGATTTGTTTAGATATGATAAGCCAATAGGCAATTCAAGCCATTCTGGAATCGCACAAAAATCTCCTGCGTGGAAAGTGGTTACCTTAAATGGCAATATATCTTCATCGGCGCCATCTGACACATCAAACAATACTGAGATTCCGCAAATAAATATAGACGGTCGGTATGTAAAAAAACTATCACCATCTGTCGGCATTGGTTATGATCCTAACAGATTGTTAGATTTGGCCAACGAAGGTGCAGAGTTTGCAGATGACGTAGCGATACAGCTAATCTCTAACGATGTCATCCTATACCTCGAAGAGCTAAATACAGAAATATTCTCAGAGAATTTTGACGTTGAGGTTTACGAGATATTAGATGGCACCGATAGCGAAGGAAATGCAATTACCGAATTACAAAGAAAATATTTTATGCCTGAATCTCCTCAAATTGTCAATGGTATTATGATGCGCGAAACGCCAAATGCTCTTGGAGGCGCCACAGCTTTGCAAACGTCTCCAACTACTGGAAATGTTGAATATTATTTTGATGTCATGACAGATATTCAAGTTAACCCAGACCTTGCATGCAGGGGTGCTTTAGAGTTTAACAAAGAGTCATATTATATCGATATAGATTTTGATTGTGACAAAATTAAAGAAGATACAGCATTATTTAATGATATTTATGGACAAGCAGCAGGAGAGCCAGAAATATGTCAGTAAATTTCGAAGGCAGTTTTGATGCTTTTGCGGGGGTTAATATGCCCACTCCATACATCAGAAGAATTACCGCCGAAGATGATGGGTTAACCATAACCTTATCGCTGTATTTAAAAATTGGTAAATCAGATCCAGAGTCGGTGACAAATCAAATGATCGAGCAATTGTCTAAAAAAATAAACACTCATGTTTATATTACGGTTAGAAACGAAAGACTTGATAGTATCATTAATGGTGAAAAAAATATTATTGAATATGTCGAACAAGAACAACAAACATATTTGCTTGAACATATAGGAGCCTCTTCAACGCCAATTGACAACACCCTTGATCCAACTGATTTATATGTTACCGTGGACGATATTTTTAGTACTACGGTAGACACAGATGGAAATATTTCATATGATAATTTAGTAAATAAAGATGTCAAATCTGATGATGGTTCTGTCTCGACGGACGAGTTTATTTGGGAATTCCGTGTCGACAAATCAATCAGTAACAAGTCCGGAACAACTGCCGGCGCCGAAATGGACACATCATATATTGAAGGAATATTTAACAACTATCTTTTACAAAATTATTATATACTGCAAATGGTAGAATCAACACCTAGAAATTATAGTTATACGGTATCGCCAGATTCTTTAAGTGAGTATGTTGAAACGCTTTCTACGATGTACGATATGACGTCGATTAGCATTGCCGCCAGTGCCCTGGATCAAGCATCAGAAGAATATTTCTACAATCAGGTTATGGATTCTGGATTGAACGTATGCGCGTTTACAACAACGATTGATTTAAGCGACGATGAAGAAATTGACTTTGTATTAAAAAATAAATATTTGTTGTCTACTAAGATTAGTAACGTAAGCTACGAGAAAGTATTTGAATCGTTCCTGCCGGCATTTGACGGCGCTAACAGAGAAATATTTTCAGAACAATGGGAGAGAATGCCTCTTCTTGGGCAAACTGAAATAGCACAAATTACCACTAGTGATCAGTTGTATCGGGGCGTCCCCCTTCGTTCAATAGGGCAGACTTCGCATGAGTCCCATAATAGAGCTGAAATAATATCTGAATTTGATAGTTTGATATTAAATACAACGACCGAGAATCGAGCACAAGTGCAATATATGGTTGACCAAATAAATAATGTACTCACAAAATACGGAACAACCGCAGAGCTATTACCGCAGTTGAACGATTTGCGTGCTTTTTTTCCTAGTAAAAACTCCTCCACTGCAGTTGGAAAGCTTTATGGACAATTTAAAAAGAAATTATATTCAGCCAATCGAAAAGTTAAAAGCGCTCCTACATTGCGCCAGCAGCTAATTCGAAATCCTAAATTTAGAGACGGCCGCACAAAGCCTGTTGAGACGTGGGACTCAAACCCGGCGGCGATGGAAGACGTCACAAATTTCGCAGACGAGTTTATATATCCAGACTGGTATATATCGCGCGAATACAATGATCAAAAAGATGTTTATGTTCAATATGGATATTTCTTTTTTGATTATGAAAAGGCGCTAAGAAGAGCGTCCGCAATTGCACAAATATACGATATAAGCAAATTAAACGAATTCGGTATTGATATTCGATATAAGAATTTTTATATAGAAGAAGCTTCAATTTGGCGTATGGTGCCCGATGATCCTAGCTCTGTGTGTGCAAAAATAACTAGTTATTTTAATACTGATAATCCTGCTTATCCAAAAACAACAAATGTTAGGGCTGAAAATTTTACTGCCGACACGAATAATTTACAGCGCCTTACATCAGCTACGGCAGATTATGGCGCTGTATCATCAACAGACGGAACTTTTGGCACGAATACCTCCACTGGTGCGTTTAATATTTCACCTTCGTTGTTTGTGCGCGCACTGTCTAGAAAAACTGGCACCCCGACTATGGCAAATTATGAACGACTCGACAATTATTTACCTTCAGACTACAGGCTGATGCTGTTTGAATTTCAGGACATCTATGCATTGCCTATGGATGATCTGGAATATGAATATTATAATACATCTTTTAGCGTTATTGACACTACTTTGGGAATTGTTGAAACTATCAGTGATGCTTATAATGAACATTTAGAAAACTTAAATACTTATTATGAAGCAGCTAATAGTTGGTGCTCGTTTAATTCTATTACTGGAGAATTTAATGATTTTTTTATGGAAGCAATGCAACAACTATATGAAGGAACAGAAGAAACAGCGCCCTGGAATACAGCAGCCACAGCATATACTCTATACAGAGATTTAATATATGATTCATATGACGGCGATAGGGATAAAATGTCGGAAGCAATAACCGCAATAATTGAAGGGATTAATCCCACTACTGGAAATCTCGAATCTTTACAAAAATTTTATCAAGAAATGAGTGATTTTTATGATTATATTTGGGGACCATCTTCCGATACTTCATCCGGCGGAATCGTAACGCAAAAGATTTCAGATCTGTCGCTATCGGATTCTATGACAATTACGTTTGAATCCTCAGCAGATCTTGGGGAAGCAAATCCTCCGTCATCATATTGGCCCACAGCCTGGGCGACAGTACCAGAGTGTAATTCTGATGATGATGACTATGGGCAATCTGATTGCGATGAAATGTATCCCGATAACGTTGGAGAATATAGATGCAGCTCGTTAAATAAATGTTACGAAATCGCCAGTGGCGGTAGCGACGATACCACCGGAAGTGGCGACAGCGATGACGGCGGCTCCGGCGGAAGCGGCGCCTCCGCCCCAAGCGGCGGCTCCGGCGGAAGCAGTAAAAGCGGCAGCACTGCCGAGGGCGCCACTGCACCAACCGCCGAGGACGGTCCAGACGCCTCGACCTACGGCGCCGGCGGATTCTAATTAAAGAAGGTAATTATAAACATGGGTAAAAGCTTTAACATCGGCAAAAAAACAACTACAACCGGCAACAGGCAAGCTGGCAAAAACTTGCCGAGCAGCCAAGCCAAAAGAGTGTTAGACAGAACAGCTAAAAAAAGAATCAACGGAAAAACAATCTCAAGAGAGAATGATAAGAAAGATTATGATCTTATGACTGCCTTAAAGAAAATGAAGAAAAAAGGACTCGCCAATTTCTCCACAATTGATCAAAATGCGGCCGCTGTTCTCGATATCGACCCGCTTACAGCTGATGCATTACAGCTTTTGGGGGCTTTTGGGATAACTATTGACACTTCGCTTGATGAAACGTTAGATTTAAAACAAGATGTTACGGATACTGAGACAATAAATAATCCTAATATTCAAGACAAAAATCTCAAAAATATGAAGAACAAGCGTGTTAGTGCTAAAGATAAATTTCCCGATACTGACGATTCGTTCTATAAGCTGGGCTCTAAGCAGAGAGCTAGAAAGCAATCCCACGATTCCCAATTGGCGCAAGAATTACCAGAATTAGCCATTCAAATGATGGCCGCCTCCGTGGGCGGAAATTTGAATTAATTTAAGATAGAAAAGGAGACAGGAAATGGCATATGACTCATTCGGACAAGCAACGCAGCTTGTCATTAGTGATTTAAAAATATATGATTCCTCTGGTGATATTGATTTAATGGACGAAGATACTGATCTTATAGGTGATAGATTTACTTTAGAGTGGACCTGCGACACGTGTACGACAGACGAGCTAACAACATTAAGCACTTCTTATAGTAATGGCGAGCGCGGAGATGGTGTTGTGCCAGTTATGGTGACTTTTTATGATGAAGAATATCATTATCTTTATTATAGTGCTAACTTGGGTGTTGAAGACCCTACATACACTGCAACCGTTCTTGATGGATCATATGCTTTTAATTTCACACTGCAATATTCAACCACAGAATTAAATGCCTTATTGTCTGCTTATCAAAGATATACTATCGTTGGCGCTAGCGAGAACACGACCTATTCCAATGCTATTGACGAAATAGTATCAGATCTAACAAAGACTGCACTAGCAAGTGTGATAAAGTCTGGAAACAGATTAAATCATAAGAGGTTTGCTGAGTCACGCCGAACCCTTGACGACATATATTCATTTGGCACTGATGTTGGGACCCCGCATAGCGCTACGACGGGAACACCACTCACCGCAGAGGAAATAGAGAGAATGGAAGGAGGCACCACCAACACTACTAGTACCACCACTAGTGCTCCCACTAGCACCACTTCTAGAGGAGGTTACTGATGTCATATTCAGCAAGAAATATTACTTTTTTATATGGAGACTTAATATCCGGTTCCACAGATCCGCTGCGCACCCAACTAGGGGGCTTTTGGCAGGAGGTATCCAGCAGTGAATCTGGTGTTTCTATGTCCTATAGAAAATTTAATATGAACAGACCTAGGTGCAATTGGATTAGCGAGGTTATTGAAAATACAGAAGAAATACAACCCCGCAGCACCAGCACACTAATGCCAAATATAAAATTTCCAATTAGAATAGCCGGCGATGGAGAGATGGTTGAGGATGACGATGATTGGGCTTCAAGGATTGGCGCGGCAGTGAATACGAACGAAAAGATTTTCTTACACACGAGTTATGCTAACGCATACCCAGACTATCAAGCAACGGTGCTCTCCGAACAAGGCGTAACCGTTGATAAAGTAGATATTACTTATGAGTATAACGGATTTTTGCCAGAATACCAGCAGTATATTATGGACATGCAGGAGACACGCATTCCAGACATAAACCTTCTGACAGATTTATCTACTTATGATCTTGAGGGTTCTGATGGTGATTTATTTCCTAGTGACATTTTAAATGTAGCCACACTTAACGGAGAATATAAGAATTTAGATTCTCTGTTTACTCTTAATTCGTATGCGCTTCGAAGCGATATGGAGATTAGAAGACCGGAGGAATTAGAAGCTCTGACGGGCACAAAAGAGGCTTATGCGTATTCTTTTCTACGCACAGAGTATTTAACGGGCGCCCTGCCAAAAAAATTTCCTAACGCCAATAGTGCTGATATCGTTTCTATGCAATATGGTAATGTTTTGTTTGATTATGATATTATTAAAAAATTATATATTGATGGAGACATAGAAAGAAATAAAGAGTTTTTTCCATATTATGCTAAAGTTTCTATTCCTCTTGATGATGTTGGCGAATTTCACGATGCAATTAAAGAGAATAATTATTCTGCAACGCTTATAAATGACTTGGCTAAAGCTTTTCGATATAGGAACAGTAAAGTAAAAATTCAATCTTTAGACGTAAAGCTTTTATCGGAAGGATATAGTGTCCCCACAATGAATCCTCGAAAATTTGCTGATGACGAAGCACGCACCGATACAACCTATTCTATTGTCAATCGTGCAACTGATTATACTGTGCGCATGGTTGACTATGCAAAACTATTGTTAAATTCAAGCAACAATGTGCCCACTTCGCCTGGAAATCAAATGCATATGGGACAAAATAATCCATACCGCTCCGGTCACGGAAACTCCAACAATGGATACTCATACGTAAACACCATTGCCTCAGACGGCATGATCAGTCATCTGGTTTCGCACGTTAGCAGTTCCAGTAATTTTAATGTTTCCTCGATCAAGGATCTATATTCCAATCAGAGTAGTGAAAACGAAACAATAGCTTATAGAATTGAAAAAACTTCTACATCTGGGATACATCAAAATTTCTGGATCATGAACTATGATATGCAAGATTATAACTTTTACGATACACAAATTAGATATGGAGACTCGTATACGTATAAAATTTATGCATACAGGATCATGCAGGGATTTAGATACCAATATAGCGATGTTATGACAACTAAACAATTGGGTTGTGACGATGGCGAGCGCTACGGGCTAGAATTTAACCGTAATGGCGAACGTGTAGACCAGCTACTAAACACAGAGGGTGGTCGAGCACAAAAACTTAATGAGTACGTTTCAATGGCCCAGCTAACCTCTTTGCATCCTTATTTGGCAGATATGTATGTAACTTGTGAGCCATTTTTAGGTATTTGCGAGTTACCAGTGGTCACTAAAAATATCACTATCACCGATAACTGGCCCGCCCGAGCCCGCGCGCGCCCCTATCACATCTTAGACCAGTCTCAAACAATAGGATTTGAAATATATTCTGGAGACCATTTCGCAACAACCTACGGCACCGTTTTAAACTCCGCTGAGCAGCAAAATAAAGCAAATTATCTATTTTCTAAAAACATCATGGGCTCACAAAATGTTGATTATGAGACTGTTTCGACGCAAGATTTTGTACAAGTTTATAGACTATCAACCAAGCCAACGTCTATGACTGATTTTGCCGACGCTTTAATAGCCACTGTAAACTTGAAACAACAAAATAATAAATTTCCCTACAAAACAGCGTTTTATGAGAATATAATTAAAACCAATAAGAAATATTATTATTTGTTTAGAACCTTAAACGAACAAGGAGTTATTGGACATTTAAGTGAAGTTTATCAGGTTGAATTAGTTGATGACGGCGGATACATATATTCGGTCTTTAAGGCAATAAAAGAAAATGATCTGCCAGAGAAAAGACCTCTGCGGACCAGTGTTGCAGTAAAAAAATTATTGCAATTTACGCCCGCAATACAACACACCGAGCTTGATATCGATTCGGTGGACACAACCCAGAATGCCGGGTCCCAGGTTGAGCAACTAAAAGTTGGATTTGCTGAGGATCCTATTTGGGATAAAACGTTTAAGATTCGCTTGACGTCCAAGAAAACAGATAAAAAACTTGATTTGAATATTACTTACAAATTGGAGAGCGAATATTAAAAATGACTACTATTTATGTAAAGAGAGGAATATAAATGGCTTTTTTAGACAATTCAGGCGACATTATTCTTGATGCAGTACTGACAGATTTAGGTCGCGAAAAGATGGCGACCGGAGATTTTAGCGTAAGCTACTTTGCTTTGGGTGATGATGAGATTGATTACTCACTATATAATAAAAATCATGCTAGCGGGAGCGCCTACTATGATCTTGAGATTTTACAGACACCGGTCCTAGAAGCTTTTACCGGTACCAATGCGGCAATAAATGGCGGATTATTAACATCGACAGCGACCGATATTCTTTATATGCCCATATTAGCGGTTAATCAGAAAATGAACGCGTCTGATTCTAGCGCTTTAATTTTAGATATCTATTCGACTGCCGGCAACGGCTCTTTACTTTGGTTATCGGACTACTCTAATGACGGCGCTGTGGGCACAACTATAGCCTCTGTTTTAAACAGCACAGCAACAAAGCAAATTAAGTTTATGGATGGACAGTCGCAGTCAAAATATTTACTGATTGAAGACGGTCTCAACACAACAGACTATAAAGGCACAGCTGCTAATACGACCAGCTTAATTGTCGGCAATAGCTTGTTAAATTCAAACTATTACATACATTATGATAATCGTTTTGTTGATACAGTATATGGAGCGTCCGCGGATGCTACTTTTAGTAATGTATCTGTTGGTGCTGGTGAAATTTCTGTGTCTTTAAGTGCCGCAAGAACTGCTACTTTCGACTTAGCCTTGGCAAACTATAGCACTGCTAGAATTGCTGGCGCCAAGAATGAGGTCTATTACAGCGCCACGAATACCACAGATGATACAGACGTTTCCGCGATCTCTGGACCAAGAGGAAACTTTTGTGCGTTTTCACTAACCCCTAAAACAGACTTAGGAGATAAGTATAGTTTATTTGGTAGCTCCGCAACGTTTAATGGCACAGAATGTGAATATATCGATAGCACCATATACATCGAGGGAGTAACAACCGGCGCCACTCTTCAAATACCGCTTAGAATTGTAAGAGTAAAGCAGACAAGTTGAAATAAAAGGACTTAGGAGAATATTTTATGACACAGTTTTTATCTTTGGATCCCAGCGATGCCACAAACACCAAGACTTTATTATATGAGTCTATTCCGTTAACCGGAGCGGTTCTGACTGGTACATATGGCGATGAAAATATTAAAAATTATACACACGGGATGTTTCAAAGCGTATATGACTATCCTTATTTGAGTTCCTCTGCAAACCATATTTTCGATATTACTGTAGGGTATCACGCTGATTCTTTGCTTAGCCATTCGCTTAGTGCGCAAAATGCTAAAAAGATTAACATATATAATCAAATGTCTATGGTGCTTTTGGGTACGAGCGGAAGTTCCGGAGAGATTCAGCCCTTTGAAACAGATCTAACGCAAGATCAAAGCGGACAAGCCTTAGAAGGGTTTTTCATTAACCTGTCCAGGCTTATCACAAAAGACCAGATTAAAAAAGGCACCTTCAGTATGACTTTGGGAACGGCCTCTTATAATAATGCACGGGAAGGCGAGGCTGGCAAAACTTGGAACAATCCATTTTCTATGTCGGGCGCCGCCCGCACAGTTACGATTCAAGATATAAGTGCTTCTGAAACCGGAGGAACAGCAAATTCACACGGTGGAGATTATGGCGTTTTATATAACACGACAATGGCCTCTGCCTCGAATACGGCAGAGGTTTACCCCGGCCCAGCCTACAGTAATGCTGTTGGTTTAATCTTTTATCAGGCAGGGATCGTCTTCCTTTCCGCCAGTGCATTTACTGGTTCAGACGGCGCCGGCGGCTTGCGCGCCCCAACAGCGTTTGGTTACAGTCGACCAGGAAATACATATCAAGGACTAAACACATCTATCTCTAGTGCATCAATTAGCGCTTCGTGCGATAATTTGCGTAGAAGAATTCAGAATATTTCCTTCAACAATACGACCGAGATCAACTCAACAATTTATTTTTGTAGAGTTCCTCATAACAAGTGTAATATGAGTTCTAATCCGACATACTTGAACAATAGTCAAATTAGAGTCAAGAACGTAGCCAGCGATCCTCCTGTGGCATATATTACTACGGTTGGATTATACAATTCAAGCCAGGAGCTATTGGCAATCGCAAAACTTTCAGAGCCATTAAGGAAAGATCCCTCTAACGAGATTACATTGCGATTGCGACTAGACTACTAATGCGATGTCATTTAAAAAGTTTGGACCGAATGATGTAATCAACAACACGATGAGGGCTTACCCTAGCTGTGAGTTCCTCATCTTCAATGGCAAGGTTTATTACAACAACCAGCCCGAACTAACCGGCGCATTCAGCCCCCAGGTTCTTAATATAGAGCCTGGGCACATCAGTTTATATGAATATAACATTGATAAACTAACCGGCTCTAATAACTTTATCTATCCGTTTATTACAAAACAGGGCTCCGGCGCTAGTTTTAAAACAGTCGGTGCGACAACATACACCAACGAATTTCAGTATGGTGATACGATCTCTAGCAGCTATCCAATGTCTGCTTCTATCTATCGTGAATATATAACCACTCCCTCCTCATCCGCTACGGGCGAGTTTAATAGGCACTTTGTAGCTCTAAAAAATAGACTAAACTATTATGGAATTAGAAGCCAGCACTATAGAGTTTCTTCTTCTATTGGTTTTGACAAAAATAGTCAGATTCTAAACCTAGTCTCTATTCCTTCTATTTTTTATGGTACGCGCATAAAGCCGGGTTCCGTATCTTTAAAGTGGTATTTTACTGGCTCGTTAATAGGAGAGTTGCAAGACTTAAAGCAGAACGGTGAGCTTATTCAGGTGGGTCCTGAAGGTAGTACAAACTCTGGCTCAGTTGCTGGCGTTATTATGTACGAAGAAGGGTTTGTTTTATTAACAGGTTCTTGGGACTTAAGCGACGAAACAATACCAATGACAGCCGGCAGCACAACTACTAGCAAGCCATCGTGGTTATATTGGGGCGCTGGAATGCACGATGGAGTTACCCAAGCATCGACCACTAACTCAGGAAATACTTCTGATTATATGTCTGCATCCTTCTTATTTAATTTTAAAGGACAGACAGATACTCAAGTTTTAACTATGTTTGCACACGCACGCCGCGGCAAAATAGATCATTCTAATAATCCAACATTCATAAAACATGGACAAACAAAGGTTAATTTCACATCGTCAACCAGATATGAAGAAAACTCTTCTTTAGATCTTGTCAATATAGCAAGCTCTAGTTATTCTGATTTAAGTGCATCGTACAACAGACAGGTTTATATTTCTAGAGTTGCCATCTATGATGAAAATAAGAATTTAATTGGTATCGCAACGCTATCAAATCCGATTCTTAAAAAAGAAGATCAAGAATATACATTTAAATTAAGACTCGATATCTA
>CETC01008492.1_pt1 | contig 11324 bp, 9 predicted proteins | sample 326911 | NCBI WGS metagenome assembly CETC01 (sample SAMEA2622694, study PRJEB7988) | marine metagenome | isolation source: saline water (ENVO:00002010), including | reverse complement strand
ACTTCGCGGTTGATTTCAGCAAGAATTTCAGTGCTGAGGATGTTAGCGAGTTCGGTTTCTGCGTCGAGACCATGAACAGCACGGAGATCCTGTGCGAGTTCAGTGGTGTACTCTGCCTTGAGAGCACGACTCTTAGCAACAACCGAAGTTCTCTCGATGGAGAATGCCATCTCGTTGAATGCGGTTGCATTGGATCCACCAAGGGCTTCAGACTCAGCAGTAGTTAGTTTACTACCTGTGAAATCTGCAATGGGATCACCACTTGCAGTATCAGTGTCGTTCTCACCGAAGACTCCACCACCGGTAACACCGGGAGCACCACCGGGACCGGTGAAACCATCGGTTCCGTCCTGACCCGAGAAGTTGGGGTTGGCTTCGTTGAATAGGGCCTCAGTACCACGGGCACGGGTGCCTGCGGGGTGATGTCGGACGTAGTTGCTCTTGAGAGCAAAGATAAGTCCGGTAGGCCCAGTCATTGGCTGAACACCACAGATGTCGTATGCAATTAGGTTAGGCATTGCACGACGAACGAGGGAGATGAGCACGGGGTCAAAAGACTGTACTCCACCCTGTGCGGCGCTTGCATCACCTAACGCACCAGCGGCCATACCGCTGTTGACGGGGGTTTCAGATAAGAACTGTTCTTGGTTTTCAAGGAGAACGGCTGTGACGTTCTTCTTGTAACTATCTTCAATGGCAGGAAGATCGGGGTGTTCGAGCACGGGCTGCCACTTACCCTTGACTTGCTCTGCGATCATGTTAACTTGGTCATATGACATTTTAGGAAACTCCTTTAAAGGTTATTTTACTTTTTGATGGTTCTAGAAATTGCATCAGCGTAGGTCTTCATAGACCCGGTTAGGTTCTCGCTGGATCGATCTTCTTCGGTGGTATCCTCAGAGATGAAACTCATTTCTGATGGAGTATCGCCCTTAAAGTAATTTTCCTTGAGAACGTTTAGCTTTTCTTCGAATTGTTCTACAGAGTCAAATTCAAGTCCTTCTGCAAGTGACTTAAGTTTTTCAACGTCAGTGTCTACCATACCATTGGTGGACTCCATGAATAACTTTTCACAAGCAGATTCGTTGTTTTCGTTTCGTAGTTCGATGTTACTCTCGATTTCTTTGTCGAGTTTTTCCTGTAGTTCCTCAACCTGAATGACGAGACCTTCGAGAACATCATACTTCTCTTCGGGAATGTCAATGTAGTGTTCGGTGAACAGGTTCTTGAGTCCGGTCATGAAGTTCTCTGCGACTTCGGCTCTGAGGCCTCTTTCGATTGCGACTTCGTTTTCCTTGACCCACTCGTCAACAACGTAACCGAGATAGTCGTTCATGTTTTCGGCAAGTTCGGTCTTAATAGTTTCGACTTCTTCTGCCATTCTGTTGTTGTAGTCTTCTTCGAGTGCGTTACCGTAAGTCTCAAGACTCTCGTTAATTGCAGCTTCGAAGATGGTAGTTGCCTTGGTCTTGAACTCTTCGGATAGATCTTCACCGTTGAATAGAGCTTCAACATGTTCTTTCTTGGCCTTAGGTTTCTCAACGGTAGAAGAGGCAGCCGATGGTTTCATGTTAACAGAGGATTTGTTACCCTTGTCCTTACCTTCGGTTCCCTTATCAGTGTCGATTTTGGCGTGCTTGCCTTCAGCATCTGAATAAAGAGAAGGATCTTCCTCCGACTTGGTGTCGAGAGTCTTGTCCTTGTTGGCCTTTAACATCTTCTTACCATAAGAAGCCTTGACCATGCCGTAGGCTTCGTCCACTTCTTCTTCATCTTCTACGTCGAACTCTTCGATTTCGATTTCGTCCTCATTGACTTCATCGGTTTCTTCTTCGACGATTTCGGTTTCGGTGGCTTCGAGCTCTTCTTCGACGCCCTCAACCAATTCCGAAGCTTCTTCATTATTTTGAGCTTCAAGAATCTTTCTTGCCGCCTCGATTGGGCTTAGGCTATCTGGTGACTTCATTTGGATCTACTCCTTGTTAGTAGGCATATACCTTAAGTACTAGTATTTAGAATTTTTGTAATTTTGACATGAAGTTTTCGAACATTCGAATCTTCTGATCTTCCGTGACATTTTTAGTCTTGCACAAACAAGATTTATAACATTGAATCTCTTGTTCCTTGAGAATACCGTTGTTCCAAACCCACTCTTTACCTTCCATGATACCGTCAACAAAGGCATCCGGAGCAGAAGGATCTGCTACAATATCGACTGCGGCCAACATAAAGTCTTTACCAACATACTTGGCACCGTCTCGTTCCTCTAACGAACCCATACCTCTAGTGGAAACCCCAAGTCTTACCCCATCATTCATGAGGTCTTTTACGATTTTTCCGTATGGTGTGTCTAGGATTTTTGCTTTACCGTAAACATCGTTACCCTCGTACCGAAGTTCGGTGATCTTATGAGAGACTCTTTCGAGGTTTACAGTTGGACCATTAGGGTGTCCTAGTTCACCCATGGCTCTGTTTTCTTTCACATACTGATCTTCGTATCTCTTAGCCTCATTGAACAGAACCTTCTTCTCGTAGATTCTACCGTTCCTGTTCTTCTGTTCGGCCTGCATGAAGATACCTTCGATAAAAAAGTTTTTCTTGCCCTTTTCATCTTCTTCAGTGAGGTAGTTTAGTTGATCGTTCTGTTCTGTGATGAGTAACATTATTTTCTAAGCTCCCGCTGTTTTTGCTTTGCTTTTCTTTCAGCCGCTCTCGCAAGAGTCATCTGACGTTCCTTTGAAAGTCGTGCGATAGATCTAGCGTGTCTCGCTGCTTTTCTTGCGGCCGCATCGGTTTTTTCATTTTCCTTTACGTCCGCTTTATCTTTTTTTATTGCTTTGGAGACTGCCTTTCTGCGGTTCTTAAGATACTCGTCAGAGTCGTCAGAATCGCCGTCATTGTCAACATCATCATCTTCGTCACCCACAGGGTCAAGTCCATCACCGTCATCATCTTTCTCGTCTTCATCTTCATCATCATCCTTCTTTGGCTTCTTTGCTTCTGCCATACTGGATGCGATATCAATCTTCTTGAGTTCTAAAGCATCTTCCATCTTGGCATATAGAATGTTTTCGATTTCAGTTTTAGCTTCAGATGGGTTTTCACCGATGATGTGATCGACCACCTTTTTAGTATTTTCTAACATTTTTTTATCTCCTTAAGGGACTATATTTATAATTTATTGTGGTTTAACCACAATCGGCATCTCCGAATTATGGACACGACCGTATATTGTTATCAGGCCAAACTTCGCCTTCGCCGGATGGTGTATCTGGGAAAATTGCATCGAAATCACTGGTCTGTGTTGCTCCACCATTACCATGTCCGGGACCACAGTTGCAGGCACCCATAGCACCGGGCCCTCCGATTGGATTTCCTGATAATCCAATCTCAAAACCTGCGGGCATGGAGTCTCCGGGATTTTCTGAGGGAATAGCCTCAACCTCTACATTGGGATACCAAGAGGCGATTACTACGGGTACTGCTGAACACCCACCATCGGTGGCCTGACAATCACCACCATTATTTACTACAGCACAAAAATCCATACCAGAACCGGCACACATTTTTCTATAAATTATACTAGTACCAGAACCGGAACACATAGATTCCATAGGTGGTGTTGATGGTGGCGCGTCTTCATCGCATGTTCCGCACAGAGGTGTACCGCCGCAGGGTTGTCTTACACAACACCTACACATGCAGGGAGCTCCCGATGGATTGCCGCTTCCACATGGAACTTCGTCGTACCCCGTACCCTCACCCAACGCTTGACCGTTAATATTACTAATAGTTGTATCTGAAGCTGGAGGTAGTCCACTAAAGTCTATTCCGCCCATACTTATTAAACCAGAATCAAAATCTAATATGACCTGTCCGCCGCCTTCAGATGTGAATGTATTTGTGTTCTCCGAAGAATTACAATAGGTTCTAGTTGTTTTATTGCACAATATCAGTGCTGATTGGGATGCACCTGCCGCTCGGTTACATGGTTGTTGATTTGTGTCGCATGGACAATTACAATCACTTCCGGGACAGATTATCTCGGGATCTGGATCCCATGTGGGTTCACATTCACCTTCGTCACCACAAATAACTCCAGTCGGACATTTAGGCCCTGAGGATGAGTGTCCATATTGGAAAGTTGTTATACTCATACACTGACCACCACGATTACACATACAACACTCACCACCGGCAGCTGTACAAGCACCGGGGGAATCGCAACAGTTTTGTGTATCTGGATCGCACTCACTACATGGTGGACACCCACCATCTGGACAAGGAGTTTCACAACCGGGACACTCACACCCACCATCACAAGGAGGACATCCTCCGTCTGGACATGGACAAGCTGCACCACATGGGTTTGGAGGACAGTTTGGGAAAAATGATCCAGCTGTAGCTAAACCCTCAGATCCTTGACACGGGCATGGTAGTGGAGGGGGGTCACACGGGGGACAACTACCATCGTCACAAGTTTGTGGACATGGAGTACACGGTGGGTTTGGACATTCTGGTGGTGGTGGTGGCGGAGGAGGAGGTAAAACGGAAATTGGCCGTGATTCACCTGACACATACAAAGCGCAATCGTCCTGTCCACACAATACTTCAATTTTTCTATCGTATTTACAGTTTAAAGGAAAAATACCAGCACGATACTCGGGGGATTGCATGAAATACTTTGCAGCCGTTTCGTCGAAGTATAGTGGTTTTACATCTTTTTTTTCCACATCTAGGACAATTTGATCTCTTTCTTTGGTTATAGAGATATTATTGGTGTTTTCTTGCCTTACTCGATAACCACCCGGAGAAGATATCTTTATAATATTTTTTACTTTATCGTTCATCAGGTTGTCCACCAATCTCTTTAATCAAACGCATTCGCCGGTCCCACATAACTAGTAACATCACACGGATCAGCTAAGAATAAAACTGTAATTCTACCTCTTGGTATTAATGAAGCGTTAGGGTTAAAGGGACTTAGAAAAGTGCGATTCCAATTACTTTGTGTTCTTGGTTCTGATGTCTTAGTTAAAATGAATGTGTTTTTATGTTGTATTTGTTCCCATCCGTTGTCACCACCATTAGCACATGTCATTTGAACTTGTGTTGCGTATTTTAGCGTATTTAGTCCATGTCTTATCTCTAGGAAAAATCTAGTGGGACTCCAAGAATAATTCCAACCAAATGTCGGTTGTTGTCTCAATCGAGCTATGTTTATACCATGTTGGTTTCTTGTGTCTGTAATTAAGTACGGTGGTTCTAAATCTGCCCCAGATTGTTCGCATCCCCAATATTCAAATCTTTTCTGTTGAGATAATCCAAAGGCCCAATATATTTCTGGTTCACGCAAAGGCAGAAAACTCAGAGGCCTACCACTAACTTCACTATTTTCAAACAAGGAAAAACTTATACCCTGAACAGCACCAATCCCATCGACTGTTTTGTCTGCTGGTATTCCATCTTGAATTTGACCTAAAAATTTTGTTTTTGTTATATCTTGGAATAAGGACTCTGATTCCGTGAGGAATGGATCAATGTCGGCATTCTTCTTGCCCCTACCCTGTAGAAAATCTACTTCCTTTTGTATCGCGGTAGGAAGTTCACAATCAGCAAAGTTTGGAATATCACCTCTCTCCACTGCGAACAGTGGTCTGTTTTCTGATCGTGTTAAATTGGGCCTACAGACTAGGGGGTCATCCTGCATTATAGGGTTGAATGGTTTGGTAGAGAAAGGAATTTTTACTTTTTCTGGTTTTACCTCGTACAGATTAAGATAATCTGATCCGAATGTACCAATTCGTTTTTTTCTCTTTACTTCTACTTCTAGTATAGGCATTTTTACGCATCTGGGTTGGGGTTACTTATGGATGGAGTAATTACAAATTTACCAGATAACAATCTCTCTGCTACGGCGTCGAGTGTTGAACCGGACGACCCCTGATCGTAAAAAAGTAAAAAGTCGTAGAGATATGTACCCGAACCTATTTGTCTCGATGCTTCCTTCGTGAAAGATAAGGACATCTGACCACGAACATCACTAGCAGTTGCTGCTGTAGCAGTGGCTCCATATATCATTTCACCATTCATTGAAATGTGACCCGCTATAAGAGCTCCATCACCCGAATGACCAAATAGAGTGGTATTTGAAAGTGGGCCGGTGAATCCGTGTGGGTTATTGTTACTGAATCTCATCACAACACTACGATCGCTTTGGTCATCCTCGAACCTTGCTGTTCGGATGTCCATTCTTGCCCAGTGGTCGGAAAGATCTATGGCTACACCAGAGTCATCGTAGTAATTTACGTTTAAAAGAAAATTGGTGCCTTGTTCGTGTGGTATGTCGTAATTAGCGCTCGCCATTAGGTTCATCTCCTCCGTGGTCTTCCATATCTATATCACCTTCAGACTTTTCTTTATCAATCTGACTGTCCATTTGTTTAATTTCTGGATCAGTCTGTCGAAGGATGTTCTTTCGTACATAGTCCCGTGAGAAATAAGTTCCAATGTGATCTTCGATGTCACGAAGAAGTTCTAGACGAGACTTCATGATCTCTGTGTTCTTTAGTTCCGTGAAGTAAGAGTCTCGAATATAGTCGAAACGGATGTCCTGTGCGATCTTATTCCACTCGTCTTCTCTCATGATTCCCTTGAGAATCAATTGAGTCTTGAGAATCTGTAAGAAAACATCGGAGAATTTCGATCTGAGTTTATCGATAAACTTCGAAAACTTTAATTCATCTCTGGTGATCTCAGATTCTCGCCCCAAGTTGAACCCGGAATCTGGTTCGAGTCGAGTAACCGGAACATTCAACGCACGATACAGTTTCTTCTTGAAGTATTCAACATCTTCCATCTCACCGAGGTTCTGTCCACCATCAAGTGTGCTGATCTCGGTTCCCCGGCCACCTTCCCTACGAGGTAACCAGAAGTCTTCAAGCATAGACATGTGACGTTTGTCATCTCGCATCTCACCCGTAGAGGCATCATAGACAAGTTTGTTCTTGTACTTGTTCATGATGTCGCGGAGATACTGTTCTGCCTTTGTCTTGGGGAGAGAACCGACATCGATGTAAAAGATTCTCCTCTCCGGAGCTCTTGAGATTCTATAGATGACGACTGCATCTTCAATCATCCGAAGTTGGTTTAGGGGTTTGATTGCCTTATGAAGATATCCGACAACCCTCTTGTTCTCGAAGTCATACACACCGGATGGTACATAACAGATGGATTCTGCTGCAATACGGATTCCAATCTCACCACCAGAAGTATGTCTTTCCATACCTGCACCATATCGGTTAATGTAGTTTTTGTCGGTATAGATGTAAAATTCTTCGACCTTGGTTACAATCTCAACCTGAGTTGTTTGATCTTTCTCTTTGTGAATCTTCTTGATCTTCTTGATCTTAAGTGCGTCGATGGGTCTTAGTTCTACTACACCCTTCTTAGCTTGATCTTTGGGGGTGATCATGTGAAAGAAAATCCTACCATCCACAAACCAACGTCTGAAAAGTTCATAACCCTTGTTGGTAAAATTCAGAAGTCTAAGACAGTTGTCAAATTCTTCCTCAATTTTCTTTTTGATTGATGCAGTTTGATCTACATTTTCTAATAGAATTTTTACAGATGGGTAGTCATGTTCATAAACGATTGCTTCGTTTACAATATCTTCAACTGCCATCTCAATTTCAGAGTGTAGACTCATCCCCCTGTATCGAGAGATTAGATCGTTGTCAGATTTAATCTGACCCTCTTGATCGAGATACTGTCCAAAATAACCACCACCGCCACCACTAACGACAGTAGACCCATCGTCCGACTCTGGTGGTACGAACGATGGGTTTACTAGTGTTCCATCATTTTTGATGATGGCTTCATCTGTTAATTTCTTTTTAGTTCTCCCGAGAGAGAACCCGAACAATTCAACTGGCATATCACTTCCTTCATTTTAAAATACTATTATTCGCCTAGGTTGTTTACGTTAGTTCCGGCTCTATCAGTTGCGATTTCGTGAATCCAGTACTGGTACTGCCAAGTAACGGTAAACTGCGAAAGAGTGTTTTCGTCATCATAAGATAAATCGATTGCAGAAATATCACTTGGCCAACAGTTGGTTAGTTTCCAAGAAGAGGTCGAACTCGATCCCTGTGAAGGAATGATCTCACCCTGTTGGTTAAGTTGATAAATCTCTACAGAACCATAAAGTTCTGCGGGGTCACTGACTGCGACGTTAGACGCAAATCCCTTGAATGCGTTAGACCAGTTTTCAAACATGCTTCGGATACGCATGTCTGGATCGTTAAGAACGGTCATGGTCCAAGGTTCGAAAGTTCTATCTCCAGGCATCTTATATCGAGTGCCACGGAAGGGAACTTCGATCGAACCAAGGGTTGCCTGTGGGATCTGTGCGGCTTTAGTCAAAACACCAATTACGTTTGAGTCCAGACCAAAGGTATCTACTCCACCGGGGATAGCGATATCCACACGGAATAGGTTGGTCCTTACACCGCCGCGAAGGACGGTTTTTAATTGATCGACATTTAGTGGTGTAGCCATTTGTTATTTTCTCCTATGTCTTTCTTATTTAGACGAGGTTTCTTAGATTACGCCCCAATTTCATCAAAATCAACACCAGTTGGCGAAGCAACGAAGTTGAGTGTAATAAAGTTGATGGAACGAGCAGGTTTGACATAGATGTCTGCACGGAACTCGTTCTTGTCAATCACTAGTGGAGTATTGTTTGATTCGTCACAGACGACCTTGAAGTCGAAGATACCTCTTCTTGCCTGAACATCTCGGAGGAATGGTTCGACCAAGTTTCTGAACGCAGCTCTGGTGAACTCGTCGTTAAATTCGAAGAGTGAGAACTTAGCGGCAGTTGAGATCGACTTCTCTAGGATGTTGAAGAGTCTTCTAACATTAATTCTGTCGAATGCACTTGGTTTAGCCTGCATGGTCTTGTCTCCGAAGAGAACAATACCTTCTCCGGTGAAACTGACCACTGGGTTGATACCCTTGACATATAGTTTGTCTCGGTCAGTCTTATCGGGACTGTATGCAAGTTTAATTACGTTTCTGATTGCACCTCTGTTAAAACCGGCAGGAGAGAACCAAGGTTCTGCAATCTGGTCGGTCTTAGCACAAAGTCCTGCAACATCAGCGTTAAGAGGAACGTATCGGAACTTGTCGTTGTAAGGATCGTACTGATACTTCCAACCACTGTCCATTACTGCGTAAGAACTCTTGGTTGTGATGTCGTTACGGGCATCGATGACTGCATCTGCTTTCGAACTCTCGGCAATACCAGTAACATCGGCGAGGTCTGGTGAAACGAATGCAACGCAGTCTTTTCTTGCCTCTGCAATATCAACAATGGTATTTCTGAGAGTGTTATCCGCAGGACCGGCGATAAGAAGTGAAACATCCTGTGTTTCAGAGTTTGAGAAGATATCACTGTAATATGTGCTAATCGCACTGGTATCAACTGTCTCGGCCGTTCCGCCTGATAACTGAACACCGTCTTGGAGGTTACTGAAGAAGTCACCAAAGGATGCACCAGTAGATCCACCATACTGAGCCTGAATAGTGGCAACAGGAGCTTCACCTGTTCCGGAGGCCGCGGCCGAACCTCTAGTCACCACAACGTAACGAGATTCGTTGTTGATTGCGGTTCTGTAGTGGTTGGATGTACCGTCGTCCCTCTTCGCGTCGGTCGCCTTTGAAAGTCCCTCATAAATTTCGAGGGGTTCGTTCTTCGTTCCGGTGAAGTATCCAGTTGCGTCGTAGACAATAACGTGAATTTCATCGTCAAATCCACTAGTAATGCCTGTTCTCTCCGTCGCACGAGCACTGGTGCCTGGATTAGCTCGGAAATATGATCCGAAGAGTCCATTGGTTCCCCAATTAGAGAGAGTAGCACCAGACGCTGAGTCTAGAACAGCGACACCAATGTTGTTTCCGATCGATCCGGGGAATCTAGAAGCAAAAACACCCTTCGTGGTTGAATAAATATCACCTGATGTAGCGTCTAGTTTTTCGGATAATGGGTATCCGATAATGCCGGACGTTCCTCCGCCGTGACCAGCGTTTCTTGCACTTGCTCCAACCGCCCTAACTACTTGGAGGTTACTTCCGTAACGAAGGAAGTTAGCGGCAGAGAACCAGTATGTAAAGTTGGTTTCGTCGGGATCACCGTATACTTCTCGGAGTTCATTTTCCGAGGAAATTGTTCTGACTTCATTTGCTGGACCCCACGAAAAATGTCCAACGAACCCTGCTGCGGTGGTTGAAATTGTGGGCACAATAGTTGTAAGATCTGTTTCGACGACACTAACGCCTGGACTGACTTGAAATGGCATTTTATTCTCCTTTGGTGGAATAACGCATCATTTTGCATTTTTGCAACTCAGATTATTTATAGTTTTTCCGATTTAGAACCATACATTACCTTCGTTGTCCACTGTTCCCTCATCAGAGTTTAAACCATCATCTAGGAACCCAAAAGGCATCACATCTTCTTCGATGTTTTTCATTTCCTGTTCATAGAGTTGTTTCCTAACATCTCGATCGAAAGTTTCTTGGAAATATTTTTGTGTGGTCATCCATGCAAACAAAACTAAACACATCACTAAATCGTCGTGATGTCCTGCATCAGCTTCAAAACTATTACGCACTGAAACAAAATTAATCAACTCATCTAAAATATCATAGTCTGGGTTTATGAGTTTATCCATCTCTATAAAACCCTTGAGTGTTGCACACCCAATCTTCTTAACTGGTTGGGTAGTCTTAATACCGGGAGTCACGTTAGACCCGAATCCTTCACCGAGAACTTGACCTGCCCGACCTTTAACCGAGGTAGAGAGTAGGTTCTCATACTCCAGATCATTCTTCATGATGTCGGCAACCTGGCCACCGATGTCATTCGTCTCTATGAGTACAAATGCTTCGTTGTATTCTTTTGCAACTTTGTATATCATGTCTGGGTACAACATGGGAGGCATTTCGTTATTCTTGAAGGTCGCTACAATATCATATGGAGATTCTGTGGCGTCAATCACGACAAACGCATGGTAGTCTTCACCAACACCTCGAGCCACATCAACTGTCATGAAGTAGACTCTATCTTTTTCTGGTTTCTTGTATATCTTAAGACCTTCAGGTGTCTTGTGTATAGGATTGTTAAAGGTCATAGTCTTCAGTTTGGAGGCATTGACTAAGGTGTTTACCGACCCGAGAAACTCACACTCAAACTCTGTTTGGAATTGTTCGAACGATGAGTTTGCTATTTGTGTGTTTTTCCACTCCTCGTCTCTTCCCGG
>CETC01001787.1_pt1 | contig 11326 bp, 8 predicted proteins | sample 326911 | NCBI WGS metagenome assembly CETC01 (sample SAMEA2622694, study PRJEB7988) | marine metagenome | isolation source: saline water (ENVO:00002010), including | reverse complement strand
CTGCCCCAGGGCCAGATCACCCATGTCGACGGACGGGCCGTCGGCCAGGATGTCGCCGATGGCGACTTCGTCGCCAGGGCGCACGATCGGGCGCTGGTTCTGACAGGTATTCTGGTTCGAGCGCACGTACTTGGTCAGGTTGTAGATATCAACGCCGGCTTCACCGCCGATGATCTCTTCTTCCCGCACACGCACGACGATGCGCTTGGCATCGACGGAATCGATGACGCCGCCACGACGTGCCACGGCGCAGACGCCGGAGTCACGCGCCACGAAGCGCTCCATGCCGGTACCGACCAGCGGCTTGTCAGCCTTCAGAGTCGGAACGGCCTGACGCTGCATGTTCGCACCCATCAAGGCGCGGTTGGCATCATCGTGCTCGAGGAACGGGATCAGTGCGGCAGCGACAGAGACGACCTGACGCGGAGACACGTCCATCATGGTGACCTTTTCCGGCGCCATGAAGGTGGTCTCGCCACGGTGACGAACCTGAACCAGGTCGTCGACCAGACGGCCGTTCTCGTCGACGGTCGCGGAGGCCTGGGCGATGATGAAATCGCCTTCCTCTATCGCGGACAGATCGACGACATCGTCGGTGACCTGACAATCCACGACCTTGCGGTACGGCGTCTCGAGGAAGCCATAGCTGTTGGTCTTGGAGTAGGTCGCCAGCGAGTTGATCAGACCGATGTTCGGGCCTTCCGGCGTTTCGATCGGGCACAGACGGCCGTAGTGCGTGGCGTGAACGTCACGAACTTCGAAGCCGGCGCGCTCACGGGTCAGACCACCCGGACCAAGCGCGGAGACACGGCGCTTGTGCGTCACTTCGGACAGCGGGTTGTTCTGATCCATGAACTGGGAGAGCTGGCTGGAACCGAAGAATTCCTTCACCGCCGCCGCAACCGGCTTGGCGTTGATGAGATCCTGCGGCATCAGGCCTTCGCTCTCGGCCATGGACAGACGCTCCTTGACCGCACGCTCGACGCGGACCAGGCCGACACGGAACTGGTTTTCCGCCATTTCGCCCACAGAGCGAATACGACGGTTGCCCAGGTGGTCGATGTCATCGACATCGCCATTGCCGTTACGGATGCTGATCAGCTCCTTCATGACGGTCAGGATATCGTCCTGATCGAGCACGCCGCTGCCGGTATCGCTTTCGCGACGCAGGCGACGGTTGAACTTCATGCGGCCCACGCCCGACAGGTCGTAGCGGTCTTCGCTGAAGAACAGGTTCTGGAACAGTGACTCTGCTGCATCCTTGGTGGGCGGCTCGCCCGGACGCATCATGCGGTAGATCTCGACCAATGCCTCGAGCTGGTTACGCGTGGTATCCAGTTTCAGGGTATCGGACACGAACGGACCGCAATCCAGGTCGTTGGTGTAGATGACTTCGAACTGGGTGATCTTGGCCTGAGCCATCTTCTCCAGCAGTTCCGGAGTGATCTCGCTGTTGCTTTCGCAGACCAGCTCACCAGTGGCCGGATCGACCTGATCCTTGGCCAGCACCTTGCCGTACAGGTAGTCCATCGGCACTTCGAGACGCTCGAGGCCGGAGGCTTCCATCTGACGGACGTGCTTCTGTGTAATACGACGACCTTCCTCCACGATCACGCTACCGTCGGCATCCTTGATGTCGAAGGCGGCGGTCTCGCCACGCAGACGTGCCGGCACCAGCTCAACGGAGAAGCCGCTGCGCTCGATGTGGTACATCGTGGTGTCGAAGAACGTACCGAGAATCTCTTCGCTGGTCATGCCCATGGCACGCAGCAGAACGGAAGCCGGCAGCTTGCGACGACGGTCGATACGGACGTAGACGTTGTCCTTCGGATCAAACTCGAAGTCCAACCAGGAACCGCGGTAAGGAATCACACGTGCGGAGTACAGCAGCTTGCCGGACGAGTGGCTCTTGCCCTTGTCGTGGTCGAAGAACACACCCGGCGAGCGGTGCAGCTGTGACACGATGACACGTTCGGTACCATTGATGACGAAGGTACCGTTCTCTGTCATCAGGGGGATTTCCCCCATGTAGACTTCCTGCTCCTTGATGTCCTTGATCGCCTTGTTCGACGATTCCTTGTCATAGATCATCAGGCGCACTTTCACGCGCAGCGGTGCAGAGTAAGTGACTCCGCGCAGCTGACATTCCTTGACGTCGAACGCCGGCGTACCGAAGCGGTAGCTGACATACTCGAGCGCTGCGTTGCCAGAGAAGCTGGCAATCGGGAACACGGACTTGAAGGCAGCGTGAAGGCCGACTTCCAGGCGCTGTTCTGGCACCCTGTCCTGCTGGAGAAAGTCGTGGTAGGAATCAAGCTGGATGGCCAGCAGGTAAGGCACATCCATCACTTGGGGCAGTTTGCCAAAATCCTTGCGGATGCGTTTTTTCTCAGTGTATGAGTAAGCCATCTGTATTCCCCAGCTTGTTCACCTTGGGTGACCGATGCGTGGTCGGCTCATCCCTGATGGCGCGGCGATGTCCATCAGGCGCGGACGGCAAGCCTCCCTTGCGGGCTGGCTCGCCGTCATAATTCGTCTTGCAACAGAAAAAGGCTGGTGGCGGAGTCCGCCACCAGCCAGGAAGCTTACGCAGCGTGCGTAGCCTGGAACACGAGTTACTTGAGTTCCACGGACGCGCCAGCTTCTTCCAGCTTCTTCTTCGCTTCTTCAGCGTCTTCCTTGCTCACGCCTTCTTTCAGGGTGGCCGGAGCGCCGTCGACAGCTGCCTTGGCTTCTTTCAGACCCAAGCCAGTCAGTTCACGAACAGCCTTGATGACGTTGACTTTCTTGTCACCAGCAGCAGTCAGAACGATGTCGAACTCGGTCTGTTCTTCAGCGGCTTCACCAGCAGCGGCCGGGCCAGCGACGACGGCGGCAGCGGCGGAAACGCCGAACTTCTCTTCCATTGCTTCGATCAGCTCAGCCACTTCCATGACGGTCATGTCAGCGACGGCGTTGATGATGTCTTCTTTGGTCAGTGCCATTTTAGCAATCCTAAACTTTGCGGAGCAAAGATGCTCGGTCAAACGGAAATCGATTCAGGCTGCACGAGACAGCCAGGAGGTCAAAGCGCTGCTTACGCGGCGGCTTCGGCTTCCTTCTGATCGCGCAGTGCTGCGATAGTACGGACCAGCTTGCCTGCAGAAGCTTCCTTCATGACAGACAGCAGCTTGGACAGTGCTTCATCGCGGGTCGGCAGAGATGCCAGACGGTCGATATTCGCCGCCGGGATGAACTCGCCTTCGTAGGCCAATGCCTTGACTTCGAACGCCTCGACCTTCTTGGCAAATTCCTTGAACAGACGAGCGCCAGCGCCCGGGTGTTCCATGGAGAATGCAAGCAGAGTCGGGCCGACGAATGACTCGTTCAGCACCTCGTAAGAGGTACCGGACAGCGCACGACGAGCTAGAGTGTTGCGAACAACACGCAGCTGGACGCCCGCTTCGCGGCACTGTTTGCGCAATTCGGTCATTGCACCAACAGTTACACCACGAGAGTCGGCAGCGACTACGGAGAGAGCACCCTTGGCGGTTTCGCTGACCTCAGCAACAATTGCCTTCTTGTCTTCGAGACCTAAAGCCACGGTGTTGACTCCATTTCGTGCCGGGGAACGAATTCCCCAGTGGTTTACCATCTCTCTCACCAGAACTGCGCGGGAGAGTCTTGGAGGATGGCTGCCACCAGCAGGGCTGGGACACCATCTGCGCAGGCTACGCGCAATGCAAGCATCGCGGCGCGATTAAGCCGGCCCCGTCACCGAGATGACAAGGCCAGCGCCTGCGGTCTTTGACGGCGCCCCGCGGCTGAGCACGGGGACCGCAAAGTGAAACATTCTGAGACTGCCTTACGCGTACTTGGCGTGATCGACAGTCAGACCCGGGCCCATGGTGCTGGACAGGGTGATCTTCTTCAGGTAGACACCCTTGGAAGTGCTCGGCTTCAGCTTCTTGACTTCGGCCACCAGGGCGTCAATGTTACCCTGAATGGAGTCAGCACTGAAGTCGATCTTGCCGATACCGGCGTGAATGATGCCGTTCTTGTCAGTACGGAAACGCACCTGACCAGCCTTGGCATTCTTCACGGCAGTCGCGACGTCAGGCGTCACGGTACCGACTTTCGGGTTCGGCATCAGGCCGCGCGGACCGAGGATCTGGCCCAGCTGACCGACAACGCGCATGGCATCCGGAGAAGCGATGACGACGTCGAAGTCCATCACGCCTTTCTTGACCTGTTCTGCCAGGTCGTCCATGCCGATCACGTCTGCACCGGCTTCCTTCGCTGCTTCAGCGTTGGCGCCCTGGGTGAAGACAGCGACGCGCACTTCGTTACCAGTACCATTCGGCATCACGGTAGCGCCGCGAACGACCTGATCGGATTTACGCGGGTCAACACCGAGGTTCAGAGAGACTTCGATGGTCTCCTTGAACTTGACGGTGGACAGCTCGGACAGCAGAGCAACAGCTTCTTCGACGCTGTAGACCTTGCCGGATTCAACTTTCGCGTTGATCGCCTGGGCGCGCTTTGAAATCTTGGCCATGATCAAAGACCCTCCACGTTCAGGCCCATGCTACGGGCAGTACCGGCGATGGTGCGAACAGCAGCGTCCAGATTGGAAGCTGTCAGGTCCGGTTCCTTGGTGGTCGCGATCTCTTCGAGCTGAGCGCGAGTCACGGTACCGACCTTCTTCTTGTTCGGCTCGCCAGAACCGGACTTCAGACCAGCCGCTTTCAGCAGCAGGACGGCCGCAGGCGGCGTCTTGGTAACGAAAGTGAAGCTACGGTCGGAGTAGACAGTGATGACTACGGGAGTCGGGAGACCCGGCTCGACGTTCTGGGTAGCGGCGTTGAACGCTTTACAGAACTCCATGATGTTGACACCGTGCTGACCGAGGGCAGGACCCACGGGCGGGCTCGGGTTAGCTTTACCGGCTGCAACCTGCAGCTTGATGTAAGCCTGTACTTTCTTGGCCATGATAGGACTCCAGTATGGGTGGTAGCGCCTTGCGGCTCCCCGTAAAACCGGGCCGCCTCAGGCGACCCGTCGTGTTGCCGTGATGCTCGTATTCAAACAGGTGAGATGATGACCCTGAGATCAGTCCTTCTCGACCTGGGAGAACTCGAGCTCCACCGGCGTAGCACGCCCGAAGATCAGCACGCTGACCTGCAGACGGCTCTTTTCGTAATTCACTTCTTCGACTACGCCATTGAAGTCCGCGAACGGACCATCAGTGACACGCACCGTTTCACCCGGCTCGAAGAGAGTCTTCGGACGCGGCTTGTCGGTGCCATCCTGAACGCGACGCAGCATGGCGTCGGCTTCTTTCTGGGTAATCGCTGCCGGCTTCTCCGGGGTTCCGCCAATGAAACCCATGACGCGCGGGGTTTCATTCACCAGGTGCCAGGACTGATCATTCATGTCCATCTCGACCAGCACGTAGCCCGGGTAGAACTTGCGCTCGCTCTTGCGGCGCTTGCCGTCACGCATTTCGACGATTTCTTCGACCGGCACGAGAATCTCACCGAAGTGATCTTCCATGGCGTAAAGCTTCACACGCTCGTTGAGCGAACGCATGACCTGCTTTTCGAAACCGGAATAGGCGTGTATGACATACCAACGCTTGGACATGGAAACTCCGTTAACTGACGATGCCGGACATCAGCCAGCCGAGGGTGGTATCGATGAGCCATAGCAACAGGCCCACGATAAGCACGGCACCCAGCACGATGGCAGTTGTCTGGACAGTTTCCTGTCGGGTCGGCCAAACGACGCGCTGGATCTCGCGGCGCGCACTACTTGCCAGCTCGACAACATCACGGCCTTTGTTGGTCGTGATCGCCAGAGCAGCCGCTGCAACACCAAGCACGACGACGCCAAGCACGCGATAAAGCAGCGCTTGGTCAGCAAAATAGGCGTTGCCAGCAACAGCCAGCACAAGAAGAATGACAACGACCGACCACTTGAACCCGTCGTGGCGCGCTTCCTGCACCTCGGCGTTCTGTTTCATCAAAGAGACTCCTCAAGGGTGCAGCGATCGCTAGAATCGAGAATCGGTAAGAAGTCGAATACCATCCTGGGGAAGGATGGCAGGCCAGGAGGGAATCGAACCCCCAACCTGCGGTTTTGGAGACCGCTGCTCTGCCAATTGAGCTACTGGCCTGTAACACTTGCGTGTTCCAGAGACTAAAAACAAGGCTGAATGAACAGCGGGCGCCATCATAGCTGAGACAACCCAAACTGACAAGCCTTATCTTTGACCGCGACCTGGGAGGTCGCCGGAAACGAAAAAGACGAGCCAAACCGCGACTCGCCTTTCCGTTGTATGGAGCTCGTGGGCGGATTTGAACCGCCGACCTCACCCTTACCAAGGGTGTGCTCTACCCCTGAGCTACACGAGCAAAACCTTTGCGCAATCTCGACTGGCGAGATGAACTGGAGCGGGCAGCGGGAATCGAACCCGCGTCATCAGCTTGGAAGGCTGAGGTTCTACCATTAAACTATGCCCGCTTTCCAACTCTTGCTGCCCTGATGCACACGGCATCATAAGCGAATCTGGTGGTGGGGGAAGGATTCGAACCTTCGAAGCTTTCGCGGCAGATTTACAGTCTGCTCCCTTTGGCCACTCGGGAACCCCACCATCTGTGACGACGAATCTTACGTCGCTTGGGATACGCTGTCAAGTGCTTGATTTCATTCTACTTCAAGCGCTTGAGGGAATGTATCGCCTCAGAACGGGACGTAGTATGTCAAAGCATCTGGGTGAGCGCAAGCCCTGAGCGAAGTTTTTCTAGATCAGGCACTCGCGGCTGGTCGGGCGCACCTGACAGGCGCCCTGCCCGCTCGGCAGCGGTCAATGGATACAGCGCCTCCAGGCCGGCATACACCATGTCTGGCCACAGCGCATGCGGCACCCGCAGACCGCGCGCCACCACCCGCGCGTCACCGCCGGTCAGCAGTAGCGGCAAGGCTACCCCTTCACGATCGCAGACCTCGGCATAGAGACGATTGACCGCGCTGACGGCCGCCATGTAGATGCCGTGATTGACGGCCTCTACCGTATTGCGACCCGGCGCGAGCAACGTATCCACCTCGGTATCCGGGTCGATGGCCACATTGCGCGTGCCCAGCTTGAGGCTTTCCTTCATCAGACGCAGCCCCGGGAGAATATAGCCCCCCAGATGCTTGCCACCCGGCAGTACGAAATCCACCGTGATCGCGCTACCGCAATCGACGCTGCAACAGCCCCCGGTGAGATGATGGCCGGCGAGTGCGCCCAACCAGCGATCGACGCCCAGGCGTTGCGGCTCTTCATAGCCGCAGGTGACGCCCAGCGCCTCCCGCGTCGAGTGTGCGACATGCACGACGCCGACCTGCTTGCGCAGCAACTCCACCGTCTCATCCAGCACCTGCTTGCGCGCCACGCTGGAGATACGCACGGCCGTGACGACATCCAGGTCAGGAATGTCCGCGCCCGGCCGCCACTCCTCTCGCGTCCAGACGGCGCCGCGCGAGCGGATCTCGCTGGAAACGGTGTCCTTGAGACGCCATTTTGACAAGGTGTTGCCGATATCAAGATCCAGAATCATGAGACGGCGCGCAGACTGATCTCGCCACCGGCGAGAGTGATGGTTTCGCCATTCATGCGCACCTCGAGATTTCCATTGATATCGACACCTTCTGCCACGGCTTCTTCTCGTCTGTCTCCGCGCAGAATCACCACATCACGCCCCTTGAAGGCATTGCGCTCATTCCAGCGCGCCTGCCATCCGGCAAAGCCCTGCGACTCGAACTCGGGCAACAGTGCCAGCAATGACTCCATCAGACGCGCGGCATAGCGATTGCGTGAAGCACCAGGAATGATGTCACGTATCGCAGCCACCGGCTGGGTGATCGCCTCGCGCCGGGAGGCCGGCAACTCGATGTTCATGCCGATACCGATGACGACATCACAGGGACCGGACACATCCCCTGTGACCTCGACCAGGATACCGGCGATCTTGGGTTGATCCTTCTGTATCTGCAGCAGGACATCGTTGGGCCACTTGAGGCGCGCGGGCAGGCCATCGGCCTCGAGCACCTCCGCCACCGCCACGCCGATCGCCAGACTCAGGCCCTCAAGCGATGCGGCGCCTGATTCGAAGCGCCAGCCAAGCGAGAAGACCAGGCTGCGCCCCCAGGGGGTCTCCCACTCACGCCCACGACGGCCACGCCCAGCCGACTGCACCTCCGCCAGACAGACCTCGGCATGGCCGGCTCCCTGACGAAAGCGCTCGCGGATGAAGGTATTGGTCGAGTCCACCGACTCCTCGACGAACAGGCGCGTCAGGTGTTTGCGAGTCTCGCGCGGCAGCGCCTCGATGATCTGTTGACCATCGAGCAACTCGATGGGGTTGGCCAGTCGATAGCCAAGCCCCTTGATGGCTTCCAGCGGAATGTCGAGCGCCTCAAGTTTCTTGAGCTGCTTCCAGACCGCCGTACGCGACACCCCGAGCTCTTCGCCCAGGGCCTCTCCGGAGTGGTAGCCACCATCTCCAAGCAGACGAATGAGATCACGGATGGTCATGCGGAGGCCTGTCCCTGTGCAAAAGCGCACATTCTATCGGATTCATGGGCTTGCGAGCCAAGAACAACGACCAAAGATAACGCTCTTTTCGTCAATTCCGCTCCCCGGCACGCATTCCCGCCCCTGCCAGGCGATTGAACAAGGCAGAAAGCAGCATCAGGACACTGCCCAGTCCCAGCCATGAACCTACTCGCCACAGCCCCTCAAGGGTGGCGGTATCCCATACCCCCACCTTGATCACGGTGAGGATCAGAATGCCCTGTCCGATGCGCTGCCAGTGCTGCTGCCCCACCTTGGCGCCACTCACGACCAGCGCCGCCGCGACGACCAGCATCAGCACACTGTAGGCATATAGCTCCGCCTGCTCGATGCCCTGCCATAGCCCCAGCTCAGCGCCATGCCAGCAGTGACGCAAGTTGAGCGCCAACCACAAGCCGGCTGACAACAGACCGAGCACTTCGCTCAGCCCGCGCATTCGTGAGCGTGACGCGGCGCTTCCCGTATCCACGTCCGGTGCGCGCCTGGATGTCATGCGCCAGAGCATAGCGGCGCCGAGTGCAGGCAGGCCGTATGCCGGCAGAAGCCAATTGACCAGCGGCCAGCTCCCGACATCCGCCGGGTGCCAGAGCGGATTGAAGATGCCCAGCACGCCGACACTCCAGAGGATCACAGCCGCTCCGCCGACCACCAGTGCCAGCACGCGATACAGCTGCGTCCCTGTCCGCGCCTCAGCACCGGCGCCACGAGCACGCCAGGCGTAGCTTGCCGCCACCCCGGCCAGCGCCAATACCTGCAGGGAAAGCTCCGCCAGGGTGAGGCTGCCCTCGAAGGGCTTCCCACCAGTCAACATATAACGGATTTCCATCACCACCGTCGCGACGGCAAGCTGGACAACGGCACCTTCCAGCCAGCGCTGTGTCCGCGGGCGGTGGCGCATGCCGAGACTGGTCATGGCCACACAGGCCAATACCGGCAGCAGTATCTGCAGTGGCCAGTGCGCGATATCGGCATAGTCGTCATGCGCCATGCCATACATCAAGCGAGCCACGACACCCCACGCCAGCAAGCGTGACAGCTCAGCAAACACGGAGCGCGCCGCGGTATGCCCCTCGCGATACCAGCGCCATTCACAAGCGGTCAAACCCAATAGCTGCAGCGCCAGCGCCAGGGTCAGCGATGGCCCCTCCAGCACTGCCACCAGGGCAAGGAATATTCCGGCCTGCGCCGGCAGCCACAGTCCTGCGGCAAGCTGAGCGCCTTCACGCGCCTGGAAACGCATGGCACCTGCCCAGCACACCAGCCCCCAGATCAATGGCGGCAGCCCTATGTTGACTAGCCCTGTGTTGATCAGCCTCCCTGCATCATTCGCCCCGCTCGCCCATGGCATGACGTCTTGCCAGAGGGCCAGAGCCCACGCCAGCAGCGGCACCATGGTCGCCAATGCCCACCAACAGGCTGCAAGCGACCTCTCTGCTCTTTCACCCGCATCATGACGCGGTCGCCAACGCGCCAGCGACAACAGGCCGACACTCAGTATCAGCGGGCTGATCATCGCGCTGCTCGACAGCGGTGCCGTCAAAGCAAGCCCCCACACCAGCAACCAGAGTCCGTTGCCAGCAACCACCATCGACCACAGCACCGCATGGCGGCGACTAGACCAGGCAATCACCAGCATCGGCATGAGGCTAGCCAGCCACCCCCGATGCCACAGGGACACACCGGAGCCGGCCATTTCAGAAGGCGCCACCAATGAGTCAAAGGAGACGCCATGCACGAGACTGCCCAGCCAGGGCAGCCAGAGTCCCAGCACGACGCTCACTGAGACAAGCCCCCCGGCGAGCCAGTGCCGACGCAGGTCAAGAGATGCGCGCCAGGGCAACCAGGTCGCAAGTGAGGTCTTCGCCTGCCGCTCATCCTTTTCTGCGGCGCCCGTGGATGGCTCCCACACCTCCTCCCACAGATACCCCAACGCCAGCACGGCCAGCCAGACACCACCCACCCAGGGCAACAGCCCCACCAGCAATGTCGTGGCAGAGGAGATACCGAAGGGCATCAACAGCAACCACCAGGCGAGCGCTCCCACCAGACCGCCCCAATACAGCCAGCTCACCGCGACCTGGCGGTACAGCACACGACACGCTGCCGCGATCACACCCGCATACCCCAGCAACAGCAAGGTCGAGGCTTCCTGCCACTGCTGGTGAATGGGCAGCGCCAAGGGCAGAGCATATCCGCCCAACATGCCCAATGCTGCCAACCACGGCCCATGGTGCCGCGCACGCTCCAGCATCCACAGACTCAAGGCTGCCAACAGCACGAAGGTGACCGGCATGGACACCAGCGAAAGCAGAAAGTGACCAGCCAGCAGGCTCGCCACGAGCACCAGACTGCCGGCACCGCTGACGGCGCCTGTCAAACTCGATGACTGGGACGTACGCAGTCTCAGCCACTCGGCCAATACCGTCATGCTCAGGCCGAACCCGAGACCCAGCGCCAGCCGTACCCCCGGCCCCAGCAAGCCCTGCTCAAGGGAGTACCCGACGAGCAGGATGCCTGCCATCACCAGAGACAAGGCACCCACAAGAATCATCCAGTGTTCCTGAAGGAGCGTCAGCAGACGTGATATGCCCCCCGGCAGCACCTCTGATGCCTTGCTTGCAGGGTCTGCGCCCTGCCCCTTCTCGCCTGAACGACTGGAGTCAGCGCCATGCAACAAGCGCTGAAGCAGCCGGTAGGACAGAGAGTGGCCGCCACTGGATGATGCAG
>CETC01011133.1_pt1 | contig 11336 bp, 3 predicted proteins | sample 326911 | NCBI WGS metagenome assembly CETC01 (sample SAMEA2622694, study PRJEB7988) | marine metagenome | isolation source: saline water (ENVO:00002010), including | reverse complement strand
AAAAACATAATTTGCTTTCGAGGCAAGAAGCATTTGAAAAGGTGGTAAAAGAGCAAATTGATGCGATGTTGCCAATTGTAAATAATTATTTTTCACCGCAGCTATTAAAATTTGATAATGTTAAACGTGTGGAAAATCACGAGGATTTCTTTAAATCGTTTGTATACCCTGTTTATGACCCTGCAACAACGTTTACTGGTCCTTTTAATTATGGGTATGAGAGAGGGGCAAATCTATATGTTCAGGGTAGTTGGGAATATCAAACTATTGGTAATAGGTACCGATATGGCACACTGCTTGGATACACTCAGCATAATGCCAATGTATTAGGTGCAACCGGAAAAGGGTATTTTGCGACAGATATTGGAAGAAGAGTGACTGAAACTGGTGGATTGTCATCACGAGCTGACTTGATTAGGCAAAAACGAGCACCAGGATTAGACGTTGTACCAAGGAGTGTTGCCCCCTATCTAGGCTCAATGGAGCAGACTTTTGCAACTAATCCTGGTGTTGTTAAAAATGGCTCTGGGCTTTTTAACTGGACAGAAACAGAAAGAAATAAATTTATCAAGTATCTGGCTGGAAGCGAAATAGACCCAGGTGTCAAAAAAACTAGAGATGATCTCATTGACTACTTTGATTCGTCTGATAATGGTCAAGATATAGCAGTGGCTGCGATTCCAATGGTGAGCACTTTTGGATTGTTCTCAATAGAGCCTTATATGTATGTAAAACAAAAAGAGTTCTATACATATCCCTCTACACTTGTTGGAAATTATGGCTGGGGCATTCCAGCGGAGCTAGAAGAAAATATAAGAAATTTGGTTATTGGGGCTGGATATGCATATGCGCTAGTAAACTATCAGAATCTTGGTAATTATTTTAGAGATGCGGTAGACTCCACGATTCAAGGCGAACAATTTTTTATTGGAAATGCACAGGTGCAAAGTAGTGCCTGGACACCAGGCTCATTTCAAGATTTAGAAAGCAAAATTGTTCCAACGAGAAATGAATCTGTTTTGTCTAGACTTATGAAATATGTCACATATGATAATTTTTCAGAGTTTGACACTAATGACGGCTTCTTTTTTGAAGAAAGTGATGGAACGGTTAATGGAGCAATGGCGGGCGTAAGGAGCGATGCGTATCAGCATAGATTTGATGATGAAGGAGTGTGTAATATGGATTTTTGGGGAATGAAATTTCCAAAAGCAGTATTACGTGCCGAAGAGCAGTTTAGATACTTTAAGTTTACTCCAAGCATTGCAGGCGGTAATGTAGGAAACTTGCATTGGTCTGGTGAGGCTGGAATTAGCAATGCAGAAAACTTTTACAATGTGAAGCTTAATCAGGTCTTTGATAGATTTTGTTTTGGTATGAGGATGGTTTTTAATGTTACTGATGATAAAATTATTAAAAGATTGCGCGATGTTCTAACAAACCACTACACCAACCTTGAACTAGAAACTTTTATGACAGAAAACAAGTTACTAGCACAGGCAGAGCGAAAAGTAACTAGCGGAACCAGCACAGTCGTGGCAGATGATTATGGTGACACATTACCTCATATGAGGCCACCTGTTTTATTTGAGAGATTTACTATTGAATTGTTTGATACAAAAATGCCGCTACAGCACGGATATAAATGCTTATCTAAGTATAAAAATTTAGTTGAGCAAGGACAAATCTACCAAGATGAAAAAATGGGCGGACTTAAGTTGCAAAACATTGTTAGTCCCACCCTATGCAATGCTTTAAATAAGGATGTGCCAAGTGGTGCTATAGCGACCCCGCTTGATGTTTTTCGTGAGCATGTTATTCCAGTTTTTCACGATAGGTTAATGGATTCAAACCAGTTTAAACTTTTATTTAAACATCTTTTTAATTATGAAGAAATGCTGCCGGCGTATTTGCAATATGTAATTACAGCGAACAAAGAAGTAGAGCCGGCTACAATTTTTAGAGCTAGTCAGGCATTGGTTGAAAACTTTCTGGTTAATATGACTAGAGGAGAGTACTTGCCTGAAGAGTTAGCTGATCCTAATTATCACTATAGAGTAAGACAAAGATTGGCTGGTCTAGGTGCTGATTTTGATTTTGGCGGAATGGTAGCACAATTGGCGCTCCAGACACCATTAATTATTTTACAAAATTTGGTTGAAAACTTTGACCCAGCAGTAAGTGTATCTTCCAGCATACAAAAGTATGCGAGACAGTTTGCAACTACTTTGGTTGGGATTGCACAGATGGCTCTAGCTATGGCAGAGCAAGGCAAGGCACTTGCAATTCAGGCTGCACAGCTGGCTATTGGAGATGCACAAGCAGCAGAGGCTGAGGCTGAGGCAAAAATTAATCAAATTGTCGAGGAAGCTAAATTTTATGATATGATTGAAGAAACCAGCACACTTTATGACCCTGCAACACAGTCAAATATAGAAACAAAGACACTCGTCGCAACAAGCTCTTCGGAAGGTGATTATGGCGGGGGAGAGGATGATGTCACTAGTGCCACATATGATGTAGAAGCTGTTCGACAAAGACTTAAACAACAATACGATGATGTGCAGGCTAAACTTGCATTTGCAAAAAATGAAGTTATTGCACAACAAAATGCTATTCAACAAGCAGATGAGGATGCTCAAGGTGCGATAGATAGTGCACGAGAAGCTTTAGAAGTAATAACAAAACTGTCTGTAGTGACACAGCCAGGGATGCTTATACTGTTCACCTTAGCCTTAGTTCCAAATAATTTGATTTCATCGGTATCGGGATTTCCCTTGCCATTCGCTGGGCCTCTTCCTATGTCTCCTCTTGGCTTGGTGCATATTTTATTAGAGGCATCTGGCATTAATGCTAATGATATTATCTTAGCACAATTGCAACGAGCAATTGATGATGCAGCTAGAGAAGCAAATGGAGAAGAAAAAGAAAATTGTGCAGAGCCTACTACAGAAACTATTGAAGAGTGATAATTAGTTAGTAAGGGAAAACAATAAATGCCTATAGGAATTGCACCCAAATTACCTTTATCTTGGTCTACGGAAGATGGACATTATCATTTAACCAAGACTTTTGCTGAAAATACGCAGCAGAATTTTAAAAATCTTGTGTTAACTTCACCCGGTGAAAAGGTAATGGATCCTGAGTTTGGAGTGGGAATACGGCGATATCTGTTCGAGCAAAGAGAGGATATTATTCCTGATCTTACCTCTAGGATATATGAGCAGGCTGCTATTTATATGCCATACATTGATATAATTGATATAGTTATGACCCCGAGAGCTAATTCTATTGGCATTGGAGAGGAACATACTCTTTTTGTCAACATAGAATATATAAATTTACCAATCTCCCTTAGAACCAATCTAACTATAGATATAGGATAAAACAATGGCCACTATCAAAAAAGACCAGCAAATCATACCAATAAACTACACAAATCGTGACTTTAATTCTATCAAGAACGATTTACTACAGCACGCTAAAATATATTACCCAGACACTTATAAAGATTTTTCAGATGCAAGTTTTGGTTCTTTTATGGTTGACACTGTGGCTTATGTTGGTGATATGCTTTCTTTTTACCTAGACTATCAAGCGAATGAGTCTTTTTTTGAAACATCACTTGAGTTTGGAAATGTTATAAAGCACGCAAGACAAATGGGCTTTAAAGAGCAGGCCGCACAAACGTCTCGTGGGGAACTAACCTTTTATATTAAAGTGGCAGCTGGTGCAGATGGACAGCCCTCTCAGACATATATGCCAATTCTTCGGAGAGGTTCAGTGTTTACATCACAAACGGGAGCTAGCTATACATTAGTTGAGGATGTTGATTTTTCAAACCCTAATAATGAGACGGTCGTTGCATCGGCAGATTCATCAGGAGCTGTTTCTGAGTATGCGGTTAGAGCTGTGGGGCAAGTTGTTTCTGGACAGTTACAAGTTATTGAGATTGAAGTTGGTCCTTTTGAGAGATTTAAGAGAATAGAAATACCTGATACTAATATCATTTCAATCTCATCTGTTGTTGATACAAGTGGAAATGAATATGTACAAGTTGAAAATTTGTCTCAAGATGTTATTTTTAAAGCAGTAACAAATCCTAATTCTGCCACTGACTTTGCTACCTCTATTTTAAAAACTGTATCTGTTCCAAGAAGATATACTATGGAAATTGAACAAGGAAGAGTATTTTTACAGTTTGGCTATGGATCGGAGGACCAACTAAACACAAAAAATATTAAACATTCAGCAGATGTACTGCTAAAGCAGCAAGCTAGAAATCACATTCCTGATGTTAGCTTTGACCCTTCAAAAATTCTTGATACTGATACTTTTGGTGTGGGGCCATCCAATACTACACTTACAATTTTTTATTTTAAAAACCCCACAAGCTCTATTAATGCACCGGCTGGAGCAGTTACTAATGTAGCAGATCCAATTCTTAGATTTAAACCTAGTGCTTCCTCTAACACATTAAGAAATAATGTTAGAAAATCTCTTGAGGTAACAAACGAAGAATCAATCATTGGTAAAATATCCACACCTGGGGTTGAGGAGATTAAAAGAAGATCTAAGGATTACTTTGCCACTCAAAGCCGTGCTGTCACGAGACAGGACTATATGGCTTTAACATATCGGATGCCAGCACAGTTTGGGTCTATTAAAAGATGCAATGTTATCCACGATAATGATTCATTTAAGCGTAATCTTAATTTATATGTAGTGTCGGAAGATGTTAATGGTCATTTAACTACGACAAATGCCACTGTTAAAAGAAATCTTAAAACATATCTGCAAAGATATAAAATGGTTAATGATACAATAGATATTTTAAATGGAAAGGTAGTCAATTATCAGGTTAGATTTGTGGCAGTGGGTGATATAGGGGTGAACAGGTTTGACCTACTTAATAGAATTATTAGAAACATGTTAAGCTACCTTGATACCCCGTTTGATTTAGGGCAAACTTTGTTTATTTCTGATTTTTACAATGTCATAAATGACACACAGGGAGTTGTAGATGTAGTAAATGTTAAGCTTGACAATATCACAGGTGGAATATACTCCAATCAGGTTTTTGATTTTGATAGACAAATATCAGTAGATGGAAGATATGTAAGCGTTCCTGAAGATTGTGTTCTAGAATTAAGATATCCGCTTCAAAATATTATAGGAACAATAAGATAATGGGAATTAAAAGGTACACGGCAGAGCAAGACTCAACAATTACAAATGCTTTTAAGACAGATTTGTCTACACGAGCAACATCCTCTAATATGGGTGAGGCTGATGTTACTGAAATTTTTTCAATTTATGCCCAGGCAACAACTTCATCAATTGAAAAAAGTCGTGCATTATATCAATTTCCAATAACAAACATTTCTACTGATCGTACAAATGGCGATATACCTGCTTCCGGTTCTGTTGAGTTCTATTTGCGCCTGTATAATGCCAAGCACGGATTAAGTTTACCAAAGAGAGCAACATATGTGGTCCAGCCAGTATCTCAGTCTTGGGATGAAGGTGAAGGGTTGGATATGGAAAGCTATCTAGACTCAGGATCCTGTAGTTGGAAGATGAGAGATTCTGCAAATGCTTGGGCGACCGAAGGAGGGTCTTTTTTGTCTTCTTCTGGTATTGTTTTTAGCAAGACACTACAGCGTGGAACTGAGGATTTAGAGATTGATATTAGTGGCATAGTTGAAAAGTGGATAGACGGTACGCACAACAATTATGGTGTTGTTGTTAAGCTATCAGGTGCTTTTGAGGATGGCTCCGGTAGCAGATCTTACTATACTAAAAAGTTTTTTGCCAGAGGAACTGAGTTCTTCTTTAAAAGACCGGTCATAGAGGCACGTTGGGATTCGTCTAAGAAGGACAATGCAGGTAATTTTGTTCTTAGTAGTTCATTACTTCCAAAAAACGACAATGTAAATACTCTGTACCTATACAACTTTTTTAGGGGTCAGCTGAGAGACATACCGGCCAAAGATGTTTTAAAGACAAATAAAACAGACCAGCCTCAAATTAGACTGGCTTTGTTTTCTGGAACAACTGGTCCTTTTGGTGACAAGATTACTTTACCTTTAGGCGGTGGAGTTGTTGCTAATAATGATAAGCATGTGACAGGATCAAGAGTGTCAACAGGAATATACTCAGCATCGTTTGCTTACACCTCTTCAATAACAAAATTCTTTCCAGTTTGGTATACCTCGCCAGAAGACCCCACATATACTGAGCTTGTAACCGGCTCTGCTATCACTGTAGCTTCATACGAGTCATTACCTTACGACTACAATACCAAGTTTATTTCAAAGATAACAAATTTAAAACCAATCTATTCAACCGATGAGACGGCAAGATTCAGATTATTCGCAAGAGAGAAGAATTTTACACCAAATGTGTACTCAAAAGCGCAAGCTGAACCACAAAATCATATAATCGACAATGCATACTTTAAAATTACAAGAGTTGCGGATAAACTAAGTGTAATTCCGTTTGGAACTTCAAGTACAGGCCCGAGTGACATAGATTTGACGACTGGTCGAGGCACAGCAAAAGACTTTACAAGATTATCTTATGATGTATCAGGAAATTATTTCGATTTGGATATGAGTTTATTAGAACCGGGATATTTATATTCAATAGGGTTGGCGTATTATCTTAACGGACAGTACAAAGAACAGAAAGAAAAGTTTAATTTCCGGGTGGAAGTAGATGAGTAGTATCAAAGATTTATTCGGTAGAGAAAACACAACTGGTATAATCAAGGCGGAATCGGCAGAAAGTTTAACTTCCTCGCTTAACATTGAATCGCTTGAATATATTGAGGCATATGAGGAAGATAGAGAAAGGTACTTCCCACCTTCAAATTTTTATCTACCACAAAGATTTGCAAGATTTGGATCTGCTGAGAAATATTATGAAAATGCTGCTAAGCGCATATACCAAAGCTATCCATATGACGGGTCATTAAAAGAAAGAGTAAGTTTTCATAATTCTGGCTCTTATTTTGATAGGTTTATTTTTGAATATCAATACCCAAGAACTACCGGCTATGCCAAGTTATGTGCTGACGGGTGGGGTACTAAAGTGGCTTCGTATGATAACTATGGAGCACCGGCTACTGCATCTTTTGAGTATATTTCCATTAACGGTGGGCCTAATCCAGACCCAGAGGACACAGCGGGCACAAAGTTTCGATATAAGGAAGATCGATCGTCAGGACCAGCAGGACCGGGTGTCTCAAAGGCAAACATTTACGATGAAAACAAAAATAGGACATCTAATCTTCTTATTGACGGGAGAAGAGGCAATACAGTTGAATTTTGGATGAAAAAGGCTGCTTTTGCTACCTCTAAGACCGGTAGAGAAGTTATTTTTGATTCTCATACACCAAGTCATGCATTTACAAGTGAGAAGTATGGCCGCTTTACGCTTGAGATGACAGGCACAATTTCAACCACCCCTTTTCTTTTAACGTATATGTCTGGAACTAGTGGTATAAGCCAAACACCATTAGGTATATCAACAATAACAACATCGTCTGTTGCTGATGACAATTGGCATCATTACGCCGTCACAGTTAAAAATAACGGCACTTCGAATCTTTTAGTATCAACATATGTTGATGGTGTGCACTTTGAAACTCTTAACACTGGCTCTGTTGTTAACCAAGTCAGTGGTACCATTAATGCCAACATTGGAGCATTAATTACACCACCAAGCGGCACGACCCATGCGGTGTTAGGTTATGGTAAATTGTCTGCTTCTTTAGATGAATTTAGATTTTGGAAAAAAGAAAGAACAGCAGAACAAGTAGGACTATTCTACAAAACACACGTTGGTGGAGGCACCAATACTGATGATGCTAATCTTGATTTAGGAGTTTATTTTAAGTTTAATGAAGGCATAACAGGCCAAACAGGCACTGATAGCACTGTTCTTGATTATTCCGGTCGCGCATCAAACGGTACTTGGACCGGGTATGATAGCAGCGCAAGAGATTTAGGCTCAGCTATTACAGAGTCCGGTGCCTCTACCTCTGAGTTTAAAGACCCAATTATTTATGATTTTCATCCTGATGTGGATACTTTTATTAAAGAAAAGACAGATAAAGGTAAATCTTGGGATAGCGAAAACAATGCTTCGCTTATTAAATCTTTCCCTGATTGGATTGTGGACGAAGATGATGGTGGAGATCTTTCTAATTTAACTCAAATTATAGCTAGCTATTTTGACCAACTGATGGTCCAAGTAGAATACTTGCCAAAACTAAAACAGCTTTCATACCCAACCGGTAGTCTAAGAACGCAAAAAATGACCAAGCCTTTGCCTTTTTCTGATAAGCTTCTTGACCACTATGGGATGGAAGTGTACCCCATTTTTGAAAAGCTATCTGGGCTAGAAAGATATCTTAATAGAGACGACCAGCTTCTTTTCGACACCAAGCTTGATGAGATCAAAAATCAAATATATCAAAATATATATTTAAATCTTGTTAACATTTATAAATCAAAAGGAACAGAAAGGGCATTTAGAAATTTAATACGATGTTTTGGTATTGATGAAGATGTTATTAAATTTAATTTGTACGGCGATGGAATAACACACACCATTGAAGACAATTACAGACCTGTTTCACTTAGAAAAAGAGCGATTGATTTTGATAACTTAATTGAGGTGAAGGAAGCTGCATCGGGTACACCTTATCACGGCGTTGTTATTAACTTTAGTTCTGGCTCATCATTAAGCGCATCTGTTATTCATGGCGCTGACACGGATAAGACAATCCATCAGACATATGCAAATCTTGCTTGCACAACAACAGCAGAGGTCTTTTTTACCAACAAGGATGAGAAGAATAATAAGTACAGCCCTGGATTCAATAGTATTTCATCCTCTTTGTTTGGCTCGCATCAAACAACGACAGCCTCGGTTATGTCTTGGTTAAATGAGCGAGACCTGGCAGCGTTTCAAGTTTATGCTGTGCGCGACAAGGTGGACAGTAGGGATGCTAAATTTGTATGCACGGATATGACAGGTAACTTTTACCTTGTCACTGACACATATCAAGACGTATATGATAATACAAAATGGACACTAGCTGTTAGTGCAAGAAGAACAAACCACGGCACCTCAACCTTCCTTAGTGGTACAAGTGCCGCCGCAGCCGCGACCGGCGATGATGGTGAGAATTACATTCTAGAGTTTACAGGCATTAACAATGAGTATGGTGTAGAGAGAAACTCTTTCACACTAACTCATTCTTTCAATGAAACAACAGGCTCAGGATTCGCCACTTTACCGAAAAGACTTTATGTAGGGGCACATAGACAAAATTGGACTGGCTCTGTAGTTACACCTTCTGATGTAGCAGTTTCTTATGTGCGACATTATCTAGATTATGTAACACCAGGCGAATTAAGAAAACAGGCAAATTACAGTTTTACAAAAGGAAAAAGACATCCCGTTCAAAACAACTCGTTGGCCAATGCTATGGCTAATTTTTATGGACCCATACCTAACTTTTCTTCATTAATATTAGATTGGGATTTTGAAGCAGTAACAGGGTCTAATGCAAGCGGACAGTTCAATGTGTTTGATTTTTCATACACAGGCTCAGTAAAATCAAACAACCCCGCAGCAGCTGCCGACCGTTTCCCGACAGCAGTCGCACCGTGGCATTCAGCCAGCCATCAAGGGCTTGGTTTTGGTTTTCATCCTGATAGTACGAAGGTGAGTAGGTATCAGTACTTACCAGCATACAAACCACAATTACCAGAAACATTATCTTCAGATGATACTGTTAATGTTCTTACCAATGATGATGAGTTCTTCACAAGAGATACGCGACCAATCCAGCATTTGATTGCTTTTGAAAAGAGCCCATATCAGGCAATTTCAGAAGAAATGATTAACTTTATGGCAACGGTTGTTGACTTCAGCAATCTATATGGAGAGCCGGTAGAAAAATATCGGATGTCCTATAAACCTCTTGGTCTTTTTAGAAAATTGTTTTTTGATAGAGTTGAGAATGAAAACATTGATATTGATAGGTATTTTGAATATTATCGTTGGTTCGATGGAGCTTTATCTAGATTTTTAGCACAATTAGCCCCGGCTTCTGCTGCTGTTACAAGTCGTATCTTAAATGTTGTTGAAAGCCATGCTCTGGAAAGAAGCAAGTACCAGTATAAATTTCCTACGATGGAGGCATTTAATTTTGGGCAAAGTAGCTATACTGCTAAAAAAACAAGATTAACATTTCCAGTATCAAACCTCCATCACATTTCAGTACAACAAGGTACAACTCTTGCACCAGTAGGAGGTCCAACCCGCGCTGATGGTACTAAGTGGGAAGCTTATAATTCTGAGTGGGGCGATGCGAATGGGCCAACATCAGGCGATGCAACAACGGACTCCCAGCTACAAACTATTAAAAATACAATAGTTAAAGGGCAAACTGGGGCTGGTTTGGGTGGAGCAATCATTAAAGGTAATGATGACGGCACGACACAGGTTATTGCATCACAGCACCAAATAGGTCAATATACCACTCCAGCAGTTGGGGTAAGTGCGGCTGGTTCTTTTCAAAGCACTAATGCAATACAGGGGCAAGGTGGTATTAAAACTACGCTCCCGTCAGTTGTTGCTGGCGTAGGTAATTCTGTAATGGTTTCTGGTGGTCCAAATGCCGGTGTTGATACATTAAGTGATACTTTGATAACAGAGTTTGCATCTGATGTGGGAGACGCTAACACACAAAAAGAAGCAGAGTTTTCTGATGTAGCTACCGCCGAAGAGGCAGATGATGTTCTTTATGGAGATGCAGCGATTATTGACAATATTGAATCGGCTACATACAATCCAATTGTAACCTTAACTAAAACTGCTGTACCTAACACTACAAAGATAAAAGCCAAAAAAATCTTGCCATTTACCCTAAAAGCAAGGAAAAAGCCATACACTGGCACTGATTATAAATCTGCATACTCATCTGGATTTACTAATATCACTCTTGAAATAACTGACGTACATCACGATGGATATCGACACTCTGACTATGAAACCCCAATGCAAGGGCCATTTACTGAAAAGTATGTAGGGGGCAGGCAACATCGTCATGCGACTTTGAATAGAAGTGCAACAGACACAGTACTCACAAGAGCAGAAGCCTTTAAGATTGACTACGACTCAAGCAGTAAAAAGATTGTTGTTAGTTCGCCACAAAAAGGAAATGCTAATCTACCAAGGGCTGTCTTTTCTCGTGATGAGTTTGCTAAAAGGCCGGTTAATATTCGTAATATTCATATGACGGGTTCATCGCCAAC
>CETC01005074.1_pt1 | contig 11342 bp, 9 predicted proteins | sample 326911 | NCBI WGS metagenome assembly CETC01 (sample SAMEA2622694, study PRJEB7988) | marine metagenome | isolation source: saline water (ENVO:00002010), including | reverse complement strand
TCCTCAGAAACTTCCGTTCCGACTGGTTTTCCATGTTCTGGATCATCAGAAGTAATGAGATGTCCAATTCCAAAAGTAGGGTGTGACTCCGTACATAAGTAAATAGATTTGACATTGCCTTCATCATTTTCTAATTCCTTTCTAAGTTTCTCTACAAAGTGTTCCATTTTATTCCTCAATATTTTATAATATGCTTTTGTAAGTTGTTTCAAATCTTCCTTTAAAAGATTTATCTCTGCTCTTGAAGCCACGAGTTCTCTTCTAAGTGTTTCTTCAAAAGTATCTTCGTGGTTATCCCAACCCTTATCTTCTACTTCCAATTGCGCTAAATCCAAAATAAGCTCCTACTAATCCGCACATACTTATATATTGAGTCATCAATATAGATTCAGCTTCTGCTAATCTGTCTGGAAATGCAAGTGTTAATATTGTGGTTAATGCCATAAGTAAAATCAATACCCATGCCATGCGTCTTTTGTTAACTTGATATGCTAATTTATCAGGTACGAGATCGTTGTTTTCTGCCATGCTTTCCCCTTATTGATTCTTTTCCTTTTCTAAAAATACTAGCGACTTGTGACTTGCCCATCACTTTGGCTCTTTGTTCTCCGACTGTGAGGATTTGAATTTTTCTTGCATACGGTTTATTAACCCTTTTAACCTTTGCAACTGTTGCTCTCGCGTCAGATGGAGTTGCGAATTTGATACTAACAGTGTCTTTAGGATTTTCATCCGTGTATAAACGTCTGCCAGAACCTTTTGGTTTTTTACCAGTTCCGACTTTTGGATCACTTTTTTTTGCCATGAAAGTACTTCTTAGATCTAACAAACTTTTTATTTTTAACTAAAGTTCCAAGAGATTTTGCTTGCTTGCCATGAAGTTTAGAAGCCTTCTTAAGACCTTTAATAACTTTTTTTACTTTTTTAACATGCATAATTATACCTAAATAAAGTTGTTGTTGAGTTTTTTATCTTTTTGCAAACAGTAAATAGTTTTTACTGAATGGCTTGTTGGGTAAACCGATTTACCATAATTTTTTAATGCTTGTAAATTTTTATCTATGTGATCACCACAGTCTTCAATTGTTTCAAAATATAATGGCTTGCCATGCAAGTGAGTTATCTCAACTGAATCATTAGAAGGTGTCAAAATCGGATCAGACCACCACATCACAATAGCTATAATAAATACTTTTGTCATTATTTTTTCCTGAACTTATCTAATCCTCTAATGCCTAGTGCAGCAGACACAGTTAAAAATAATAAATAAGTATACCAGTCAGGTAATTCATTTAATCTAGCAAAGCCATTCTTCACAACATCTTCCATGCCCGGAATGAAAACCAAAATTGTAGGAATTAGAATGACAATTGTGACCAGTTCATCTTTAAAACTATTTTGAGTACCTTGTGCCATAATGATTTCCCACTTGCTATCATGGGTAGCGGCAGTCTTCATAATCTCAGCTTCGGCTTCAGCTTTTGTCTGGGCAAGAGTCGCTTTTGCTTTTTGTTTATTAATCTGTCCTTGCATGAATGATCCTGCAAGTTCACTTATAGGCCCAATTAATGCTTGAAACATTATGTATTTTCTCCTTTTGGATCACCTATGTATACACAAGTGCTATATCCGTTTAAATATTTTGGGTTTAACTCTGTAGTCCTTCTGACTTGATCTATGTATTGATAACACTTTTCAGATGATGAAAGTGGGAAATTTATCATAGGAAAATTTACCCAAGCCGCTGTGTCTCCTAAAGACCACAGTATTGTTATAATTGGTATCCACATTACTTTTTCTTTCTAGTTGTATTTCTTTTTCTGCCAGATGCAGTAACAGACCACTTGACCGCTTTCGGCCCAGTTTTCTTTCGTGCTTCTGACTTACTAATTCTTCCAGCAACGGCACGAGGCCTACACGCTGGGTATGGTCTTTTCTTTTTCTCTTTGCCAGATCGACCGCATTTCTTTCCCGTCTTGACATCACGCCAATCTTCTTTGAACCACTTTGTCAATCCACCTTGAGGTTTTGCCATTAGTAAGTTCCGCCTCTTTTCTTGTAGGTTCTTACAAGCCAAGCATTTGCATAAGCCGAAGGATATACCTTAAACTTGCGTTTTGCTTCTGCTTTAACTCTCGCGTATAGCGATGGGTTTTTTGGTTTTGATCCTGATTTCTTTTTAGTTGCCATTTAGCACCTCCATCTTCTTCTTGCTTGTCGTAAACGACTGTTAGGGTTTTTAGCGGCTTTTGGAAATTTCTTCATTTGACCCGCACTTCTCGCACAATATGACTTTCTTCTACTGGCTCTTTTGCCTGTAGGTTTTTTTTCTGTAACTGCCGTCTGTAGTTTGCTTCCGGGATTATCTCTTCTATACTTAGCAACTCCTTTTTTTGTCATGCCAGCGCCCTTTTTTGTAGGTCGCTTGTGTCCACCACCTATGGTATGACCTTTCATAGTTCCCTTTTTGCTCATGATGATTTCCTTATCTTTTCTTTTATTTGCTCTACTTTCTTTGCAACTTGATTTCTACGAACAGTCAACTTCTTAAGTTCATTATACTTGTCTGTGGCTGACAGCGTAGAATTTTTTACTTTGCCCATTCGCTCGTTAATATTCATTAGCTGTTTATACATATTGTTGAGCCTCTGCCTTACGACAAGAAGAGACTTGTTTTCTATTCTGTAATCTCTAGCGGCCTCATACTCACCTTCTGACCTTAACTCATTTACACCCCTGTATACTTGATCAACCTCACGTTTTAAATCATAAAACTCTGATAACCAACGACTTGCCCTGTCTCCCTCTCTTTCTTTGTAAAATCTTGATATACCCAATACGTCAGCGATTGGATCACCAATTGAGCTTCCCATTATTCCTGTGGGACGTGTTGGGAAAACGCCCATTCCCGATAAAATAGCATCTGTGCCTGTTAAGAATAAAGAACCCATAGAGCCAAAGTATCCATTTACTAACTGTTCAACCTCTATCGGACTAATTCCCAACTTAGATGATGCCTGACCTATGAGTTTAGCAAACTCAGATGTAGATGAATAAGACCTCATGTGTGTAGGTAATCCTCTTACACCCATAGACTCTAAATCTCTTCCACGGAAAAAGTCATAATTAGTGCCAACTTCTAACAATGGTAACACGGCCTGTGGAACAGGATTAAAACTAAAGTTATTTAAAAACAACTGTTGTACTGCTTGGCTTACATACTCACCGTCTCTGTTTCTTATGCCGTCTAAGAAAACTTCTGGCAATGTAGAGAATATTGCACCAATTTCAAATGGTTTCGGTATTAAGTATTTCTTGTCTCCTATATAAATAATATAGTAGTTAAGTTTTCTGTATAGTGGCTCGTCATCCCATTCATCCCTCTGACTCATTATACCATATAGCGCAACACTCAAGCCCATTAATGTTGCACCTTTTAAAGCAGTCCTCATACCATTAGACTCTGAGCCAGCCATAGCAGTTCCTGTTCTATACAATCCCTGAAGTCTAGCGTTTAGGAACGGCACTAATGGAAGTAGAACAGCCAATGTTTGAGCGGCAAAAGATGTTGGGTTGCCTCTTCTGTTAAAGTTAATTAAGTTAAGCGCTTCGTGGGCGGCAGTTGCTTTGTCCATGCCGTTTCTTAAATTTGCTCTGTACACACCATCTCTTGTGGCTAATTCTGTTGCTTCACCAAAGGATTGTATTCTGTCAATGAGATTGAAAAACATATCAGAAAGTCTTTGAGGTGTATCGACTATTGAGTAACCCTCATGGTTTCTATATAATCTTTTCATTCTTTTTGCTTGGTCTTGTGGTACATCACCAAAGTTATATCCACCAAACCCACCGATTGTTTTCATCTCCTTGATTGTCTCAGAATTTGTCAAAGCATTTTTTAAACCTTTTGCTGTATCAATCAAAGGCACAAGCGGTGCATCAACTGTAACAAGTCCAGCGACTTCACCTCTTATAATGTTTGCAATCATAAATCCCGGAGTTGCTGTGATAGCATCTCTAAATATACGACCTATCTTCTGCATGATCTTAAACAGACCTTGCATTTGCACTGGCTCAAATGTTCTTAGTGCAGTCAACAGTTCGCCGTCTTCACCGACATCATAGTATTTTGTTTTACCATCTTCTCTATATGTAAAATGATTTCTATTGTTTTGAGCCTGTTGCTTTGTAATATGTTTAGGGGCTTGCACACCTCTGTACATGCCATTTGCTTTGTTGCCTTCTGTAATTAAAACAACTCTTTGCATAGCAAGGTTTTTCAACGCGGCACTTATCATCGCTTGTTGATTGGAGAATATGTTTGTGTACAGATCACCTATCTTTTCAGTACCGCCTTTTAATTCTTTAAATATATCTTTGACTCTTGCATCAGGATTATCAAAGCCCGACGTTGTTCCTACCATCTTTCTAGGGTCTGCCTTCTTAAAAGCACCAAACATACCCTCTGTATATTCTTCGTCTTCTATAATTCTGTAGAATGGAACATAGTCCGCAGTGTCTGTAAGTTTGTTTGCCGTCTCTCTATCTATAGCTCCAGCGGAAACCATAAAGTCTATAGTTGACTTGTTGAATTTGTTATATTCTTGGAATACTTGTTCGAATAAAGGGTTTGCCTGCCCATACGCCAGCCCTTCAGATATCTGTTGATCAGTCAATAAACGTTCTCGACCTTCTTGCAACAGCCGCTGCGCTCTCTTTGCAACGACATAGTGTGAAAACTTCATGTAATCAGCACCCTGTCCAATAGGTCTAAATATTTCTATAAGGCCTTTTGTATCTGGATTTAAAATTGGCGTGCCGTTTGCAGACAATGTAAAAGAGCCTTCCTCTGCAAGCATTTGGTTACGGCCTGTAGTATTCTGAGCCATCTCTGTTAATCTAAACGCGCCCTCACCGTAAGTTAACATCTTTCTTTCAGGGTTAGGATCACCTCTGTTTACCGCTTGATCATAAGCAAACTGAGCTTCTCTGTCTCTTAACGGTCTTAATCCAAATATTGCCTGATTAACAAATGCTCTTCCAAATCTTTTGTGCAATGTGTTCAGAGGCGTAAGACTGTTTAATACTTTATACCTTAAGGTTTCTCTTCTTGGGTCAGCAAATATGCTTTGCATGCTGTTGGTAAATCTAGGATCGGCGGCTTGAAACAATATAGCCGCGTCTTCGTTTACATTTCCAACTATATCAGTATCGATCACTTGTGTGTTAGCTATAGAAGATCCATTTGACTCAAGCATCGTAACAACATCTTCATCATAAATCACATAATTATGAAAATTTTCCTCGCCAAAACGATTACCTCTTGAGCTAGAACGTCTTGAACCTCTTTCATTATAACGATGACCAACAAAGCCAAGCCTTTTAAGAGAAAGTGATGCTTCCCTTGCTGCACCAAATCTCTCTGTGTTAGGCTTGTACAAAGTTCCGTTATTTGCAAAAGCTCCTAAACGAGTTGCTCCACCACCAAAAAAACTCTCTAAATTTTCATAAAATGAACGAGCGCTTATTTGATTTGTTGTAATGTCAATACCGCCTGTTTCTGGTCTTCTTTTTTCTATAATAGGATCTTTTATAAAACTTTTAAACATGTATGCATAAACAGGGCTTGTAATAAATTGCTTATATGCGCTCTCAATGTTTAAGATATCCGCTTCTTGTTGTGTAAAGCTTCTGCCAAATCGTGGCACTTCTATAAGAAGTTCTTTTACTTTATTTAAATATGCATCTAATTTTAAATTTGTTGGGTTGTTAGCCCTAAAATACTCGCGTTTAAAGTCATTTTCTATTTCAACTATTCTTTCTCTTCCAATTTCAGTTATTTTGTCTAAAGCTGCATTTTGACTTTTTAATTTTTGTTCCTCTTGGCCTTCGTATAATTTTCCAACAGCATTTAATTTTTCATAAGCAGCTAATAATTCATCAGCATGCCCCTCAGTTTTCTTGGCGTCGCCATTGTATTTTCTTATGGTCTTGGTAAGTATTTTTAAAGGATTTCCATACTGTTCTTCCCATTTTCTTTTATCAAACTGTCCTGTATTTTTTCCTAAATTATATAGCTGTGGATTGTCATAATCTGACGTTCTGTCTTGCATTGGCGTTCTGTTTCTTTCAGAAAACTGTGCTATTTTGTTTGGAAAATAATAATCCGTATCAATTAAATCGCCGTCTTTTCTTATTTTTTGATCAAGGTTGATATCAAGCTTTCCAGAATGAAAAGGTTTTATTATATCAAAAAGTGGTATTCCTATGACTTGATTTGCTGTTTGAGCGGTAAATATTTCTCTGTCAGCAAGAGTATCCAAAAGTTTTTGAGCAGATACAGGCACTTCAAGTTTAAACACGTTGCCTTCTAGTGGGTCAACATTCACATCAAGATCAACTTTTCTTAACGAAGACTTTATCCTATCTTGATTTACTTCTACATTTATTTCGCCCTTAATATCTTTAAAAGGATTAATTTTATAAAGGGCTTCGTACTCATCGTTTAATTGTCGTTGATGAGCATCAATTAAATCTGCTCTATCTCTAAAGTCTGCTTTTGGTTCTTTTCTTGCTACAAAATAATTTACAAATTGTATTTCTTGTTTTAACTCATTCAATCTAAATTTTTTAAAATCTTCAAACAAGCCTTTAACGTTGTCACTTATAGCACTTTCAACAGCTTTAATCTTTTTTTGTTTATTTGGATCGGTTTTTTCAACCTTTAATAATCTTGCAACTTGATGTCTAAAACTTGTTGTTTCATCTAGTCTTTGAGGCGCGCCTCTTCTATCTTCGTCATAGGCTTGTTTAACATAGTTTAATACTCTGGTCATATCTATTTTAGTTGAGTCAGCTTTGATAGTATCTATTACTGTATCAACTTTATTTTCTGGAAAACTTCCTAACAGTTCATCTCTGGCATAGTCATTTTCTTGAAAAAAATCAAGCTCGTCAAGATACTCAACAATCTTCTCGTCTCTTCCGTGCGATGAGTATTTGCTAAAATCATATAATATTTTTTTATTTAATTTTGTTTGGGTATCAAATTTATCGTATTCATATTTGACTTTAATTCTTATTGGTTTTTCATCAAATGCTAACGAAGCAACATCCATCCTTTTTTTTGCTTCAACAAGTGTCCCACCATCTTTTACCAATTGAAACTGCTCTTCGTTTTGTTTTTTAATCGAATTAATAAAATTTACAAGCTCGTCAAAAGTATATAACCCATCCTTAACGTAATCAGAATCTTGTCGTCTTAAAAATTCTGTTTTTCTTCTTAATGGTAGTTGAAGTTTATTTAATGTTCTGCCTTGGCCATAAAACCCAACTTTACCATTGTGTGAAACTAAATAAAATTTTAATGGAGAATTAAAAATTTTACCTCTGTATTCTGTAGCTTGATCTATAGTTACTTCTACATCAAAAAGAGTTCCTATATTTCCAACATCTATCTTTTTTTCATTTAAATAATCTATAAATTCACTTAACTCTTTTGGTAATTCAGTAACTTTTGCACTATTTTTTTCAAAACTAAAGTCATTAACATCTTCTTTAATTGTACGAGTCTCTAATCCTGTAGAGAACGTTTGTCCTGTTAAAGCTTTTTGAAAGGCCTCTCCAGAAGCTGATTTAGACATGTTAGTTCCAGCTTCAAATGGTTCAACAACAACAGGATCAACAATATCTCCTTCAAATACATTTATTTCTGAATATTGGTCATCATATCCTTTTGAAAGCAAAGGCTGTCCCTTAAGTGAAAAAATTATAGTTTGATTAGAATCGTTGCTCTTTGTAAAACTTCTATCTCTAGCGTTTAATTTTTGCAAAGCATAACTTAATCCAGTACCAGTAAGGTCAGCAAAGTACAAACCCCATCCAAATGCTATAGCACCTTCGCCTTTACCTATCATAGATGTTTTAAATTTAATAAAAGTCCCGCCACCACCATTGTATGTAATAATCCCAGCATCATCTTCTGTAGGCGGTATAATTGTTTCTATTCGTGGTTCTTTGAGACTGTTGTTTAACCTTGTATTAGGTATTTGTTTAACGCCAACACTGTTAACCATGTCCATAATGTTGTCGTTTGTTCTATCAAGAACATCTTTTCTAGTCTCGCCAAGCATCTTGACGTATTGCTGTAGATTAATTCTCTTATGTACAAGGTCTTGAAATGCTTTTGACTCTTTCTTAATACCGTCAATTTGTTTTATTGGAACAATAGAACCAGTATTATAAGTATCCATAACATCAGACTCAAGAATACCTTCCATTGTGTACGGCACTGGTTTCTTTAAATCGGGGAATAACTGCTCTCTTACCGCAGATGGTTTTACTGTACCATCTTGCCTTGTAAAATCACTAAACAGTCTAACATAAAAATCATTTTTCTTTTCTGAGTTGCCCATGTTTAACAGGCCATTTGATCTGTCTTTGTAATAGTCCCAAGCAAACTTTGTTGAGGCCATAACCTTGTTCATAATATCAATAGCTTCAGAGGACGTTACTTTTTGTTCTGTAGTCCCAAACGCGCCGTTGACTGTAAAATCTGTCTTTAATAACTTTGTGTCTGTGTCAAAGTTTGCCATAATCGCGGCCATCTCTTGTGATGACAAAGAGTTACGCATTGACATTAAATTTGATTCAACCGCTATTCTTTCAGTTTCGCCAAAGTTTCCTTCTACCTTTAAACTAGGCAGTACATGATATACTACTAACCTTAAAGGCTTTTCTTGTGATTTGACATTGACTTCAAATAAAGTAGATATTTCTCCCCTGTCCGCATCAGCCAATTCGACGCGCCCTGTAGCGGGATTAGAAATATCAAAATTATCACTAAGGGGATTAAGAGCAGACCGATTCCAATATCCAGCGATGCTCGCATCCATTTCTTGAAAAACTTCGTCATTGTCAACATGATTGTTTATCTCTTCTCTTGCAGCTTTTGACATATCTGCACGTTCAGCAGAATCTGTCGAATGTTGGCTATTTTTTGTTGGCAATATTATATCATAATTTTTTTGTGTCAACGATGATTTAACAATAGTAAAAGGTTGACCAAGCTCAGGAAACATTGCTTTAAATTGTTTTGATGAAATTACTGTATTATACAGTCTTCTTTTTGTTTCTGTTTCTCTTTGAGTTTTTCCAAAAGGGGTAAAGGTAAAACCATTTAATTTTGGTGACTCATCAACAAAGTCTCTCATTGCTGATGTTATCTTTGCCATAATGTCTAAAAGAGAAGATCTTGGAATGTCATTGTAATCGTAGCCTTCATAAACAGATCTATCGTTTTCATCAAACTGTGATAGTTTATCGTCAATCATAAAATTTACATCGTAAACTAAAGGATCTTTTTGGTTTTCTGGCAACTTAAAATGTTGTCTATAATAATTTGAAATTACATCGTTTATAGGTTGATTTCCCGCAGGGCCACCTCTGTATTTAAGATCTAATCTTATAAAATCTACTGTTAACTCGACAAACTTGTTATCGGCTTCAGTGTATTGAAAGATCGCACGAGGGTTCTCTATTTTTAATTTATTTTCGTAATATTTATAAACATCCTCCATCGTGGATTGTCTTAGTTCATTTGGAAAATCAGCGACTGCTATAATATTTGAACTGTAACCTTTATGATGAATATCTCCTTGAAATGCTTCCTTTACTTGATTTAGCGTCATATCCCTGTTATTGGTCATTGGGTCATAAGGAAGAACAGGATTTTTAATTGTAGACTTGAGTATTGACGCGTCAACTTCTTTTTCATCTATATTTAATTTATTTTCACTTGGTCTTTCAGTGTCTGATACGTTCCCTTCTTCTAAGGTTTCAACTCTGCTTTTTCTTTTGTCACTTTCAAATTGTTTCTCTTGAGGTGTCTCAACGCCTCTTGGCGGGTGCAAGGCATCTTTAGCCTTTTGTGTTTTTATATCTTTTGGCGTTTTAAATTTTTTAACATTTTTAGGTATAGACTCATATAAATCTTGTAATGACCTAAAGCCATAACCACTAAGCATGTTCTTTAATCTTGGAAAAAATCTGTATGCAAAATTTAAATAACCACCAAACAAACCACCCATAGGCGTAGGATCTCCAGCTTGCATGCCCCTCTTGTATGCCTCAAATATTTGAGCTTGCATCTCTCTTGCTGTAGGTGGTTGATCTCCTCTTAACAATGCCTGATGGTAAGGATTATTATATCGGCTCATCATTCTTCTTAATTGACCGGGCAGCTTTTTGTAAGCTTTACTGTCAATGATGGTGTCTTCTTCGCCAAAATAACTTTTTAACAATTGTTTAAACTTAGGCTTGTGCTTGCCATAAAAATTTTGCAAGGTGTGAAACGCTTCGTGGTATGTTGTCTGTTGCAATACCTCTGGTGTTAGAGCAGTATTTGGATCTCCTAAAGTAAAAGCTAACCTTATTAAAGGCTCTGTGGTTGACCTAGTTGCCTGACCTGTTGCAAATATTTTTTGTTTTACATCAATACCATGTGCTTTCTTTTGATTGTCTGTAGCTTCTATCTCCTCTAAAAAGTTTATTGCTACATTGCCATTCTTACCCAAGACCTCAACAGCCGCATCAGCCGCCGCAAAAGCTGCGACAAGATTAAATGCATTTCTTTCTGGGTTTAGTAATACTTGTTCACGAATACTTTCAGCAACCATTTTGCCTTGCGTGCCACGTTTTGACAGGTCTTTTAGCCTTGCATCAAAATATCTCGACGCTAACTTATACCGGTTCTTGTTTTGTTCAGTTGCAACATTGTCTATTGACCCGTCAGTATTCTTTACAATTGATGCGTCGTCTTCACGCTGCTCGTTTGCTTTTGTAACAGATGTAAAATTGTCAACTGGCGCATCATCAACATTTTTTCTTTCTATCTCGTTTACTAAAGAGTCCTCGTTTGTCTTTGCTGTAGTTGTCTCGGACTCTATATTACCATCTATGTCTGTTATTGTTTGGCCTTCTTTGTCTGTCTTTGCAGTTTCTTGTGGTTGATTGCCAATCTTGGTTGCGTCTTTAAGAGACTGTTGTAAATCTTTTAACGCTCTTCTTATTTCTAATGCTTGCTTATTTACATTATCTGTCTCATTAAATATTTTTTCAAATCTGCTATCCAAACTAGAGTTTTCTCTTGCCCACTTTAAAAGATCAGGGTTTTTCATTTTAAGAGCTTTGTTAACAGAGTTAACAGCGCTACCCACTTGCATTGGAACACCAGATTCACCTACTACAAAAGCCTTGGATTGTGAAAGTTCTCTTGCGTCATTAATTCTTTTTTGGTTTTCTGGCTTGTTTAAAATTTCATTAGCGTCAGAAACCTTTATAGG
>CETC01068919.1_pt1 | contig 11345 bp, 9 predicted proteins | sample 326911 | NCBI WGS metagenome assembly CETC01 (sample SAMEA2622694, study PRJEB7988) | marine metagenome | isolation source: saline water (ENVO:00002010), including | reverse complement strand
TACAAAGACTATAAATGGTTAAAGTATGCTGAAGCTGAGTATTGGATTCAATGGTATAAAGAAAAAGAAAGAGGACTTTGGTACAATAGATCAACTAATGTTGTTCCTGGTGCTAATGGTAGAGCTGCAAGAACTGGACCTGGTGTTCAAGAATTGCTAGAAGATTCACATGTACATCATTATTCGCAATTAACTGAAAAGTTAATTAGAGAGTATTTATTAGATATTTTCTTCGGAAGAGTTGATATGTCTAATAGAAATATCGTAGCGTTTACTGGTGAATATGGAATGCTAGCGTTCCACCAAGCTATGATGAATGCATCTGCTCCTTTCTTAACTACTGATTCTAAATTTATTGGTGGTTCAGGATCTAACCTAGAGTTCGGAGGACAATTCGTTAAATATAACGGACCTAATGGAATTACATTAACTTTACGTCATAACCCTGTTTATGATGATAGAGAGATTAATTTCAAAATGCACTCTGGATTACAAGTTCCTATGGAGTCAATGAGATTTACTTTCCTTGATTTCGGAGGTTCTAATGGTATGGATAATATCAAATACGTTCATAAGAAAAACGGTTATAAACTAGGATACGTTTCTGGTTTACAAACTCCTTATGGACCTAATAAAGGAGGTTTAATGAGTAATGCTAAAGATTCATACACTATGATTGTTCACGATCAGTGTGGTGTACAAATCGATGATGTTACTCGTTGTGGAGAATTAATTCTTCAAGAAAACTAATATTAACTATTTAAATTTTTATGATGGCAAAAGTTGAAACAACTAGAGTAGTCGTAAAACCAATCGTTAAGGAAAGATGGCACGGTCTACATAAATTAGGCCGTGCTAAATTCCAGGATACGACTGAGACTATCCAAGCTTTATTTGATACTAAAATCGGTGGTTTAGCTACTGGTTTAAGTAAAGAAGATGAAGCACGTCTTGGTGCAGCTGTTGGAGCTGATCTTGTTAATAGTTCTAATAATGAATTTTGGCATGATTTTAAGATTAAATTAGAGGACAAAAGTATGTTCTTTGATACTAAAATCCCACTCCAAGAGCTACAATTAAAAGTTCTTAAGGCAAGTAAATTTATAGCAAACTCTCAAAAAGAGTTAGATGCAGGTATGTGGCCTGATGCTAAATATGTTATTTATGACCAAAAGGACGAACTTGAAAAAGAGGCTGCTACGGTAGAGAATAAAGCGAAAGCTGTTCAAATTTTCTCTAAACTCTCTCCTAGCAAGAAAGTAGATATTTTAAAAGTTTATGGGAAATACTCAGAAAACTCAAGTGAAGATTTTGTTTACACAAGACTTTTTGAGATAGTTGAGGAAACTCCAATGGATTTTATACAAACTGCTTCTATGAAGCCTGAAGAGATTAAGGTAAGAGCTTTAATTTTCGATTTAGAAAAAACAGGAATATTCAGAAGAAAAGGAACTGCTTATTTATATAATGATCAGCAGGTAGGTTTCGATTATGATGATACTGTAGATTATTTGCTTGATCCAAAATCTCAAGAGTTGTTAGTGAAATTGAAAACTGTTTTAGAAGCTAGAAAATAATGACTGTACAAGAAATGCATTATGAGTTTAAACTTAAACTTAATAAAGTCGATAGTTTAGATTATAGTAACTTTCAAGTCCCAGAAATTGACTGGTATTTGAATGAAGCTATGAATGTATTTATGAAACAGAGATATGGTATTTTTTCTTCTAAAGGAGTTGGATTTGAAGCTATACAAAAAAGAATTGATGATTTGAGAAATCTGGTTGTTAAACAAGCTTTAGCAACTGGATTATCTCTTACTCATCAAAACACTTTTGAATCTACACTACCTGATGATTACGTTTTTTTAGTTAGGGCAGTGGCTAATGCTTCAAAAGAAGGTTGTGGTGGAAAGACTTTAACTTGCGTTCAAATACAGCATGATGATCTAACAGGTATAATGACAGATCCTTATTATGCACCTAGCTTTGAGTGGGGAGAAACACCTTTAGTGTTTGGAACTACAGGAAATACTGCAGGTGATCTTGATAAAATATTTGTTTATACAGATGGAACATTTCAAATACAGCTGGTCACTATAGACTATTTGAGGCGACCAAGAAGAATTGCTTTTCCACTAGGTACTCCAACTGGTCAATATAAATACCCAGACGGAACTTTAGTAACAGCTAATCAAGGCTGCGAACTGGCAGAGCACACCCACAAAGAGATTGTGGATTTGGCTGTTCAAATTGTTTCAGGGGATATAGATCATCCAGGGTACCAAATTAAAGCCTTAAAAAACACAATAAATGAATAATTAATAATAAAAAATTTTTAAAATGGAAAAGAAAAATTTAAGAGTACTTGTTGGATACAACAGTCAAATCATGCAAGACAATTCTAATGCTTGGGCTACATGGGCCGCAGCTGCTGGAACTGCTGGTGATATGGCCTACTTTAAAGAAGATGGTACAAACATCTCTGATAGTAGTGCTTTAGATGCTGCAGACTTACAGGGTAGTTTCTTTGTTGCTATGAAAATAGGTGCTAACAATAATGTAAAGAGTGACTTAATTCCTTTTAACTCTATCAAAAAAGCTTCTGTACAAGCAGCTGTTGCTGGTACTGCTAAGGTAGTTACTATCGATTCTGTTTCTAATGTAGATTGTGAAACAGAATATTGTTTAAAAATCCGTTACGAATCTCCAGAAATCGCAAAAACATATGGTTATCAAGATTTACTTAAAACATATTCGTATGTAACTAGATGTTGTGGTGATGCTTGTGGATGTCCTGATGGGTCTGTTTGGGATGCTCTTATGGGGCTTGCTGAGCAAGTAAATGCAGATCAAGATTCAGGAATGAATAATTCAACTGCTAAAACTATTGCTTCTGCGCTTGTAAGAAACAGTACTACTGTTTTAACTGTAGCTGATTATGATAATGATGAGAATTGGACTTTTACTAAAGGTTCTAACATTGTTACTTGTGCGACTGATATTGATTATGGTGGTGGTACTGATGTTGTTGCTGGTGACTTTATTGGTGTAATCGATACTGGCGCTGCTGGTACAATTTCTGCTAGTAATGCTACTTACTTTAGAGTAGAAGCTGCTGATGCGAGTGCTTTAACTATTACTTTAGATAGACCTTGGCACTTAGATACAGTAACTTTTGCTGGTGGTGGTACAGATTTACAAGTATTACCTAAAGCAACTGGTGAGTCTTATGCTGATTCAACTTGGTCTCTAGTATTAACTGGAGCTGGTGTTATTGAGTCAACTGCTGCATCTAAAATGTTTACTCCAACTTACGTAACTGATTTTCACGTTGGTTTAGAGTGTAATTTAGATTGTAATGCTAGTGTAAGTACATCTACTGATATGGTACCACCTCAAGGATACGGTGCGGATATTATCCAAAAAGAACTATGGGCAAGAGCTTATACTTCATCACATGGTATTTATGGAGGTACTTTAATTACTAATCAGCCTATTTCAGGTACTGATTATCATGCTAGTGCTGGTACTACTTATACGACTCTTACTGTAGAATACATTGATGTTCATTCATCAGCTGCGACTGCTGCTGCTGTAGCTTCTCCTAAGAAGTTGATCATCGCTGCTCACGCTACTCAAGCTGGTGCAGAAAATACGGAAGAGACGCATCTTGATTGGTGGACTGAGTTAAATAATATTTTGAACTTTAACTTAGATTACGCTACTGGATTAGTATAATAATTAATTGATTAATTAACTAAGGGGAGGGATTTACTCTCTCCCCTTTTTTTTAAAAAAACAAATGGCAACAGCGCACAAAGACGGAGCTTTTTTATGTAGTTTTGATACTCTTGAAGATTTATTAGGTTATCTGGCTGATGTTGGTGCAAGTAAAGATGAGATACTTGACTTGACAGAGCAGTATAATAGAGACTGTTTAGGTGTAGACGAAGAAACAGAAGAGAGAGAATTATCTGAAGAAGAACTAAGGGAAGAACTGGCTGAAGAAGAAGCTAGAGAAGAAGCTGAAGCCCAATCTGAAGAAATAGCAAGTGGTGTTGTTTCTGAAGAAGCTAGAGGGGTGACCATTTCTGGTGGCACAACCTCTGAAACTGGTACTGCTGGTACTACTGCTGGTAGTACTGAAATAGTAACAGTTATAACAGAAGGAACCTTATCTGCTGAACAAACACTAAATAATCCTTATGCCTCTCAACAACAAGCTGGTAGTAATGTTGTATCTAGATTTGCTGCTAATCCAGGAGCTGTTCCTGCAACAGCGGGAGCTGGTACAGGTTGCGGTTTAACTATATCAGGTACATGTGATAGTGTAACTGTAACACCTGATTTAGATTTAAGTGGATTAGATATAAATGGTATTAATTATGGGTGTAATCCAGGACCTGTAACTTTAGCAAATACTTCAAATTTAAATATATCTGGTATATGTGGAAATTTAGCTGTAGTTGAAACATTAAATAATTGTGGCTTTGAATCATTTCCAAACGATACAGATATATTTGCTTTCTATGATGTAACCTCAACATGTGCTACCGATATTGCAGTTATTGTAGAAACTTTAGAAGATTGGAAAGCTAATAATGCTCCTATAGATTGGACAGGAGATATTTATCATATACCTGTACATGGAGAAAAATGGTTAAAAGTAGCCGAGTATCCTATGGCAGGTACTTTTACTAATGGTCATACTTCTTTATGTAATGGTCAAGGAAATCACTTAAGTGGGGGTTCTCCTGGTTGGGATCCAGATTTACAAATAACTTTACCTGGTGGTAGTGTAGTAGATTTATACCATGACGCAGGTACAAGTAATAATGGATTTATACCTAAATTACCAACAGGTGCAAATTATGGTGATAAAGGATTAGCCGCTTTTTCAGGAGGTGTTGATAAAGCCGTAGTATTATGTTTCTTTGATGAAGCACATGGAGTACAAGGATCTGGGGCCTATGAAGATTATCCTTATGAAGAAGACGTAGATGCTAATAATTTTTATCAGGGAGGTACAACAGATAAAGCAAGTTATAATACAACAATTGTTGGAAATAATATTAATGTTGATACTACTCAGTATGGACACCCTGATTGGGGAGATGTATATAATGGAACAGCAATACAAATAAAACCAGCATGGACACAGCATTATAATAGTTGGACTACTGGTCCAAATGGTTTTAATTCCTATAGTTTTATTAAATGTTTCTTATATCCTGTAATACCTGGATGTCATGCAGCAGGTAATTATCCTAATAGTATTTGTGGTGTATCTTGTGCACAAGCTGCTGGCGCTTCCCCGCTAATTCTTAAACAATCAGCTTCACTACATGCTTTAGCTAGAATACATACTGGAGCTGCTGGTAATGGTAAATGGACAGCGGCAGACGGCCCTCTACCTGTTAACCCTGTTATACAAGCAGCAGGTGGTAATTTTGGTGCTTTAGAAATACAAAATCCATATTATGAAGATGGAAAAGGAGGATTAGACCAATATGGATGGAGTATAGATGTTACACCAGGTACAGCTAATACTACGTCTATAGCACAAAACTTTACAAGTGGTGCTTTTAGTACTGCTTTAAATAATTTATTATTTACTACATCTAACTGTCCTGGAACAGATTGTGTTAATATATCTGTAATAAATGCTGACACTAATAATGTTTTATTAAACTCACCTATAACAATAGACGGTAATAGTTATACTACTGGTAATACTGGAACATTAACATTATCAGGAGTAGTAGGAGCTGTTCATACTATTCAAGATTGTTTTACTTTAACAACTTCTGGTAGCTGTTCTACTTATGATTTAACTATTTCTAAGAAAACTTTTTCTTTTACAGCAGGTTGTATTGATCCTAATGCTTGTACATATGATCCTGCAGCTTCTTATAATTGTAATTCAGATTGTGATTATGTAGATTGTTATGGAGAATGCGGTGGTACAGCTTATTTAGATGATTGTGATCAGTGTGTAGGCGGAAATACAGGACTAGATCCTAATTATGCACAAGATTTATGTGGAGAATGTTTTGGAGATAACTCGTCATGTACGGCTTGTTTAGATCCTGTATCTTTAAATTATTTACATAACTGTCAAGGTGATTATGTTCCTGATGCAACAATAGATGATGGTTGCTGTCAACCTATAGATTCAGATTGTATAATTGCAACATTAACTCGGAAGATTATTGATAATTGTAATGCTTCTGTAACTAATCCTGGTACTTGTCTTACTACTGATAAAGATAATTGGTATAAAGATAGACTATTAAGAATTTCAACTTTTCATACTGTTTTAAACTACTTAAAAACTAGTCAAGAAGAATGTGAATATGAATATAACGATTTAAGTAAAATTATAACTATGTTAGGGACTTTAAGTGCTAATATGGAATGTAGAAACTGTAATAACTGTTAAAAAATGGCAATAGCGTATAATGGAAATTATGATATTTTAGTAGCAGTAATACCTGCTAAAGTTAACTATGATGTTCCTGTAACAATGGGGGACTATAGTAGTGATCAGGCTAGGATAAAAATAGAGATTAATTGCCCTTCTAATAACCCACTTAGTCCAGGAGATATAACTAAGTTTAATGGTATAACTTTTAAAGACGGTCAGGGTAATGTTCTTACTCCTACATATATATGGAGTGATCCTATAGCTCAAGTTTTACCATCTGGTAGTGGTAAATGGGAAGGTACATTTTATTTTGATAATCCTACTGGTCCTAACTATAACCTAGCTCCAGCTAATGATTATGAGATTATACTAAATAATATAGAGTCTAATCTTAGTGGTCCTGAGACTATTACTATTCCAAATGTAGAAGTAGGACAATTAATACATACAAATAACCCACCATGTGCTCCAAATCAAAATGTTTCTTTTGATATAACTAAATTTAATAACTCATTCTGTGGAGAGGCAGAATGGATACTAAGATACCAAACATTAAATGTAACTCCAGGATGTGTAGATGACATGGTATGGAATTTTGAAACCAATGCTCTGTGCACACCAGATACTACATTTTATGATGATGGTCAGTTTTGTTCTGCTACAAACTCAATAAAAAGATGCTGGAGTATAGAATATAATGGAGCTGAGATATTTTATCATAAATTAGAAGATGCTTATAATGCAGCTAATTTTATACAAGTAATAAATATAATATCTAAATGTATATTATCAAGTACACCTACAGATCCAGACCCAACAGAAGATCCTTGTTTTCCTGATCCTTTTCAAGGTTTAGTTATATCAAGTGCAGATCCTAGTGATTGTGCAACACATGATGGTGAGCTTACTTTTGAATTTACAGGTTCTACGGCTGCTTTACCTATAACAACAGTACTTTCAGGTAATACTCCAACTACACTTGTACATAATACATATGGTCCTGTAATTGCAAGTAATATGCAAGCTGGGCCTTATTTTTATACATCTACAGATGCTTTAGGATGTGTTACTACAGGACAAACTGCTCTTGAATGTTCACAGCCACCTATTCGTGTTTATGGATGTATGGATCCTACAGCACTTAACTATAACCCAGCAGCAACAGCTGATTGTACTAATAATACACCATCTGGTCTTACAAATTATGGAGATACAGACTGTTGTTTATATTGTGATTTATCAGTATCAGTTTCAAATATTACAACAACAGCATATAATCAATCAACAGGCACTATATCTATGTTGATTACAGATACTGTAGCAAATTCATCTCCTTATCAATGGAGTTTTGCTAATGCTGGTGGTAATATTATATTAAATGGTGTATCTAATTCTTTAGCTGCTTTAAATCAAGATGCTACTATTAGTGGTTTGGGAGTAGGTATATATACTTTTACAGTAACAAGCTCTATTGGATGTTTCGCCTCTGAGATAACTATTGAAATAATATCAGATGCACCTATATATGGATGTACTGACCCATCGGCTTGTAATTACGATCCAACAGCTCAAGTAGATGATTCAAGTTGTATATATCCTATGGGTTGTAATAACTGGTGCCCAGGAGATCCTGGTTCTGCTATTATGACTCTTGATGATTGTGGCGAATGTTTAGATCCGTCTGATCCTAATTATAATTCTTGTGAGGGTTGTACAGATCCTAGCGCAATAAACTATGATCCAAATGCAACAGTAAGTTGTACGGATTGTTGTATGGAAATGACTCTAAATACTGATTGTGAAACAGAAGAAGAAATACAACTAACTTTAGGAACTCCATTTTGGGATCAAAGTGACTTTAATGCAGCTATTGCAACTATAACACATTCTGGTGTTGTTTTTGACACTATATTATTATCCCATTTAGACTTAACTCAACAACCATTATCGTTAGTGCCAATGGTTAATGGGGTAGCAACAGGTATTGTAAATGGTCAATATTGTGTTAAGTTAGAATTAAATCTTAAAGCAACTCAACCTTGGGCAGGAGCAATAACTGTTTCAGGTAATAGTCAATATCAGTTTGAACAATGTTTTGTTTCTTTATGTGATATAATATGTGATTTATTAAAAGCTGCAGTAAAAGTGTCTATAGATAACTGTACACCTGGTGCAGTAAGTACTTTTTTAACAGCATACTCTTATTTTGTAGGACTACAAAACTTAATCCATTGTGGAGATGGTTCTTATATAACTAGTATTATATCTCAAATAGAGAGTTTATTAGGTACAATAACAGGATCTAATACAACTGTTTGTGATCCTAATTGTACTGAATATGATATTTGTGATCTTATATCTTTAGGATCTCAATATGCGGGACAATTAGAAGTATATAATGCTTGTGTTGATCACGCAGAAGAAGATTTTCAATTAGCTATTGCTATACATGATTTACTAAATCAATCTACTTATGAAGACTGTTTAACAGAAGATGAGATTTGTATTTTAAAAATGAAAATACATAGCATTATATCACAATGCTGTCCTCCACAAGAAGCACCAACAAATGATTGTATAGCTTTAAGTAGTGGGGTTTATAACCCAAATCAATCATATGCTATAGGAGATGTTGTAATGTATCAAGGAGTATATTATACTGCAAATACAAATGGCCAATTATTCCCACCACCTGATCCTAAATGGGATTTATGTGAACAAACTCAAACATTATAATGAAAAGACATAAAAGAAAAACAGTATTAAAAAAACCTACTGATAATGTAAGTAAGGCTTTATTAGGTACTTGCACTTGCACAGCATGTGGGGCTCAATCACAAACAATAGATGCTCAGGCATGTCAGAATTGGATTGCTATACATAGAGAAAACTGTTCTGGAACAGGTCCTTCTGATTGTAGAGGTATAGATCATGGAGATAAAGGACCAGCAGAATTAATGAAATTTAGAGAAAGCGGTTTAGCTAAATCTAAACCTAGACCAAAAATAAGAAGAAGATGAAAAAATTAATATTAACTTTTATATTTATTATAATATCTTTTATATCTAATGCGCAAGTAATAAAAGATGTATTTAAGTTTTCTACTTTTTATGGGGCAATAAATGGAGGAACTTCTGTGGCTGATGAAGATGTTTATTCTGTTATAGATGGTTTAGAAACATTTACTTATAAAACTCCATATGATTATAATCTATCTTTAGGTGTACGTAAAATTGCAAGATTTGGCTATGAGAATAGAGCACAGACATTTTATGATGGTACTGAAGATTCATGGTCTGATGGTGCAAATATAGGTAAAATAAGTGGTTTAGAGTTTTTATTTGAAGTAGATTATAAAAGACAAGAAGGTGATAATTATATAGATCAGCATCATTTTATTAGATATGTAAATGATAAATATATACTTAAAGGAGAATATTTACAAGACGGCTTTGCAGATATAAAATACTTTGAAACGTCTCAAAGATATAGGCATAAAATAGGAGATAAATTATCTTTTAATATAGGTGCAGTACAAAGATTATCAGAACCATATGGTTTTGACCCATTAGAAGAATGGATTTTATCAACAGGAGATATACACTATACTAATCTTGCTATAGAAGAAGGTTACGAGATTGATGTATATAATAGTGAATATAAAGATCCTAATGGTAATGTAGTAGCTACATCTGTAGAAGTTTGGGAAGAAGTAGTTGTCCCTCAAGTTTTATCTAATTATGTAGAAAGAAAAAGAAATGAATTAGAGAAGAAAATGCAACAATCTTTAGTTATAGGATTTGATTTTTATCATTATACTAAAAGTTTTTGGTTGCATTCTTGGGGAAATGTAATGCCTTGGCATTATAATGATAAAGGACAGTTTTCATATCATAATTATAACAATAATGAACAGTGGTATGATTACTCTGGAGGATTAATATTTGGGTATAAGATAACTAAACAGTTAGGAACCTTTGTAGAAGGTAAATACAATAAGTACTGGAATAGAGAATGGTACGATTTTAAATTTGGTATAAATTATATAATTTTTTAAACATGAGCAAAACGTTAAATGAAGAAACAGCTTTTAAGATAAGCATAAAAACCCTAGCGGGTATTGCAGCGTTAATCTTTACGCTGGTAGGAATGTGGTTTACACTACAGGCCGATATAGCTGAGGCAAAAGAATTGCCCGCTCCAGACGTTACTAGAATGGAGTTTAACATGAAAGACGAAAATATCCGAAATACTATCATGGAAACTAGAGATGATGTTAAAAAACTAGAAGAAAGAATGATTAGAATTGAAGATAAAATAGACGATTTAAGATAATGGACTTAAAACAAATAGATGTAAAATGGAAAAAACTAATGGTATATTTATTACTATTATACTTTTTATTAATCTCATCTACAGCTTTAGCACAGACGAAAGTGATATGCTTTAATGCTGAATGGAATAAAGCTAATAATGTTGAATGGTTTGATAAACTAAAAGACATTAAAAAAGAAACAATGGATATTACTGTTGGAGATTGCCAAAAGAAATATCAAATAGCAATAGTTCCAACTATAATTGTATTTAAAGATGGAGAAGAAGTGAAAAGATACCAAGCTGATCTTAGCTTTAAAATGGTTGCAACAAGAAAGGAAATACAAGATTATATTAATGATTTAATAATGAGTGATTTTTAATATGTGGAAGTTATTTAAAGATAAAAATGATATTAATGAAAAGAATGTAGTTGGTTTTATATCTTTTGCTATTATGGTATTATTTGCTATTATAGATTTAGGTACCGCAGTTATATATATGGGATATGTAGGAGGCGGAGAACTAGAAATTAACGACACTATATACAATTCATTTGTTATGGTAACATTAGGATGTTTTGGTATTAGTGCATTTGAAAA
>CETC01070384.1_pt1 | contig 11351 bp, 20 predicted proteins | sample 326911 | NCBI WGS metagenome assembly CETC01 (sample SAMEA2622694, study PRJEB7988) | marine metagenome | isolation source: saline water (ENVO:00002010), including | reverse complement strand
ACGAAGCCATTGTTGTCATCTTCAACAGAGTATTTGTTATCTCGCTTCACATCATTCCATTCCACTGCTATCTTGTGCATCATTCATCATCACCTTCCATAATCCATTTGACCCATGTGAACTTCGGACACTGACCGTCAAGGCTTGGACCATGACCGGGCTGTATTGTGTCAGCGTGCTCTGTAATCATTCGACCACATGCACACAGTTCATTCAGTATCACTTTGCCCGACGACAATGTCTTCGGGTATCGCTTTGCTACATTTTCATTTATCATTCCTCTTCACTCTCCTTGTTGTCTTCTTCATCTTCTTGTCTTGCCAACTCTTCAAGTCGCGCCACTTCTTTGTTGCGCAACTCAAGGTTACTCATGGACAATGGTGGCAATTGCCCATCAACCATACCGCCATGCTTGGCGATGATTTGGAGAACCACATCGGCAGGTGTGTATGGGTAGATAGCCTTTGTTGGGTCATCTCCATCATCACCTTCCATGTATGGTTCCAGTAGTTCTTCAGGCTGTGAAGGGGAATCAATCTCCACTGCGCTATATGCAAAAACCACATCTGCTTTTGGTGAACAGTAATGGTGACTACTTGCTTGCACACTCATGGTAAATCCATCAGCACAAATGATACGATTGCGCTGACTCATTCCTCTTCACCTCCGTGTATTGCTTCAAGCAGTTCATCCTGATACTTACTCCATTTGCGCACAGCATTCTCTTGTGCATTCTCTGATACCCATTCATTGAACTGATGGTCAGCCTTGTATGATACATTGGCTGTCCACCCCGCCATAGATTGCACCCATCGCAGTGTGAAGAAGTCAGGTAGTTTTGCGTCAGAGAGGTCAGCAATGACGATTGTGCGTTCATAGAACTTCTTGGCAGTGAAACCATAGTGTGCCCCAGTGCCATTGCCACTTGGGATGCAGGGCATTCCACCTTGCATAGCATAGAAGCCGAGGTTCCCTCCGAATGGGTGACCACATAGGAACTCCTTCTCTTCATCAGAACAGGCATCCCATTCTGTGTTCATCTTTGTGCAATTGATTTTCAGCATTCATACTCCTCCTTTCTTGTGTTCCTTCTCTTCAAGATTCCAGTGTTCACCGGATTCAATCTGCGCAGTTGTAATCCTCTCATGTGCTCGCTCACTTCGACGCAATGCCTCGCTTGCTCTGCCTCCCCACTGTGGATTGAGATACTTGTTGCGATTCTTTGGTGCAATGCCGGGCGGTGCAGGTGGTAATGATTCACCTAACTCACCATCCCATTCCTTGAGATTGTCAGGGTAGTCAGGGCATGGTTCCATCCACAATTTCCCTGCGTGCATTTGATTACCGAGGTCACGTGTATTCCATTTCCATCCCCATGCACTGTTGCACTTCTCACCTTTGCATAGGCATGGCCCTTCAGCCTTGACATCATCATCAACATCAGGTAAGTCAACTGCACTCATTCAATCACACCCACCACGGTCCACTGACCATCGTTCTCAACACGGTCACGGATTTCAGCAATACCGCTTGTGCCTAAGAACTGATTGAGATAGTAGTTCGTTGTCGCAGAGTAGTTGTCCCAATAGCCATCACGCAATTGCACATCACCATTCCAGTTCTTGGATGCAATCATGGTGTTGTATGATTGGAAGAACTGTCCATCGTGTGTGTTGATGACAAACTGATTGGCGGCAGGGTTTCCACCTCTTGTTCGCAGTTGTCTGACGTTCACTCTTCTCCCTCCACAATACATCTGTCGTGAGCCTGACGTAGTGCATTCAATGACAGTTTACCATTCAAGAATCCACCAACAGTAGTGTGTAGTATCTGCAAACGTGCCGCTTGCTGTGCAAAGGACACCTTCTTGGTGACTGACTGTGCCTTACTGAAGTCCTTCATAGTCTCCTTTGCTTGTTCCAACTCTTGTGGTGTGGAGACAAAGAACTCTTTGTCTGTCACAGTCTGCTTACTACGCTTGTGCAGTTTAGCAAGACGGGGTGTGGTCTTGACCTTCGATGTGCCTGTTGGTCGGTATGTGTAGAATCGGTTGTCCTTCCGATACATCTTGAACCCACGCTTGGTTGGCTCTCCACATAGTTTCAACAAAGTTTGCCGTGTGATTTCCACAGACAGTTCTGTTCCATGCGCAATGAGGCTGACTTTACAGCCCGGATTCTTACGCACCCATTTTCGCACAGCCACTCTGCGCTGTTGCATTTCCTTTTTCGTTGCTCTCACTCTCATATTATTCACTTCCTTTCAATAGGTTCATTCCACCTGAACCATTGGTGTGTGTCCCCTTGTGTCGCGGCAAGGGTAACACATTTCACCAGTGTGCACCCCCTGCCCCGAAGGACAGGAGGTGCGTGGTGGTTCTCCTTTCAACTCATAGTCCGTTTGGTCCTCCCATTTCATCGAGGACTGTGAGTCCCAGCACATCGCTGTATGTTGGCATGGCTGCAAGTGAGTTGCCGCCAATCTTGATTTCCATGATGCCCTCATCTTCACCGAGGAATCGCTTCATGTCCTGCAAGTCGCCCGGTGTCAGTTCACCATTGTCAATACCTGCACTGTTCATGTAGCCAGTGATTGCACTCTCGCCAATTGCATTGAACACCTTCGATGTCTTCTTCAATCGGCTGGATAGACTGTCGAGGCTACCGACATTGCCTTGCAGTGTGGTCTTGTTGTCGAGGCTCTTCCACACAGGACGGTGGGTGTATGTCCCAGTGAATGCATTCAATGCATGGAACAGTGTGCCTTCATCCTCTTTGTGAACCTTGACGTATTCAGACTCAGGTCGAGCATAGCCATTGGAGATGGCACGCCATAGATAGCCGCCAGTAATCTTTGGGTCTTTGCCCTTCTCTGGCCACATGACCTTCGGTGCATTGATGAGGTCAAAGTTGTCAGCCACAGTTAGCAACTGCTCAAAGAGTTGCACATCAACTGGGATGTGCTTGAACAGTTCAGTAGTGTGCATCCACTTCTCCACTTCAACAAGTGCATCAACCATGTTGGAACCCCATTGGTCCCAGTCAATGCCACCCATGACACCCTTCATGTGTCGCATCTTGACAAGGTTCTGTGAACCACCCATCATTGCCAAGTTCTGACAGTAGACGCGCTGGCTCATGAGGTCAATGTGCAGTGAACCTTTGCCGTCAAGACTGTTGTTGATTGTCAGTCCCATCTTGTAAAGTCCATGCAAGTTGTTGGCTTGCTGACTGAATGCATCAAGGTTCAGGTAAGCGTGACCTTGTTCTGACAATCGCTCGGCTGCTGCCTTGCGTGTCTGTGCTGCTGCTGATACATCAAGGTCGAGTCGAGCACGCTTGCCTTCATTGTATGATGTGACCAATGCTTTGAGTCCTGTGCCATCTGCGTGCTGCATGATGGGCTTGAATATCTGACCATGATTCACAACAGCATAATTGTCACTGATGCATGGTGCAAGGATTGCACCCAATGGTCGGTTCGGCCCCTTCAATGTTGGGTTCACCAATGCATAGTGTGCCTGATTGCCACCCTTGTTGGTGAGTCGATGGATGTTCCCATCATCATCAGGTGCAAGCAGTGGAATCTTCTTCGCTTCAAAGTCCCACGGCACAGATGCTTCGTGTCGTCCACCTGTTAGCAATGCGCCATCCCATGCTGTTCCACTCAAGTCAGGTGCATCAGGGTCAACCTTCTTCGCTACAACCTGTGACTCTGTGGGGTTGAACACTGGTGTGCTGTCATCCACTTCTGCCTCTGCTTCCAACAGTTCTTCCACTGTCTGTGGTGCTGGTGCTTGTGTTGGTGTGTCATCAAAGTTGAAGTCAAGTTCATCAAATGTGATGACATCCTCTTGCTTCGTTGTCTGTTGTTGTTCAGTGTCCTTCAGCATTGCACGGATGTTTGCTACTGCTGCGCCCTGTTCAACCATGTCTTGCACAGTCAAATGCTCAGGGTGTGTGGTTCCAAGTGGCTGACGCTCACCTGCAAATACTTGTGCCAAATTGAATTGACCAAGCCCATCAATGGATGTGCTGGTTAGAACATAGGCTGTTACACCACTGTTCATTTTCACACGACCTTCGATGGCTGCGTTGGGCAACCACACTGTTCGTTCACCGTCGGCTGCATCATACGCAACCAATGTCTTACTGTCTCTGCTTTCGCTCGGCTTGCCGAACAAAGTCATTCGCTTCTCATTCATTTCCTTTCACTCTCCTCTGTGTGTAAGTTCCTCCCGCTAAGGATGGAATCTGATGTGTGTCTTTGTTGTCTCGTTTGCGCAAGACCGGACACGGTAGATAAAGGTTGAGGCAATTCATGACTCATCCTCCGGTAATAAGTTGGGGTCAACAAGTGTGCCTCCTAAGACCTCCACTGTTTTGTCAAAGAGACTCTGCCAGAATGCCACGTCAGCAGCACAGCCATGCTTCTCTGTCTCTTCAATCATGTTCTCTGCAATGCCCAACCAAATGGCAAGCATGGAACGAACCTCTTCCTTCTGTGTGTGCTGATTGATAGCAGCCTTGCGCAAGAACTCCAACAGGTCATCCCCTTTGCATGACATGAAGGTATCACAATAACCAGTGAGTTGGAACTTATCATTCCACTCATAGTCACACTTGGTGCACATTGATTTGGTGTAGATGTGTGTGCCTTCCACATCAGTCCCATCAGGGTCATGCTCAATCTCTTCACTACCACAGTGAGGACATTGAGTCCCATACCGTGCAACGAATGCAACCTGACTGATACAAGCAGGGGGCATAGCAATCTCATCACTCATTGTTCATCCTCTCCTTCATCACGTGTCTTTGAACAGCCTTCATCTGTATCAATCCGCGACCCATCTTCTCAGCATCTTCACCTGTGAGTCCCATTCGCGCAGGGCTCACCTTCAGACTGTCGCACCAATCACAACAGCGTTTGCTTGTCGGTGCTAATGGCGCAGGATTGTTGCCGAGGTAACCACCATTGGGGAACATCTCATGTTCAATCGGTAACTTGCACAGCACACAGGTCAGTATCTCTTGTTGTTCTTCATCACTCATTCATTCACCTCATGTCTAATGATACTCATTGAGTCTGCGTGTCCACAATAACAAAAGTAGTCACAGCATTCCTCTTGCTCATCCATCATCTTATCATTCTCAATGGCTGTGTCAATGACTGCTTGTGCCGATGCTCTGCTCTTATGGATAGAGATAGTCTCCACCCAGTCATAGTCACGAAGGCGCACCTCCCACACATAGTCAGGGAAGGCCATGCCTTCATCCACTTCCTTTTGGATGTATGCTGCCTCTCGCTTTGCTTGTTTGATTGCCCACTCTTCATCTCGCTTGATGCGCTGTGCTTCCTGTTCAGCAAAGAATGCTTCACGCTCTTCCTCTGTCATATTGTTCAACCAATCTTGAATAGGTTGAGTGATGTTCAAGTGTGTGTATGGGAGAACATAATACTCCCCATCATCTGTGGTTGGAATCTCACTCATCATTTATCCACTCCTTGATTAGTTCTTGTTGGCAACGCACCCTCCGTTCAAGCCATTCGACATAGGTCGTGGGTTCATCTTCTTCCCATCCATCTTCAGGGTCATAGCGAAGGTAGTCCTCTTCAACTGGTTCACATGGTCCATCTCCTGACCATTTGTAAGAATGATAGAAGCGCAGTGTCACTACTGTGGGTGTTGTGTGTTCAATGTCATCTTCAACAACCTCAAAGAATGCTTGCACTGCTTCCAACTCATCTTCATAGTCTCCACCTTCACCATGAGCCCACAAGACATAGTCATCATGGCTGTCATCCAATAGGCATAGCCCTTCACATTCTTCACAGTGTAGCACACAGATGTTACTGCTTGCGCAAGAAGGTTCTTCACAGCACCCTGAACAATGACCACCATGCTCTTCACAGTATTCATCACAGTATTGTTGCTCACTCATGCATTCACATCCATAGACTCAAGGTCAAGATACATTGACTTGATACGATACAACAGTTGGTCGAGTGTTTCAGCGTCAGCACCAGTGTGGGTTGGTCCATCCTTTGTCATCTCCCATCCCATGTAGTTGGCATTCATATCCATCAGTGCAAAGCATGACTGAATGAATGCGGTCTGTTCCTCTCCGGTTGGTTGCATGGCATTCTTGAACTCACCACATCGCTTCATCCATAGACCATGTTGCTTGCGGTCTTGACTACCATCCATCATCTTGTCAATGCGACAGAGATGTGCAATCAATGTGAAGTGTTCATCATGTCCAATGGCTCGCATCTTGTTCAACTTACTGACAGTCCAGAAGTTCATGTGGTGGTCACACACTGCTACCATAGCATTGAAGATGTCATGGGGCAAATCCATGTAGCCCTTGTGCAAGACATCCACGCCAATCTTATCATGGCCAATGTAAGTGTGCCATCCTTTCTCCTCATTGTATTCAGCAGTAGCCTTCTTCCCGATGTCATGGAAGATGATTGCGTAAAGGAGATTCAATCCCCACTCCCCTGTTCTTGCATACTCTTCATTGATGTAAACATCAAGCATCCGATGCAAGTGTGCGTCCAATGTGTGGTCATAGTCTGCACGACCTTCCTCTTCCACAGTGAAGTAGTGTTTCCAATCCACTTCAGGGTGGTAGTCAGGACTGTGCGTCAATAGATGTCGGTTGTCATACTCTGACATCATGTCCAGCACAGCATCCAGTTGTTCGTGGATGTGTGTTCTCTTGTCATCCCCCACTGCAAGTGCAGCGCACTGATTCAACAGTGTGTGTATCTCTTCATTCCATATGTCAAACTTGTTTCCTTGCATTTCATTCCTCTCCTTTCAATAGTGCATCCTCAATTTTGTCGAGTGCTGGATGCGTCCACTCATCAAGTGTAATCTCATTCAGTATCTGTTCCACTTCCTCTCGGAACTCTGCGGCTCTGTCTCTGATAACAACGCCAGTGCGAAAAGGCACAGGGAACTTGTTGTCAGGGAACAGTGTGCATTGTGTTCTGCCTTCACTCACAAAGGGTGGAAGGTCATGCAACAATACCATCTTCGGTTGAGTGTGCATGGCACGTAGTGTTCTCAATGATAGTTTACCAATGAGGTCATCGCTTGATTGAGATAGAGTCATGCATCCACTTCCTGTTGTTCCTTGAGTCTGCATTGTCGCAGGTGTCTGCGCCAACTCATCATCTCTCTGTGTATGTCACTCATTCCTCTTCCTCTCCCTTTGGTTTGCCACAGTCAGGGCGGCGACAGAATCTGAAGCCACGTGGAACAGTGTATCTGCATCCTCTCTTGAGGCACACTGCCATCAAGAACGCCTCCAATGAAATGCATTCTTGCCCACAATCATGCGTGCAATGTTCTTGTCGTTCTCAATCTTGCGTGCTCTTGTTGTGCTCAATACTGTGTTCTTCATTCCTCTTCACTCTCCTGTGCTGCTGCTTCTTGCGCTGCTTTCTTTGCCTTGAAGTGTGCTTTACCTTGCGGTGTCTTCTTCCATGCATCCATGCGTTGCTTTGCTTCCTTCGCTTTGACTTGTGCACGGTCCTTGCGGTGTGCTGTCCATGTCTTACTTCCCTTTGCTTCCATTGTCTTCTTCCTAAATCCCATGTTCATACCTCCAATTGTGTTGGCCAGTAGCCTGTGTCATTGCACCATTGCCAAATGGTTACATTGATGTGTAATTTCTCTCCAAAGTCTGTGAGTAGTTTGACCAATGTCCAATTGACTGGCCCCAATCCTGTGACATAGATGTTGATACCCCAATGTTCCCACACACCAACAACCTCTTCGTGAGGCATTTCATTGGTGGGATGTCTCTTGAACACACCTCGGTCACGGTCTTCACAGTCATCCACATACTTCACCAACTCATCGAACCATTCTTGCATACCACTGTCAAGGATGTGCTGTGCTAAATCCTCTCCCTTGTGTGTGCCCATGTCAAGTGGCTCTTCAATGATACAACCACCCAGTGTAATAGGCACAGCAGAATGTCGCCCTGTCTCTAACTGTCGCACTGCTTCACGCTTTGCACAGTGTGCTTCTGCATCAGCAATGCGAAGTTCGTTGCGCCCTCGGTTGCTGTATTCCATAAGGAACCAGTTCTGTTTGAAGACACGCGCCTCAATGGTTGTGCCGATGTCAGAGAACCAGTAATTTCCATCTTGTCCTGCTAATTCAATCTCTTCATAGTATCTGTCTGTCATATTCAAGTCCTCCTTTGTGTCTATTGTAATCTCCATGTTCAGTCCTCCAACATTGAAGGGGGACATTCGTATACAGTGTCGTCCCAGTCACTGTCATCTGTCAACTCAATCACATCAAAGTCGAGTGTGATTGTGGATAAGTCATGCAATCCAAAGTCAACACACTGATGGTTGGCAGGGTCTGCTTTGAACTCTGTTTGGAATCTGCGTCTGCACACTGGGCAGTTGTGGTTGCCACCATCAGGAATCATTGACAGTATCTTTTCATGGCGTGGTCGGAGTTGACCATGCACATCAAGTTCAGGCACATGAATGTAGTCCCAATGAGTGATGTTCTGTGGTGGGATGTTACCATCTGACATCATCTGTTGCCAACCACGTGAGTCTGTGGTGTTAGGAATGTATGCAAGGTAGATTTCTGCTGCTTCACCACGCAGTGCACGACCAACAGTCTGCACACGTGAGCGACCATCGTTTGTGCCTGATAACATGATGACTACATCCATGTCCGGCACATCAATACCTTCTTTCAATGCAGCCACTGAAAACAAGACACCTGCATTGTAGTCCGACCATCGTCGGAAGTCAATGTCACCATCTGATGACTGACTGTGATAGATGAATGTGACATGACCATCAGCCTCTGCTTGCCGACGCATCACTTCTGTTTCAGGGATAGATTCATGGAAGACAGCAATCTTCTGACCACGATGTTCTTCCAAGAGGAAGCGAAGCAAGTCACGGCGTGACTCTGCACTGTTACAATGTCGCTTGCGCTTTGATGTGAGTGCTGTCCACACATCTTTCTCTTCACAAGGAGGACAAGTGATAGGGTTGCAGCCACTGCCGAATGCTTCTTCCAGTTTGACACCTGCAATCATGATGGCTTTGCTCATGGATTCATACTGTTGACGTTCGATGCCATTGAATGGGCAAGCAACTGTTCTGATGTGGAAGTCAGGGATGCATCCTTCTGCGATGGCTTCAGCGTAACCCAACTTGTATTTCACAGGGCCAGTCCACTTCAGCACATTCAATCCATCAGCACGGTCAGGTGTGGCACTCAAGCCAAGCACTGCATTGTGTTCATTGTTCTTGAAGATAGAAGCGTTCTTATCCGTAGCCATGCGATGACACTCATCCACTACGATGAGACATCCTTCATTGCTACGGTTCAACTTGCGTGCACTCTGCACTGTGGACACAAGAATCTGTGATGAAATGTCTTTGAAGCCATTGCCCAAGCGACCTACATTATGGAAGCCATGTGATGTAAGCACACGAACTGTTTGTTCCATCAACTTCACTGTGGGTGCAACCCACAGAATTGAGTAAGGTTTGTCTGCTTTCATGTGCTCAAGTGCCCAGTGCACACAAGCAGCGATACCAACGCGAGTCTTACCTGAACCAGTAACAGCAGCGATTGTTCCTCTTCGGCGCAAGAATACTTTGCCATTAACTTCAACTGCATCAGGCATACTATACAACCAGTTAGCAAACGCTTGACGTTGCCAGTTATACAACTGCAATGAAGCGAGAGTCTTTTGCCAGTCAGCAACTGTGACAGTGTCCAATTCAAATGTCATATCAATCGTTTCGTCCATCACTCTTTGACCCTCCTGTGTTTTGTGGTAGTAGCATCACTTCATGCACAGCATCATTGATGTCATTGCTGTAAGCCTGTGCTGCATTGCTGTTGGCATGATAGACTGACGGCATAAGGAATCGCAGATGTGCTGCTCTTCGCTCATGCTTTCGACGCCAGTTGTCTCGCCATCCCTGTTTCATTGTGAACTTGATTCGACTCATTCTTCACCACATCCTTCGTCGGTTTCGGGAAGGGTTCGCGTTCCCCTTTTAAGAGAGGCCGAATCATCAATGAGAAGGCGTGGCAATACATCTGCCGCAGTGCATCGCTTCCATTCAGTGGGGTTACCATCTTCATCAAAAGCGACAGCATACAATCCACCAATAGGCACATTGACTGGCACACCATTGAGCATACGATTGGCGTCACATTCTGCACGGTGTGCTACTGCTCGCTGTTCTTGCTTTGCATCATGCCATGTTCTGTATGCTGCAACGTAGTCTTTGGCGTTGTCGAATGTCTCACCTGAATCTTTGAGAGTCCACTCAACTTTGACCCATTCCTCTGTCTCATTGTCCCACTTGAAGCCACGCTTCTTCATGGTTGCATCACTGGGTGGTGTTGTGAATGAGATGCCCTTGTTAGGGTCAGGTGTGTTGCTACCTGCACCCTTGTTCCATTGGTTATGGAACCTACCATAGTTGCCAATGTCAACTGACTTGGTTGGAAGCACCTTCTCAATCTTCACTCTGCGTGCTACCAATCCCTTGCCATCTGCTTCAGTCTCATAGACTGTCTTGAATCCTGTTGCTTGTCTTGCTCTCAATCCCATATTCATTCCTCCTTTGCTTGTGTTGTTTCATACTCTGGAAAGTGTTTGTCACTGACCTCATAAGTAGTGTAAGTGTAGTCACCATCCACCTTGCTTGTGTTGCCTTCTTCATCCTCAACCTCAACCACGTTGATGTAGTGTGCCTTAGCACGAACAGTGCTGTCAGTGAATCGGTGCTTTGTGATGTGAGTCAAACGCATCTTGTATTCACGCTGTTCACATAGTGGTGCTGGCTTATCGCCATCAGTAATAGTCACAGTGAGTTTCATCTTCTTCGGGAACTCTTTATGCTGTCCATCATAACTGTCTGTCTTCAAACGACGGTATGTCTTTCGCGCTGTCTTACCAACCCGTCCCAGTCGTCGTGCTTGCTTGCTTCGTCCTTCATGCTGTGTCATTTCATTCTTCCTCCTGTGTTGTAATGTATGGTGCTTGATACACCTTGTATTGTGATTCTTGTTCGTTCAACCATGTGTCAACGTATGTCTTTGGTAGTGTGGTAATGTATGCATCCACCTGCTCTCTTGTGACAGAGGGGTGGAAGGTAGCAACTACTTCTTCAGTCCAATGGTAGTCTTCAGGACAGAACTTGCTCAACACTACAAAGAAGCCAAACTGTTTACCCTGTCCTCCGTTGTGCATCATTAGGAAAGTGGTCATGCTTTGTGTCGCATCTCTGCAATGGTCCATCCATTCTTCTTCATTCATCTCATGCTGTGTCAT
>CETC01006474.1_pt1 | contig 11351 bp, 4 predicted proteins | sample 326911 | NCBI WGS metagenome assembly CETC01 (sample SAMEA2622694, study PRJEB7988) | marine metagenome | isolation source: saline water (ENVO:00002010), including | reverse complement strand
CTCGAACGCTGCTCCTCTGGCTCAGGAAAAACGGCATCGATTTGCCCGTGTTTAACCTTTGCAACCGTCGCAGGCTTAGCTTCGCTCTCCGCTTGATAGCGTTGCCACAATGGTTCGAGTTGTTCTGGGAAGTAGCGTTCCAGCAATGCAAAAACCGCGGCCGTAGTTTGACTGTCGTTCTCACCGTTCACACTCCACGGTAAGAAATGCATTTGAAAAGCTGACAATGCGCTTCGTGTTTGTTCATCAAACACACCGGTTTCAGTCACACCATATCCGTAGGCACGCATCGCTGCTTGCAGCAAGCCGATGTTGGCCGGCTGTTGATTAAACTGCCGCCAATAGCGCGCGAGAGTGTGTTGCTCATACCAAGCACCGACGCCTTGCTGATAAAGCTGATACCAAGGGAAACGCGGACCTGGGTCATTTTTGCGCATGAAGGCAATATCAGAATGGCCGACGACAGCGGTGGGATGAATATCTGGATGACGCGCAAGGATCTCCTGCGATAACTCAATCACCGCTTCGATTTGCTCAGGATCGTAGTCAGGAAAGGTACAAAGCCGGTTCTCGCCATGTTCGGCACGGGTCGCCTGCTGGCGGGTATCCCACTGACATTGCGGCACGTTGACAATTTCAATACCGATCGAGGTGTCGTTTAGCTCCGTACGCCCTTGCCAATAGGAGTCACCAGCATGCCATGCACGTGCATGCTCGTCGACTAACTGAAACACCTTGATGTGGTCTTCTTGATAACTCGGATCTCCACGTTCGGGGACGAGGTAGTGCGAACTTAGCCCTTTCGGCTCCACTAAAGCGCGCACACTCTTTTCATAATCGATAGCGGTGTAGTGCAAAACTAACGACTTCACCCGCTCGCTCTGATTGGCCGAAGGCATTTGTTCGTAGTCAGTACTGCTACAACTGTTCAACGCAAGCGCTGATACGCTAGCCACAAGAGCTAATTTTAAAGGCTTCGATAACAACTTCATGATGCTTGGCAATGTTTCCGAATAAAGTCTGCATGACTCGGTAGCTGGGCCACCGACTGTTTAAAAACGCGCTGGATTGTTGTTAAGTGCTGCTGCATGGTGGCAGCCGGCATCTGCTGGGCTATAGGATGCACTTGCTCAGGAGTTAGGCCCTGACCGTGAAACATCGAGAACCAGCTAATTTCGTTAAAAAGCTCATTATTACTATTGCGAAAAATACTCGCGTTTTCGCGATATAAGTCCAACCGCTCTTGTAGCGAGTCGGGAATCTCCATGTCACGGCAATAGCGCCAAAATTCCGAATCATCGCGATTGGTGAGCTTGTAGTGACACATAACAAAATCGCGAATATTGGTAATTTCTTCTGCGGTGTAGCGGTTAAAAGCTTTAGCGCGCTCGGTCATGTCACCTTTACCTGGTAACAAGCTAATCAAGCGCATAATGCCTGACTGCGTAAGCTGTAACCCCGTAGACTCCAGCGGCTCAATGAAGCCCGCCGACAAACCGATGGAACATACGTTGTGCTTCCAAGCTTCATCACGACGACCATTGATCCAACGCAAGTGATTCGCTTTGCTGTCAAAGTTACCAATGGTTTCGCGGAACTCACGCTCGGCTTTGTCGCTGTCGGTGAAGCGACTTGAATAGACCCAGCCCTCACCGGTACGGTGTTGCAGCGGAATCTTCCAGCGCCAGCCTTCGTGATGCGCAATCGAGCGGGTATAGGGTAAAATGTTGTCAGCGTCGTGCTGACCTGGCAATGCGACAGCGCTGTCACAGGGCATCCATTTGCGCCAGTCGTGATAACTCACACCTAAGGTTTCACCAATCAATAGCGCTTTGAAGCCGCTGCAGTCGATGAAAAAGTCACCTCTTACTTCGCCCTGTTTTTCTAATAGCAACGAGGCAACGTAGCCATTCGCGTGTCGTTTGGCCTCGAGCATGCGGTCTTCCAGCGCTACCACACCTCTTTGGGTCGCATAGTTTTTTAGATAACGCGCGTAAGCGGCCGCGTCAAAATGGTAAGCGTACTTGATATGCCCCAGCGGGCTGCGTTTGTCCGCGATGGGGCGAGTAAATTTATGCGCCAGCGCGGCGCTCCATTCGAGATTTAGCTCCGGTAGCGGAATAGCATTGCCGCTACCCTGCTCGCGCTCATGGCGCAGGTAATAATGATGGAAAGGCACGCCGTTCAAGGTCACTCCATAGGTGCCGAACGGATGCATGTATTCGTCGCCAATGTTTTGCCAATTTTCGAAGGCAATACCTAACTTAAAACTACCGTGTGTCTCACGAATAAATTCGTTTTCGTCAATTTGTAGCAGCTGATTGAATTCACGGATCCCTGGAATGGTCGCCTCGCCGACCGAAACGGTGCCAATGGCGGCGGATTCAATCAAGGTAATTTTGTAATGCTGACGATCAAGGACCTTAGAGAGTGCTGCAGCGGTCATCCAACCGGCCGAACCGCCTCCAAGAATGACGATGTGATAAGGCTGAGACATGGACATATCACCTGATTTATTGCGGCTAAAATAGCTGCGGCCAGCCGAAGCTGACCGCAGTCTTCTTTCCTACTGACTACAACTTAAGCTCTAACGCTTAGAAGTTGTAAGTCAACTGTAGGGTGTATGAACGACCACGCGGGTCGGCTACACGAGGGTCGAACGCTGCACCAGGCGAGTAGTCGTTCTGGTGTGCAGTGAACGGAGGATCGCGGTCAAACAAGTTCTTGATACCGAAGGTCACGTCCCAATCTTCCAACGCCATGTAACGCACGCTGTAGTTGTAGATCAGGTAGCTACCCACTTCACCGTCGTAGTACAACGGATCTGCTTCACCTGAACGTACTCCTGGTGGCGTCTCGTCGTCGTAGCTGTGACGATAAATTTGCGTCAAGCTGTGCGCGAAGTCACCTTTCGCGTAGTTAAAGGTCACGGTGTGCTTCCAACGCAGTGGAATGTTACCGCGTGAGTGTGTACCTACGAGGTTTTCGCCCCAAGGTGCGTTATCAAGTAGCTTCTTCTTATCTTCAATCAAGTAGCTACCGTTGAAGTTCACACTCCACAAGCCTTCGTTTAGCTCGCCATTGGCTTGCATACCCACTTCGATACCACTGGTTTGACGTTCACCGGCGTTAATGTAACGCGAGTCAATCGTCACCAAGTTGCCTTCGCTATCGCGAATGAAGTTGTCTTCGAACAAGTCATAGTTCTCAAGAAGGTCACGGAAGCCAGGGATCTGGATAGTGCCGTCGATGATGATTTCCCACCAGTCGATGTTCATTGAGAAGCTATCCGTTGGCGCATAAACCACACCAAAGCTTGATTGCTTAGACTCTTCTGGACCTAGGTCTTCTTTACCGCCGAATAAACGGGTTGGTTGAATTGGCGTATCACAATTTGGGTCGCTTTGGTCAACTTCACCATTTGGACAGTCACGTGGATCGGCAAGATCCTGACCCGTGTACGGTTCTTCAGTTACACCGTTAAAGAGTTGGTTGAACGATGGTGTACGGAAACCAGTGCTGTACGCACCACGAACCAAGATTTCATCAGTCGGTGTCCAAGTGAAGCCTACTTTCGGGTTGGTGGTGCCACCGAAACCGTCATAGTGGTCATAACGCGCCGCTAAGTTCACTTCGAAGTCTTGTACTACTGGTACTAATGCTTCTACGAATACAGCCTTAACAGTACGGTCCACATCGTCAAGCGCGTTAGCGTTGTCAAACGGAGCACCGTAAATGTCTGGGCGGTTTTCAGCAGCACGACGGTCGCCGTTAAACTCGTAACCTTCCTCACGGATATCAACACCACCAGCTACGAAGATGTTGTCGCCGCCAAGGCCTAAGTTAAAGCCTGAGTCACCGGTGATTGACGCATCAAACTGAGTCAATGTTGTTTTACCGCCGTACAGCATAACGCCTTCAGCTGACGCAGCAGCGAGAGCTGCCATACCTGCATCTGACTGTGTCTGACTTGGCAATAAGAATGGGTTGATTGCACCACTACCAATGCCCTGAGCAAGCAGTTCAGTGTAGTGATAACCACCACCAAGCTCTGATTCAGATTCGTTGGTCGCATGACCTAAACCGACACGGTAGTCCCAAAAACCGATTTGGCCTTCAACGCCCAACTGAATTTTCATTGCTGTCGTTGTGGTTTCGATTTCACGAGGACCACAATCCATACAACGCCAGCGGTAAGCAATCGGCGCACCAATATTCAATTGATCAGCACCGTAGTAATCGCTTAATGCGTCGACAATGTAGTCGTATGATTCCCCCGTGCTCGGGTACCAACCTTCTGTACCGATTGACCATGGCGTGATTTGGTTTGGCTCGAAAACTTTCTGTGAAGTCACTTCAGAACCCATGAACTCGACAAAACCTTCGGCGCTATCGCCAAGGGTCATGGTTGCACGACCAACGAAGTCAACACTATCAACTGGTTGTTGCAATGCCGCAGCGCGAGGGTAATCCCATGCACAGCTAACGCCTTCGTTGCGCGCACGGTTCCAAAGTGCCGCACCATCATCATCCATATTTGGATAGATGTCACAGCCCGGCATACCTGGCAGTGCTAACACGTTCAACACATCATTTTCTAGACCAGTCTCAGGGTTAATAAGCCCTGTGCCAATAAGGTTGTAGTTCGGATGTGTTGGGTCATCACCACTCCAGCGGTCATTTAATGACGCGAAAGGTGTACCACGCGTATCTGGCGATAGGCCGCGCTCAGGCTGGAAAGTGCTAGTGAAATCACGGTCAACACCACGCAGAATTTCTGCCGTGCGGTAAGACAATGATGCCATCACGTTGTAACCATCTGAGTAAAGATCACCAGCACCCGCTAAGGCGTTAAAACGATAAATGTTACCGCCACCTGCTTCAGTGTGATCGGCAAAAGCACCTAGTTGTGCGCCTTGGAAATCTTTCTTCAAGATGAAGTTGATAACACCACCGATTGCATCAGTACCGTAGACCGCTGATGCACCGTCACGTAAAATTTCAACGCGCTCGATGGCTGAGAAAGGAATTGAGTTCAAGTCGACCGAACGACCTTTCAAACCGTGCGTCGCAGTACGACGACCGTTCAAAAGAACTAGGGTAGAACCGGCACCTTGCTGACGCAAGTTGGCGCTTGATGCACCGTTATTACCACGTTCTTCACCACTTACGATACCGGTGTTACTCGCCAAGTTATCGTTTGAGTTTGAAGCCACGTTCAACTGCAACATAAGTTGTTCAGCTGTGGTAATACCCTGGGCATCAATTTCTTCACGCGAAATAACGGTCAGTGGTAGGTCACCTTCCATTGCTGTGCGCTTAATACTCGAACCCGTTACCGAAATGCGTTCGACTTTTTCTGCTTCTTCGTTTTGCTGTGTGTTCTCTTCTTGATCGACATCTTGCGCATAAGCGAGGCCGCTCATACTTGTCGTCAATCCCAGCACGAGTGCTATTTTATTGAGTTTCACTTTGCAATCTCCGCTCGTTGTAAGAATCTGGTACGTATCGTCAGTACGTCTTCTTGTTATACCCCTCGCCGTCATCGACGAAGAATTACTACAACAGATGGTAGAACCATCAATATATTGAAAGTATCACATATTCTTATAATGTAAATAATAAATTATTCCAAGTAATTTTCTGTGCATTTTTTAGTCTTCGACTTGACCTCTCTGATGATACTAATGAATTTCTTCTTAAATTACCTTAACTTAAATAACTAAAGCGAATTTGTTGCGGAATGTGACAGACATCAGTACACCGCTATGTAAAAAATTTATGCCGATAAAGTCTAACCAGCGCTCCGCTTATTACTCGTTAAAGAATAAGCGCCCAACATTTCTATGGAATAATTTATTTTTTGCAAAAGCTCACGTACGATAGCTCTAAAATTTTACGTAACCTTTTTCCATCATCGAATAAAGAGTATAGCCATGATTCGTCGTTTTGCCTTGCTACTTAGCCTGCTTGCTTTGGTGTCATGTAGCCCTTCCGAAACCAGCTCGCCGGAGCAGCAACGCCTGCAATTAGGGCAGAAGCTGATGCTCGATTTTCGTTACTTTTGTAGTGATGGAACGCCCAGCGACGAATGTAAAACGCCAGTTACTGAGTTGCCTGAAGAACTGGCTGAAGTATTGCGCAAGGGCAAAATTGGGGGGGTGATTCTGTTCGCTGACAATCTTCAAAATGGCGCGCAAATCGCAACGCTTATTGAAGACATGCAGACCGTGATGCGCGAAGCACAATTGCCACCACTCTTCATTGCCGTTGACCAAGAAGGCGGCCGCGTTGCGCGACTTCCTGCCGATATTTCGACGCGCTTTGGCGGCAATATGGCCTTGGGTGCGAGTTATGCCGCACATGGTACAGATTTGGCTGAGCAGGTTGCGGAAGGCATCGCTAACGAGTTGAGTATGCTTGGCTTCAACTTGAATTTCGCCCCCACTGTTGATGTGAACGTTAACCCTGAGAATCCGGTAATTAATGTGCGTAGCTACGGTGAAGACCCTGCGATTGTTGCCGAGCTTGGGCAAACCACGGTGGCGACGCTACAACAGCATGGCATTATGAGTGCACTTAAGCATTTTCCTGGCCATGGCGACACCCATGTCGACAGTCATACCGGCCTGCCGCGCGTCGAGCACGATCGCGCAACCATTGACGCCGTTGATTTAATGCCATTCCGTCGCATCATTCAAAGCACGACGCCGCCAGCGATGGTGATGACGGCGCACATTCAGTACCCCGCCCTCGATGATACCAAGTTCACCGCCTCTAACGGTGAGCAAACCGTTGTGCCTGCGACCATGTCGCATAAGATCTTAACCGGCGTGTTGCGCGAAGAGCTTGGCTTTACCGGGGTTATCGTCACCGATGCACTGGATATGGCCGGTGTTGCCCATTATTACGCGCCACTTCAGGCCAGTATCGCCACCTTTAAAGCCGGCGCTGATATCGCCCTTATGCCTTATACCATTCGTACGCCGGGTGACATTGAAGGGTTTTGGCAGTACCTCGACGGACTGGGAGAAGCCGTCGCACAAGGCGAAATTGACACTGACAAGCTCGCTGCATCGGCGCTGCGCATTCGTCAGCTAAAGGCGCAGTATCGACTCGACGTTCCGTCTCGCACGACGCTCGCCGAGCGCATTGAAGCGCTCGAACAGTTGCCACTTGCTGACAACCTGCAAACCGAACAAGCCTTAGCTGACGCAGCAACAACGCTGGTTTATGACAACGGCGTGTTACCGCTACAAGCTCAGCAATGGTATGCCGTCATGCCTGATACTCTGCGCTGCCAAGCGTTTACCAACGCATTAGCGCAACAACGACCGCAGGTCACGAGTGAGTGTTTGAGTTTGGCCGAGCTACCTGATGGACAACCTTGGTTAACATGGCCAGCGGACGCAGCAGTTGTCGTTGGTGATATCACACCACACCACAGCTTGGCTGAGATGGGGGGTATGGATGATTTAGCCAGTTGGCGTGATCGCCCAAGCAAGGCTGATCAGCATGCGTGGCTTCAAGAGTTACTAACCTTCACCAAAGCCCGCGAACAAACACCGATTTTTGTGGCGTTGCGTACGCCCTATGTGATCACAGACTTCCGTGCGGTCGCTGACGCCGCCATCGCTACCTATGATTACAGTGCAGCGCAGCAAGCTTCGGGTCAAGTAACCAGCGCCAGCTTCAACGCATTGGTAGAAACCCTATTGACTGGCAACGCTGCAGGCAGCTTGCCCGTTACCGTTGACTAAGCTGTTCGCGCACATGCGCCAACAGCGAATTGGCAACAGCGCCTAATTGCGGGAGCTGTTGCCATTTTAAACCAGTACCTGACACCTCTTCGAGTCCCTGCTGCCCCGTACTATCACCTACGAATTCAAGCAAATAGCTTTGCTGGTGGTCAGGATCGCGGTTCAAGCAAACATCCACCTGATAGGGCGGATGCTCGCCATCGTCAATGGTGAGGTCGCAAATTCTTATATCGACAAAGCCATCGCTCACGTTATCCGGAATCGCGTAGTAATCGGCAAGGCTGTAGTCCTGATAAACACCGCTTAGCAACGCCGCTAAGCCCGCCTGTAAAGCCATAACATTGAGTCGGCGGGCGACTTGTCGACTTGGATCATCGCGGTGTTCGCCACTTTCAATAAGTATGGTACTGGCACCAGTGCCCGCAATGGCATCACCAAAAGAGCGCTGAGAATAAGTATCGTCGTAACGACCGATGCCGTTTGGCAGCCAGTGCGACAAAACTCGTCGCATATGAGCGATGAGCTGCTTAGCCCGCAACCGTGCGCCATCCACATGTTTGTCCGGATGATAAGCCGGTGCTAGGAATGCTATGGTCGCGGGATCACCGCCCTCACCTGCCGCATAGTAAGGGTTTTGGTCGTGCAAATTAAATGCCACCGATGGTTTCAAGGTCTGCACCTGTTGCCATAACAACCGGCCTTCTGGGGTTTGCTGCGCCAGCGCATCACGATTCATATCGATGCCCTGCGCGGTCTCGCGCGTGCCGGCTGCAGCCCCATCAGGGTTGAGCATCGGAATCACATGTAAAGTGACCAGCTCCTGCCAATCCGCAGGAAGGTCTGTTGGCTGCTCATTAAGCAGTAATTGCAACCAGTCCAATACCGCTGCGGTTGCAGTCGATTCATTGCCATGCATCTGTGTCCACGCCAGCACCACCATCGGTCCCTGACCTAATGACAAGCGTCGAATAGGCTTGCCCAGATAAGAACTTCCCACCACTGTATGCGTCAACCGCTCAGTCGCTGCCATAGCGTCAATAACAGGTTCAATATCTTTGTACGTGAGCTGGCGTTTAGCTAAATGCGGCCAATGTTCGGCATGCCAACGTGACTCGAGTTCAGTAAAAGTTTGATTCGGATGAGGCATAAAAAATCCTATGTCGATGGCGTTGAGGTGCTGAGCGCATCAAGCAAATAAGCGATATGGCGATACTGTACTTTGTCACTGCCCACATGATGGCTTAAACCGACTTCGCAGGTACGGCTGTTACTTACCGCATGCTGACAGTCCTTGGGAATTTGTTCCGCCAGCGGTGCTAGCGCACTCGCATTCAGCTCTGGCTGAGTGAAGCCTTTGTCGCCAGCAAAACCACAACATTGGATCTGTTCAGGTTCAATCACTTGCTCACTGCATTGCTGCGCTAGAGCGCGCAAAGAGCTCCCCTGATCGAGATGTCGGCTACTACAGGTCACATGCAACAGCAGTGGTTCTTCAAGTGGCTGCAAAGCAAGCTTTTTCGCAACGTGCTGCTGTAAATAAGCGGCGAGATCATAGCTACGTATGCCCTCAAGATCTTTGGCTTGCAAAGCACATGGGCTGGCATCAAATATCACTGGGTAACGCCCTTGCTCGCTATATTCCCAGAGCAGCTCTCGCAACTCGCTTTGTTTCGTTTGCGCTTCCTGCGGATAGCCTTTGCTTAGGTAGGGCTGCCCACAACAGGCGCCGTTGGTGGGTGCAACTATAAGCTGAATACCAGCGCGGGCGCACAAGCGCTCCACCACCTGCGGCAACGGCTCTTGGCCATCCGTGCCGAAGACGCGATTTGGGCACGTGGTGAAATAAATAGCCTTTTCCGAGCTCTCGACCGTTTGCGTCGCTGACAGTGCCTTGGCGACGGGCGGGAATGTGGGGCGGCGCTGCTGTAATTTGCTCAGCGGGCGGCCTGCCGCGAGTACAAAGCGAGCAATCCTCTCAGCGCCAGCTTGATGCCCCGCTAGCCATTTTGCGACCCGCGGATGTCGCGCTTGTTCGGCGCGTAATTCTTTTATCCACGCACCGGTGTCGATACCAACCGGACAGGCCGTTGCACAAAGCCCGGTTGCTGCGCAGGAATCAATACCTAAATGCTGAAAATCCTTCGCAATCTCTTGCTGCTCTGCTGGCGGGCGTTGACTCGCACGGCGCATCAAAGCAATACGTTGGCGTGGGCTCAAGGTGTAATGCAACGACGGACACTGTGGTTCACAGAAACCACATTCAATACAAGCGTCGACAGTTTCATTGACCGGAGGCATGGCTTTTAAGTCGCGTAAATGCGCCTGTGGGTCGTCGTTTAAGATCACCCCAGGATTCAAAATACCACGCGGGTCAATTAAAGCTTTTATTCGTTGCATGACCGCTAAGCCAGCACCACCCCATTGTGCATAGAGATAGGGCGCCATATTACGCCCAGTGCCGTGTTCGGCTTTGAGCGTACCGGCAAAGCGTTCGGTAATAAGCGTACTCACCGCATCCATAAATGCGGCATAACGCTCAACTTCCTTCGCGCTCGCGAAGCTTTGGGTGAAGACAAAATGCACATTACCATCGAGCGCATGGCCGAAAATAATCGCTTCAGCATAGCCGTGTTGATCGAATAACCGTTGCAGCGCATTGACCGCTTCCGGCAAAGCTTCAAGCGGAACTGCAACGTCTTCAATAATGACCGTGGTACCACTCGCCCTGACAGCGCCAACTGCTGGGAATAGCCCTTTACGAATTTGCCACAGCGCCTGACTGGTCACCGGATCGCTGCGCATCGGGCAAAGCGCTGTGAAGTCCGCCAGCAAATGTTCCAGTTCTTGTTGCGCCTGTTGCAGCGCTGCTTCGTCATCACGTCCGAGGTCGATAAGTAATGCCACCGCGCCAGGTGGCGGCGTCAATTCGGTCAATTTTGCTAACAATGGCTGTACCGATAACAACGAGCGATCATCCATCAACTCAACGGCTTCGACGCCAAGCTGCTTCAGTGCGGGAATCACCGCACAGGCCGCATGACTGTCGGGGAATAAATACAAGCCGGTGGCACTCGCCTTTGGCACGGCAACCGTTCGGTAAGTGATGTCAGCGATAAAACCTAGCGTACCCTCGGAGCCAATCAGCAAGTGACACAGAATGTCGAGCGGATCGTGATAATCAAGTAACGCATTGAGGCCATAGCCCATGGTATTTTTCAGGCGGAACTGCGTGGCAATGGTGTGACTTAGCTCGTCGTCGTTACGTACCTGTTCGGCGAGTTCGGCTAGGCCCTGCAGTAATTCGCTGTGACTGGCACGAAAGGCTGCAACAGAGGTTTCATCCGTGGTGTCCACATAGGTGCCATCGGCTAAGACAAAACTAATCGCGGCTAGGGTGTGATAGCTATTATGCTTAACCCCGCAACACATGCCCGAGGCATTATTGGCGGCAATACCGCCCACTTGGCAGGTATTGATTGACGCCGGGTCTGGGCCTATTTTACGGCGGTAAGGGGCAAGCTTGTGATTGGCATGAGCGCCAATCACGCCCGGCTGCAGTTTGATTTTGTCGCCTTGTTCTAACACTTCTAT
>CETC01043538.1_pt1 | contig 11378 bp, 9 predicted proteins | sample 326911 | NCBI WGS metagenome assembly CETC01 (sample SAMEA2622694, study PRJEB7988) | marine metagenome | isolation source: saline water (ENVO:00002010), including | reverse complement strand
GGGGCTTTGATAGTTGCCAAAGGAGCCATCATCGCTAAAGCGGTTGCACTTAAAACCACTCTCATTGGAGCTTTGATAGTTGCCAAAGGAGCCGTGATTGCCAAGGCAATAGCCCTAAAAACTATTTTTATTGGTGCTTTAGTAGCGGCTAAGGCTGCTATTATATCAAAGGCAACAACCATTTACACCAGTTTTATGGGAGCAATGACCACAGCAATCTCAGCAGTGGCGAGTTTTGCTGTTTCAATATATACGAGCTTTATAGCACCAGTTTTTGCTGCGGTTGCTTCTGTTTTTACATTCGCCGCGTCTCTGATTGCTAGTGCTATACCTGCTTTAGTTGCGGTCACAGGTGCTGTCATTTCATTTACAGTGGCTCTTTTGACTAACCCGATTGTGCTGATTGGGATGGCTATCGCAGCCGTAGCATATTTGATTTACGACAATTTTGATATGCTGTTCAGCTTTATGATATCTGGATTTACCATGGTGGGTGATATTTTCTCAACCATTGGCAACGGGCTTGCATCAATATTTTTTGGCATTGTGGATGGTCTAACAGGCATTGTAAATGCTATGATCGACGGGGTGAACTTCATGATCGACGGTCTAAATACAATAAGTTTTACAATACCAGATTGGGTGCCATTTGTTGGTGGAGAGACTTTTGGAATTGATATTCCTCTGATACCCTATTTAGAGAAAGGGGGCGAAATCAGTACAGATGGAGCAGCCTACTTGCACCAAGGAGAGAAAGTTGTCCCCGCAGCCCAAGTACAACAATTGGATGACTCAATAGAGACAGCTAGCACATTACTCGCAGCAGCACCAATGATAGCAATGACAATGATGAACCCAGTAACCATGATCGCAGGTGCTGTTGGCGCGGTAGCTACCACTGGACTGGGTGGCAATAATGATGATGTTGTCGAAGCGATACAAGAGAATACAGCGGCGATCAAGGCACTGATTGCACAAGGCGGAGGACCCACAGAGGCTGGTGGTACTAACACTATTACGCTGGAAATAAACGAAAGACAGCTTGGAAAAGTAGTTACTAAGGTGCTGAATGACAAAAACCCACTTACTTTGGGGTAGGAGATAGCAATGAGTGCAGCAACACAATATGCAAATGACGGAAATTATTATGTCCATATAAAAGGTCTTCATAATACTGTATCCATAAAATTTAAAGCAATTATTACGAGCTTCAAGGATAGTTTTGAATCAAAGTATAACTCTGAGGAAGTTTATGGTAGAATAGATCCCATAATGACCTTCCAAGGAACAACAAGAAAGCTGTCAATTAATTTAGAAGTTCCTGCCTACAGTGTAGATGAAGCGCAACAAAATTTTCAAAGCCTTTCTCAATTGTTGGCATCGCAGTACCCCGGCTATGATACTGCTGGAAGTGCAACTAGCATTTCAACTGCGCCTCTTCATAAAATAAAATTTGCAAACTGGGTCACGTCCGGTGGAGCACAGGGCACTATAAATGAAGCAGGGTTAGTCGTAGCTTTGGAGGGTGTATCTTTTAGCCCCAATTTAGACGCTGGTGTTTTTGAAAGCGGACCAAAATTGTTACCAAAACAGTTTGACTTGGAACTCACAATGACAGTTCTTCACACAGACCAAATTGGATGGAATCCGGATGGATGGGTTGGAAGCAGAAGATATCCATACACAGAAATTGCAGAAGACATTAGTTTAAATAACCCAGAGGACGGAGAACTCAATATGACGTTGCCGGGAGAAGTTGTGGAAGATACTGTAAATGGCTCTGATGGCGACGGTAGTTTTTATGAGAACATCCAACAATCAATTGAAGACATACTTTTAGGAGGCAATCAACTGCGTTTTGGTCCGGGGATGTCTTTTGAAGATCCTGATAATCTTTAGTAAAAAGGGAGAGCATATAGAATGGCTACTAGATACAACAATAGAAAGGTAACAAGAAATAAGAACAAGCTTTACAAGAATCATTTTGAAAAAAGAAACGTATCGCAAATTAGACAGTTTAGAACTCCGGAGTTGGCATACCCAACACCTGATCAAATCAACCAGCTAAATGTTCTCACTCACGTTTGGAAAGGTGGCGATAGATATTATAAATTGGCTTTTGAATATTATGGCAACTCTAAATATTGGTGGGTTATTGCTTGGTTCAATCAAAAACCAACGGAGGCACATATAAATTATGGAGACATTGTTTTTGTACCAACTCCTTTGGATAAATTACTAAACTTTTATGATGTATAGTAGAGAGAATAAACATGGCTAGCAAAAAAGAAACCACGTCTGGAAAACTTAGATTCAAAGAGCAATGTTATTTGCTTTGGAACGTAAGCACTTTTGTATCAAAAAATTCTAATACAAGTTACGAAAACATGGCTGTAATTAATGGCGAGCCAACTGATGTAATCAACAAACTTGTTTCAAGACCTAAATTAGACAGATTATTTGAGCTAAAGCCAGTTGAAAATGCAGCGTTGGTACCCATGATAAAGTTATTCAAGACAACCACCGGTGAGACCAAAAAAACACAAGAGATAAAATTCAACACAGTGCTATCTAACGAGTCAATAGAATCTATTACTAGCACAAAATATGGTCGCGGAGACGGAATTGGAATAAAAAGTGTCTCATACGACCTACAAGGCGGCTCCACAACAGGAGGCGCAGCTTTAGTCAAAAAAGGCGTCACAGCGGTCGAGATATCTTTTATTTTTCAAAACTTAGAGCAACTAATTCAAAGAGACGGCGACGGTCCGGCACTCATAGATCTGGTATCATTTCCACCCGCCGAGGGCAAGCGTTCTACCCCCAACTGTGCCGAGGGTTCTCCTATTGATTTCACAGATGTTTTTGACCCAAGTCAGTTTGCAATAAAGCTTGTATATGGTTATGCCGCTCCGAACACAGAGGTGGTAGATCAGCAACTAAGAACGATTATAGAAAATTCTGCTACCACACTGTTGCTAAATTTAGAAAAACACGAATTAGATTTTAGACAAGACGGCACGGTCGAACTTAAGTGCAAATATCAAGGGTATTCCGATTCTATTATGGCACAACCAGAGGCAGATCTGCTTTTTATAAATAAAAAAAGAGACCCACATATAAACGAAAAGCAACGTGACACTAAAACGGTAGAAGAAGAACTAAACCAAGTCAAGGCTGAAAGAGGACAGGAGACCGCACAAGAGGATATCGATCAATTAGACAAGCAGATAGCAGATTTGCAAAATGAACTTGAAGAGTTACAGAAGAAGGAAAAGCAGCAGGGCGAAGATGATAGAGTCAACGCCTATAAGAGGTTTTTGCAAGAAATATACGACTCTGGAAAAGTTATGTTCGTTGAATTAGATGAAAATCAAGTTGAACAACATTTGGCAGAAATATCAGGAGAAGAAGACTTCGAGGGACGAGCGTTGGACGAAGCGGGTGTAACCGAAGAACCCGGACCTATAGACAGTGTTATAGGGGCAATTAGTGGTCTTTTTGGAGACAGCGAAAACAACGAAGTTGAAAAAAAAGAAGCTGATCAAAGCTCAGGAGCAACAATACCAGACCCACAACAAGCAGATATTGATGACTTGAAGACAGATGGATGGAATGACGCAGAGGATATTTTTGAAGAGGATAATCTAGAAGACGTGCAGCAGGCAGTTGCAGATCTCGTTGCTGCAAATTCTTCAACTAGACCAAAAGATCCCGGTGACGTGAGAATAAATTTCATATATTATGGCGACCTGCTAAATATTGCATTCAAAGTGTTTAATGGCAATCCCGTTGCCTCCAACCTTATACCCATGGTAGGTCCCATCGTTTACAGCGACCCTAAGTCAGGACAGCAATTCATTACAAATTTGGCAGACATTCCTATTTCTCTAAACAAATTCATTGAATGGTTTAATAAAAATGTTGTAGCCCAAGGAAGACAAGAGTATTTGCTCAAAGATTTCATTAGAGACACAATAAAAGATTTAATACATGCAGCACTGGGAGAAAATTGCTTCCCCGGCACAGGACACCCAGCACCAGAGCCAAATGTAACGATAGCCGATATTCCATTGGCAAGCGTCGGCGGCAGTGCCGTGATACAACCCGGCGCAAGAATTCAAGCCGCCCAAGTCCCAACACCAGCACCAGTGCACTACAAGGATGCTAATAAAATAGATCAATATATTTATATCTATTGCTACACATTCGGCATGTCAAACCTAAAAGGTAACAGGGCGGAAGATCATGAAAAGGGCATTTATCATTTGCAGTTTGGATCGGATCGCGGCTTAGTGAAAAAAGTGGTTTTTAGCAGGATAGATGATCCCAACTTGAGGGCTTCGCGAGCAAAATCAGTCAAATGTGACCTTAGACACTTGAGAGAAAATTATAAAGTAAATGTAACCATGGTTGGTAATTCTTTATTTAGACCGGGGCAAACTATTTATATAAATCCAACTTTAGGAGCATCTGATCCCATGACTGGAAAAAAAGTCACAAGCGCTTTGGGTCTGGGAGGATACTACACAGTCGTAAAGGTCAGTGGTGAATTAAGCAGAGACGGCTTCAATACTGAAGTGGAAGCAATTTTTGAATCATCAGGAGTCTCCAAAAAAGCCGGGATTCAACCAGTGCCATCTTCTCCCCCATCACGCGGCGGCGTCGGTGGAACCGGCGATGGCGAAAAAGGCTCCTCTAATCCTGCCGAGGGAAGCATTGAAGACACACCGGTAATGGTAGGGATATAATATTTTGAGGGTAGCAAAAAGATATGGGAAAAAGTAGAAAACCATCAAATTCAGAAGCTTTTACAGCCCGTGCGCGGAATGGCATGGACGCTTTTTCGTATTATAAATTTAGAAAATTATACAAAAGTATAGACTTCTCAGACCTTCAGCCAGACTATGGAGTGCACGGAGCAGGGATTGATGACCTTGCAATGCCAAGACCGATTGACTTATGGTATGAAAAGCCTTATTTTGGCAGATACGACCTAAATGGTAACCCGATATACATATTAGAAAAGCATCTCAAGCAATTACCTGTGCCTATGGGGAGAGACTCAACAATTCTTGCTGTAAATTTTGTTGTAGATGCTTTTCAAGATTTGCAGAGGCATTTCGCGAAAGCGTTAGCATCGAATAAAATAAAACCCAGTTTTATGCTATCCAAACTGCCTGTCACACGAGCGCACATGAGCCCAGACAAATTGCACCAAGAATATATCGGCAAGTTGTTTGAGGTTTTCATCTTATCTTACTTGGGGACCAACAATTTGCATAAAAAGATCAGAGGATTTTCAGATTTTATGAATTATTTCAATGATTTTTTTAGAGATTCTGGACAAAATCTGCCTTTTACATTTTCTAGTTTTTTAGGCTCAAAAAGATGCCCATCGAATGTGTGTGGTTTGATTCTAGACATGAAAGAAGTAAGCTTTTCTAATGATGCCAAAAAAGTGAATGATTTGCTAGGGCGAGATGAATTTTCTTTTTATGCGAGTTCTGCTAGAAATCATGGATTTATGGTATCCAAAAACGCTCCATGGCGTTTAGTGGCTGACGTTAGTTCACCGCAAATGAAACAGTATATGTCAAAATATGACACCACTTTAGACGAAAATAATTTTTTCAAGAAATACTATGCCGAGGCTTACATCGCAGACATTGAAATCATGCTGAAAAACATAGTCAGCTATTACAACAATTACATAACATCTAGACCGTATACGAGCAAAACATACCATGTTTATAGTCCGGGCGAAATTGGAACAACTAAAGAAAAGATGAAAACAATAACGCGCAACATGGTACGTCAAAAAACCAGTCTAAAAAATATATTTAGAACTTACGGCATTGACGATATATTGAATTTTTATTTTACAATAAAATGCTATGAAACCAACGCAAAACAATTACTAAAAGATAAAGAAAACATCGTTGCAGAAGCAGTAAGCAGAAAAGAGAGTGTAGGTCTGCCCTTCGCACTCAGTTACTTAAATAGCAAAATTACAGAACAAGTAAAAATAAATTTGACTATTGGCTCTGAGTATGTTAAAGGTAATAATGAAAAAGCTAGACGTTTGTCAAATTCTCGAAAACCACAAGATAAAGAGCCAAATATAAAAGATGTTATTTCAGGCGATTACAACAGAAAATAAAGAAATAATCTATACTAATAGTAGAATTTATACCGATATCATCCCAGAGCTTACAAGAACTTGGTCTTATTGCCCCTCCTTAGATAATGGAAACATAGAATATGCAGAATTTCGCTGCGCCGGTCTGACTCTCGACGAAGTTTGCCCCGAGCATATTAGGGATAGATGGGAATTGGCAAAAGAGGAAGTTAAGAGTCATTGTAGAGCATGTATTGAGAGCAGGATTGATATAACAGGTGGTAAATTTTATGATTTTCTACCCCCAGCAGCATTGTTGGAGTACCTGCGAACAAAGGACGAGATAACGCAATATGTTTTTGATAATTTTCCTAAGCCTGAAAACTATGATTTCTTGTTTGAGTTACAAAAGGTGTTGGCAAAAATAGAAACTAATCGCGTCAAGCTAGATTTGACCCCGTTGAAAAACAAGAGGCACGATTTCCGCACTAACCAATTTTACAATAAAGTTAGAAGACTAAAGCCTTATGTTAGGTACAACTTATTTGGCACAAAAACCGGTCGCTTGACAACTAAAAAGGGTAGTTTTCCTATTCTGACAATGGACAAAAATTATAGACAAATATTGACCCCCCAAAATGATATTTTCGTTGAATTGGACTACAATGCTGCTGAGTTGAGAACACTTCTACATATGTCCGGTGAGGACCAGCCACAACAAGATATTCATGATTGGAATATGAGTAATATATTTCCTCAAATCAATGATCGCGAGGCGGCAAAAAAAAGAGTGTTCTCTTGGCTCTACAATCCAATTGCAGAGGATAAAGATCTTGAGCGATTCTACAATCGAAGCTTGGTATTAAAAAAACATTGGGATGGGAATAAAATTACAAATCCTTTTGGGAGGCAAATTGAGGCAGATGCAAAACACGCTTTGAACTACATAATACAAAGCACAACTTCTGATTTGTTTTTGCGGAGAATTTTAGAATTGGCAAAGTTACTAGAATCAAAAAAGTCGTTTATTTCATTTTTGATTCATGATAGTGTAGTCATTGATTTAGATAAGAGTGAAAAACACCTCATACAAGAAATTGCAGACACCTTTGCTAAGACTGATTTTTCTAAGTTTTTGGTAAACATGAAGGCAGGAAAGAATTACGGAGAAATGAAAGAAATATGCAGAATATAGTTGGTTTGGGATCAGCAGGGTGCAATATTGCTAAAAGTTTTGCAAAGTACCCCGAGTATACTATTAGAACGATTGATTGTGTTGAGCCCTCGGGCGACGAGCACTTTAGAATCAAGAAATGTGATTCTCACGAAGAATACGAAGCGGCAGTCCCCGACATGTCTGACTTCTTTTCTCACATCAAGGCAGTTGATGAGGTGCTTTTTATTATTGGCGGCTCCGGTGAGATCAGCGGGGCTTCTTTATCAATCTTGCAACAAATAAACCACGCCAGATTGCATGTGCTTTACATTAAGCCAGATATTTCACTTTTGAGCGAGGTAGGGAGATTAAGAGAAAGGCTCGTATATAATGTTCTTCAAGAATATGCGAGATCGGGCAAATTTGAAAGAATAATTCTCATAGATAACCCCAAGCTCGATGAAACAATGGGAGGAGCACCAGTAATTGGTTATTACGACCAATTGAATAAAATGATAGCGTCAACAGTTCACATGATCAACGTCTTTGACCACACCGACCCAGAGATTGGTACAATTTCTTCGCCCCTCGAAGTGTCCAGAATTATTACGATTGGTATGATGGATATAGAAACTGGAGAAGAAAAATTATTTTTTTCATTGACAAATGCAAGAGAGAAGAGTTATTATTACGCCATCAACTACGAAAAGTTGAAAAAGGACAAAGAATTATACAAGGGCATAACAGTTCAAATGAAAGATAAAGTAGAAGATGGTGGCGCAAGGATAGCTTATGGCATCTATTCTACAAATTATAGTTCAAATTATTGCTATGTCGTTGCTAGAAGTTCTATGATTCAAGGTTTAGTTTTGGAGGAAAACAATGTTGAAAACAATTAATGCTTATGTAGGCACTTTTGAGAAGAAAACCGGTGAAGAGAGATCTATGCGCTTTGTAAAGATTTCGGACTTACCAGAGGGGTTTATGGATTCACAAACTAAGGGCGGTCAACAGAGAAAACTGTCTGAGGGTAACGAACTGGTTTGGGACTTGGATAAAAAACAATTCAGAGTCTTTAACTGGAACACAGTAAAAGGCGATGTTACACAAATTACTAATTTTCGTGTTGACAGCCTAATTTAGATATGATACATTATAAATCAGATGTGAGGAATATTTGCCGAGCATACTATAACAAAGGAGAGGAAAATAATGGGAATTGATTTAGATAAAATTAGACAACGTAAACAAGCGTTGGAAAACAAAGGAGGCGCTGGAAACAATAACTTCTGGCGTCCACAAGATGGCGACCAATCCATTCGGATTGTCCCAACACCAGATGGTGATCCTTTTAAGGATTACTTCTTTCACTACAACTTAGGTAAAACTCCGGGTTTTTTATGTCCGAAGAAGAACTTTGGAGATAACTGTCCTGTGTGTGAATATGCGAACAGTTTGTATAACCAAGGGACGGAAGACGCACAAAAGGCGGCAAAAGGCTTGTTCGCTCGACAACGCTTCTTCTCACCGGTATTAGTTCGTGGGGAAGAAGCTGAAGGAGTTCGAGTTTGGGGTTATGGGAAGATGGCTTATGAGTCTCTAATCAATCTCGTGCTAAACCCAGAGTATGGGGACATTACTGATGCTGAAGAAGGCACCGACATTGTTCTTAACTATGGAAAACCACCGGGAGCACAATTCCCGCAAACTAAACTTCAACCTCGTCGGCGGTCTTCACCGCTTTGCCAAGATGGTCCAGAGAAGTGTGCAGAACTGCTGGATAATATTCCAGATTTTGATGACTTATTTGAACGAAAGACAAGCGAAGAGGTCGGGACCCTGCTAGATAACTTCTTAGAGGGCGGTGACGATGAGGAGACCACTGAGGTAAAACAGTACAAAAAGGCTGACGAATCTTCTTCGGTTGATGAAGCATTCAATGAACTTTTAAGCTAAAACTAGAGGAGAGAAAATGGGAGCTAAAAAAGCTGGCAGGCTTTCTATTGATGATATGAGAAATCTTATCAACAAGAAAGCTGGTGTGCAAGTTGCACACAACCTAAACAAAGAAAATCCAACAGAGGTAACAGACTGGATTCCTACTGGTTCCCGTTGGCTCGATTCTATCATCTGTCGGGGTCGATTGGCTGGTATTCCGGTCGGTAAGGTGACAGAGATTGCTGGATTGGAGGCAACTGGTAAATCATACATGGCAGCACAGGTCGCTGCCAACGCTCAAAAGATGGGTATTGATGTGGTTTACTTTGACTCGGAATCCGCCATCGATCCCACCTTTTTAGAGAGGGCAGGCTGTGATGTCAATACTATTTTATATGTTCAAGCTCAGTCTGTTGAGTTTGTGCTCGAAACTATCGAGGAACTTTTGGGTTCTAATGAAAATCGGATGCTTTTTATCTGGGACTCTCTTGCTCTTACACCTGCTATTTCCGATGTGGAAGGAGACTTTAATCCACTTTCTTCCATGGCAGTAAAGGCAAGAATTTTGGCTAAAGGCATGTCGAAACTGACCGTTCCTATTGCCAATAGTCAATCAACCTTCTTGGTCTTGAATCAGTTGAAGAGTAATATCACTAGAAGTCCAAGCGAGGCTTTGACAACCCCTTATATGACACCCGGAGGAAAGGCTATGATTTATGCCTACTCATTGCGTGTCTGGTTGACTGGTCGCAAGGCAAAAGCTTCATTCATCACTGACGAAAAAGGTTTTCGTATTGGCTCTGAGGTGAAGGTGAAACTGGAGAAGAGTAGGTTTGGAACGCAGGGTCGCCAATGCAACTTTAAGATTCTGTGGGGCGACGAGATCGGCGTTCAAGATGAAGAAAGCTGGCTGGAGGCAATCAAATCTTCAGACAATGTGATCCAATCAGGTGCTTGGTATCAACTCGTTCACGAGGACGGGACCACTGAGAAGTTTCAGGCTGCTAAGTGGAAAGAAAAGCTTCAGAATGAAAAGTTCAAAACTCGGGTCCTACAGATTATGGACGAAGAGATTGTCATGAAGTTTGACACTCGCCAAGGCAACGCTGAAGACTTCTATGAAGAAAAGGATGAATAAGGAGAAAAAATGAAAAAGCTAATTATTGTCTCATTGCTAGCTGTGTTCATGACGGGGTGTGCATTTTATGTACCACGCCCAGCACGAGTGGTAACCTACTCATATGAACCAGCGGTTATAGTTACTCCTGTTTTCGAGGAGCGACGGATTATTTATCGTTCGCCCCCTCGACGAGTGATTAATAACCATTATTACAGGTGCAAGGTTTCTCACAAGCGAAACAAAAAATATTGTCGATAACAGAAAATTGCACTTGACTTTTAGACCTCAGATAGATTATACTGTCTGAGGTTTTTTATTGAGGTAATCATGAAAAGAGTTATTTTTATCGATGCACTAAACATGCTGTATCGAGCTTACATTGTAGACCCGAGTTTATCAACCAACGGACAACCCATCGGTGGTATCAAGGGGTTTTTGAAGATGAGCCAAAAGCTCATCAGAGAAATGAAACCAGACTCCGTTGTAATCGCATGGGATGGAGAGGGGGGATCCCGCCGCCGTCGCCAAGTCAAGAAGGATTATAAGGCTGGTCGTAAGCCTATCCGCTTGAACCGGCAGATTCGCAACCTTACAGAGTCTGAAGAAGTGGAAAATAAGATTTGGCAACAGACCAGACTCACAGAGTATCTCAACCACCTTCCAATAGCTCAGGTGATGTTACCTAGCGTTGAAGCTGATGACGTGATTGGCTATTGTGTGCAGATGGAAAAGTATAAGGGCTGGCAAAAGATTATTGTATCCAGCGATAAGGATTTTATCCAGTTGTGTGACAATGAAACTGTCTTATATAGACCAATACAAAAGGTGTTTTTGAACTCAAAAAGAGTCTTGGAAGAGTACGGCATACATCCGGTAAACTTTGCCCTCGCTCGTGCCCTTTCTGGTGATAAAAGTGACAATCTACCGGGGGTTCCGGGTGTTGGTATGAAGACCGTCGCAAAAAGATTTCCTTTCTTTGCAGACGAAAAAGTTTGTGATATTAATTTTTTGCTGGACTATTGTAAAGAGAGAAAAGATGAGAA
>CETC01010343.1_pt1 | contig 11385 bp, 14 predicted proteins | sample 326911 | NCBI WGS metagenome assembly CETC01 (sample SAMEA2622694, study PRJEB7988) | marine metagenome | isolation source: saline water (ENVO:00002010), including | reverse complement strand
GGTGATATTATAAAGGTAATGTTTCAGGATGATTTCTTTTATGATGATGAAGCATTAGAAAAGATTTATAATGAATTGAGTAATAGTGATAAGACTTGGTTGTTAAATGGATGTAATCATACACAAGATGATGGAAATTCATTCTATTGGGAGATGTTTCCTAGATGGAATGATAAGTTATTGGAAGGTGTTAATAGTATTAGTTCTCCTTCAGTACTAGCATTTAAGAATAATGTTAAACGTAGATTTGATACTACTTTAACATATTTTATGGATGTTGATTTTTATTATGGTATGATGTATGATTATGGAGAACCAATCCTTTATGATGATGTTCTTATCAGTAATAGAGTTGGTGATTATTCTGTAACTACAAATGTTTCACATAAGAATAGGGATTATTATGTTACGAAGGAAACTAAGTACTGTAAAGAGAAGTATGGTGTATCATGAAGTTTAAATTTGAAAAGTATAACAATCCTTTTGATCATTATATAATAGAAAATTTTTTATCTGAGGATGTAGCTCATTCCATAACTAATGAGTTCATGGATTATGAGAGTAGTAATTGGTTTGTGTATAAAAATCAAATAGAAAATAAAAAAGCTCTTCAAACTTGGGGAAAATTTTCTAAGGAAACCTATAAAATATTTCAATGTTTTTGTTCGCCTCAATTTGTTGAGATAATAAAAACTATTAGTGGAATTAAAAATCTATATCCAGATTATGGATTGCATGGTGGTGGATGGCACATGCATGGAACTGGTGGTAATTTAAACATTCATAAAGATTATTCAATTCATTCTAAACTTGGATTGCAGAGAAAACTTAACCTTATAGTTTATCTTTCTAAAGATTGGAATCCAGAATGGGGTGGTGCTTTAGAATTTTGGTCACATAATGAAAAAACAAATAAACCATTGAGACTTGAAAAATCAATAGATTGTGTATATAACAGAGCAGTATTATTTGATACCACTCAAAATTCTTGGCATGGTCTTCCTACTCCATTAACTTGTCCTAAAGGTAAATATAGAAAAAGTATAGCAATGTATTATCTAACTGATGCAGATGACTGTGAAGAAGTTATACAAAGGGCTTTATTCGCACCAAGAGAAGAACAAAAAAACGATATTGATGTTTTAAATTTAATAGAAAAAAGATCTAAATGAAAATTGCTGTAATTACATCTTCTATAGGTAGTACAAAATTATTAGATCCAATACCTTTTGATGGTGTTGATTATCATGCTTTTGTGGATCATAAAGATGATTCTGCATGGATTAAACATCCTATAGTTCCATTTTCTGTTGATACAAGATATAAGAATCGTAGAGATGCTAAGGTATATAAGGTTTTACCCTTTGCTTTTTTACCAGATTATGATTATTATTTTTGGATAGATTCAACACATATATTGGAACAAAATCCACATGATGTAATTGAGAAGTATCTTAAAGATAGTGACGTTGCAGTCTTTAAACATCCTGAAAGAGATTGCATCTACATAGAAGGTGAATTTGTAAAGCAAATAAGATTTGATCATCCTAATTTATTGGAAGATCAACTTGCTTTTTATAAAGATGTATGTTACCCTGAACACAATGGATTGTATGAACTTCCTGTTAGAGTACAAAGGAACAATTCTATAACCCAAAGAATGGGATGGATGTGGTGGGAGCAGATTTGTATGTTCTCATCAAGAGATCAAATAAGTTTTCCTTTTGTATGTCATCAATTGGGAATCAAACCAGCAGTGCTTCCAGGTGTTGCTAATACAATTAGGGGTAATAAAATTATGCCACAATTAATCATTTCAAATCACAGTAGAATATGAAACTTTTATATGATCTTGGTGCTCATTGGGGAGAATCTATTGAGATGTTTCGCAAGAAATTTAAAAACCCTAAAGAGTGGGATGTAATATCTGTAGAAGCTTCTACTCTTAATGTAGATAAACTTGCAGAGAATGCGTCTTATGAAGCAAATTATTTTAATGAAATTACTATCTTTAATGCATTTGTTTATCACGAAGAGAAGGAGATTAAATTTTTTGAATATAAGGATGAGTTTCATAGTGCAGGTTCTACTTATTCCAAAACTAAATTTGATTTAAACAGTAAGAAAAAACCAGAGTATGCAAATCTTTCTCATAATGTATTAAAACCAGATATTTTTAATATTATTGAATCATATCAAGAGAACCTTAACAAGTATGAAGAGATTATTATTAAGATGGATATTGAGGGAGCAGAGTATGATATTCTACCATCACTAATTAAAGTTCTTGATCCATCTAAGACTAAACAATTTTATATTGAATTTCATAATAAAAAAGTTGGTCTAAATGAAAGTATAGATCTTGAATATATTAATCAAATTAAAAATTTAAATATTCTAGTAAAGGCAGATCGTCATGGTACAAACCATTATCAATAAATTAATAACATAGAACATTATGAATATTTTGGAACAAATTGCAACAAAAGCAGAACGAGGAGACTCTGGGATGTCTCTTCATTATGGATTTCTTTATTCTTGCGTTATAGGATTAGAATCTAAAAATGTTTTTGAATTTGGAAGTGGTTTTTCAACTCATGTAATTTTAAATGCTCTTGAAAAGACTGGAGGAGTATTGACAAGTGTAGATGTAAATGATCATACAGTAAATACTAATATTACCGAATTTTCAATAAACAGTGATAGATGGAATTTCTATCATGGAAATAGTAATGATATGTTTTCTGATGAAGATGTTGTGTTTGAACATTATGATTTAATCCTTCATGATGGATCACATGTAGGTGAAGAAGTATTGGTTGATTTGAATAACATTTATCCTTTCTTAAAGAATGATGGTATTTTAATTACCCATGATACAAGACATCATACACTTGGTGAAGGAATGAGTAAGGCAGTAGAAGAGTTTGTAAAAGATAAAGATGTAGAATATGCAACTCTTCCTTATGGATATGGATTGACATTTATTAGAAACAAAGGTAATGTTGATAATAAAGTTGAATTAACTTGGAGAAAACGATGAAGATACTTTTTTGTGAACATCCTAATAAACCATTATCAACTGGTTATTGTTCATATTATAGTGAAATATTTCATGCATTGAAAGAAGTTTTTGATATTGACTTTAAAAATTTTGTTCCTAAAACGACAAGTAAATTTACAAATAATGGATATGATATTGTATTTCTTGGATTTGGTCATACTGATTGTGGTGAAGGAAAACCCACATCATTAATTAGAAATAGTGATGTAAAGTTATTTCCAATATTAAATAAGGAATACACGGGATTGTATAATAAACTTGATTGGATAAAAGAGATGCAACCTACTGCTGCCCTAACAGTTCATCATGATATTAATTCTTATAGTGAATATACTGGTGTTCCTTTCCATAGGATCATGTGGTCTGCTAATCAGGAGCAGTTTAGAGATTATGGTGGTGAATATAAAAATGATCTATTTTTTTCTGGTGTAACTAGACCAGAACAAACTGAAAATCTAAGAGAAAGAGTTTTATCTCAACTTGATAGACTCAGTGATTATAAATTGTTTATCAATGCTAGATCTCATAGAAACAATTATGCTGGCACTATGTTCTCTGATGATGAATATGCAAGGCATCTTTCTTCATCTAAAATATGCTTCATAACAACAGGACCTGCTGATTTAGTTGGGACAAGATACTTTGAAGTAATGTCGGCTAATCGAAGCCTTATACTGTGTAATAGAATGAATAAAAATGTTTATGGAGATATCCTCATAGACGATTATAATTGTGTTATGTTCTCTGATGAAGATGAATTTTTTGATAAGGCAATATATTATCTTGAGAATGAAGATGAAAGAATTAAAATTGTAAATAAAGCTCATGAACATTTTATAGAAACACAAACTTGGAGTGTGAGTGCTGCTAAAATTAAATCTATTATTGATGGTTATATGAATGTTTGATCTTAAAGATAAGGTTGTTCTTGTTACAGGTGGTGGTGGTCTTCTGGGTGAGATGCACTCCGAAGCAATAGTAGAGAATGGTGGTAAAGTTATTGTTGGTGATTTAAATTTTGAAGCAGCACAAAAAGTATGTGATAGACTTAATCTAGGTACTCTTACAGATAAAGCTTTCCCAATTTTATTAGATGTTCTTGATAAGAAATCAATTATTAATTGTTTAGAAACTTATCCAGATATTAATGTATTGATTAATAACGCTGCTATTGATCCTAAAGTAACACAAGACTCTGGACCAGGTGGGGCATTTGAGAACTTAAGTGAATATGAATGGGATTTATCTGTTGATGTAATTATGAAGGGAACCTTCCTATGTTCTCAAGTATTTTGTCCAGTGTTTGCTGAAAGAGGTGGTGGAATAGTTGTTAATATTTCATCTGTGATGGGTGTAATTGCTCCTAACCAAAGCATTTATGGTGATTCATTTAAACCAATTACATACTCTGCTGCTAAACATGGTATCATTGGTATGACGAAGTATCTTGCTACTTATTATGCTCAGTCAAATGTAAGAGTCAATGCACTTTCGCCTGGTGGTGTATTTGATAATCAACCTGAAGAGTTTGTAGATAAACTTACTAATTTAATTCCTATGAATAGGATGGCAAATAAAACTGAGTATAAAGGATCAATTGTTTTTCTCTGTTCAGATGCTAGTTCTTATATGACTGGACATAATTTAGTTGTTGATGGTGGTATGACTGCGTGGTAAATTGCATTTTTATATCAGTTAGAAATTCATCTACTAGACTTCCTAATAAAGCAATTTTAAATATTAGTAATAAACCAACCATACAATATCTAATTGAAAATATCAAAAAAAGTAAATCAGCAGATAAAGTTATCTTATGTACTAGTGTTGAATCTGACGATGATGTATTATGTAATATAGCAGCAGGTTGTGGGATAGAATATTTCAGAGGTTCATTGAATGATAAGTTAGATAGGTGGTTATCTGCATGTAAAGAATATGATGTAGATTTTTTTGTTAATGTAGATGGCGATGATTTATTTTTTGATGTTGATCTAGCAGACAAAGTTATTGAACAATACAAAGAAGAACCTTGTGATTTTATAGATGGTCATGGATTATATAATGATGTCTATGGTATAAAATCAAGTTCTCTTCAGAAAGTATGTGATATAAAAGATAGTGATTCGACTGAATATATAAGACTTTATTTTACAGAAACAAATATGTTTGATGTGAGAAAGATTAAACATATTGAAGACAAATATTTTAAAGGTAATATAAGAATGACTCTAGATTATCAAGAGGATCTAGAATTTTTTTCTAAGGTTATTAATGGAGTATTACCAAAAGAATTATCTCTTGACAACGTGTTAGAGTTCATTTATAATAATCCTGAAACCGCTAATATTAATTTTTTTCTTGATGAGAAGTGGAAAGCAAATCAAGAAAAGATTAAGCATTTTAAAATTAAAACATGAACAACCAACAGGTTAGAGATTTCATTGCTGATGTATTTAAAAGAAACGATGAGTATAGTTTAACTCAAGAGTTTGAAGAAAAGTTTTGTGAGAAGTTTGGTGTAGATTATTCAGTAGCAATTAACTCAGCAACCTCTGGTCTTCATGCTGCACTTGCTGCTGCTGGAGTTGGTTCAGGTGATGAGGTTATTCAACCTGCTGTTACTGTTATCATGGATGCGTATGCAACACTTTATTTGGGTGCGACTCCTGTGTTCGTTGATATTAATCCTGAAACTTGGAATATAGATGTTAATGAGATTGAAAAAAGTATTACTGAAAAAACCAAAGCAATTATTGTTGTATCATTATATGGTCTTCCTGTAGATATTGATCCAATCATGGATCTTGCTAGGAAGCATAATATTACAGTGATTGATGATTCTGCAGAGACAGTTCTTTCAGATTATAAAGGAAAGTATTCAGGAACATGTGCAGACATTGGTGTCTTTAGTTTTGAGAAAACAAAACATATTACATCTGGTAGTGAAGGTGGTATGGTTGTTACCAACTCCAAAGAACTTGCAGAGAAGGTTAGAAAGTTTGGTGGGATTGGATATAAAAATCTCACAGCAACTGCTGGTAGAACCAGTCTAGCATCATCTGTATTTCAAAATCCAAACTATGAAAGATTTGATAGTATGGGTTATAATTATAGAATGAATTTAGTCACTGCTGCTTGTGGACTTGCCAACTTTGAAATTCTTGATCAATTGATTGATAGAAGAAAAGAGATTGGATCTATGTTTCTTGAAGCAGTTGATGGTTGTTCATGGATAAAGACACAGAAAGTTGATGATTACTGTGAACATAGTTACTATACTTTTGCTTTCTTGTATGAGCATACAGAGGTTTCATGGGAACAGTTCTATAACACATACATAGAAATGGGTGGAGATGGATTCTATGCTTGTTGGAAAAATCCTTATCGAGAACCTTCTTTAAAACCAATATTCTCTACTGTGTCCTGTCCAATAGCAGAGGATTATCAAAAGAAACTAATGTGTTTCAAAACAAATTACAGAGACCTTGGACTAGCACAAAGAAAGGTCAACATTTTAAAAAATCTTATTAATGACATTGGGAGAAATTAATCATGTACATCATAGCTGAAATTGGAATCAATCATAATGGTTCTATAGAACATGCAAAAAAACTAATAGACCAAGCACATGAATCAAAATGTCATGCAGTAAAGTTTCAAAAAAGAAATCCTGACGTATGTGTCCCTGAAGATCAAAAATCTTTGATCAGAGAAACTCCTTGGGGAACAATGACTTACTTGGAATATAAATGGAAGATTGAATTTGATGCAGAACAGTATAAAGATCTTTGCGATTATACAAAGAATCTTGGTATGGACTTTATGGTATCTTGTTGGGATAGAGATAGTGTAAAACTAATTGAAGATAATGTTGATATTGATTATCATAAAGTTGCTTCTGCATTAGTTACTGATAAAGATTTTTTAAATGATCTTGTTAAAACAGGAAAACCAATTATTCTTTCTACTGGAATGTCTACGCAAGAACAAGTTGATGATGCTGTGAATATTCTTTCACCTAATTTGAAATACATTCTTGCTTGTACTAGTACCTATCCATCTAATATTGATGAATTAAATCTTAGACATATTCTTACTTTAAGGGATAAGTATCCACAATTTTCTATTGGATTTTCAAACCATTATAGTGGACTTGATGCCACTCTTGGTGCGGTTGCTCTTGGTGCTGAATGTGTTGAGTTTCATATCACTGATGATAGAGCATCATATGGAACTGATCAAGCAGCATCCATAGAAAACAGTCAAGGACTTGTTGAAGGTATCAATATCATGGGAAGAATGTTAGGTGATGGTGTTAAGAAGGTATATGATAGTGAGATACCAATCATGAATAAATTGAGAAAGGTATGAAGAGATATTGTTTTGATATTGATGGAACTATCTGCACAAATACTTGGGGTGAATATGGTGACGCAGAACCTTTTTATGATAGAATAAAGGAAGTTAATAAATTATATGATGAAGAAAATTATATAATTTATTTTACTGCTAGGGGAATGGGTAATTGTGGTGGTAATGCTTCATGTGCATATGGTAAGTGGTATACTTTTACTCACAACCAGTTAACTGAATGGGGTTGTAAGTTTAATGAACTGATATTAGGTAAACCTCATGCTGAATATTACATAGATGATAAAGGTTGGTCAGATAAAGTATTTTTTAATGATAATAGATGATGGAAGTAACAATTTTAGGAAGAGGAAAGTCTCTTGAAAAGTTAAAAAATTTTAAATCAGAATCAGATATAGTAATATTGGTAAATGAGTTTTGGAAGACTGATGGTAATCCTTGCGATTATTATAAAGAAACAGTTATTGCAAATTTCATTAAAGGAAAAAATATTGTATTAGTAGGATCACCTGCAATGGGTAGTGGTCATCATTTAACATATGAGTTAGAGTTAGAACATAATATAATATCTAAATTTAATACTGTATGGCCATCAGGTTCAGGAACAGATAGAGAACAATCTCCAGTTTCTGGTTGGAGATCAATGCCAGATGAATGTGTAGAAGATTACAAATTTGCACATTTAAGTGGAGAATTAAAACAATTTGATGTTGATCCAAAAGTATGGCAGAAAGGTGTTGTTAGAGGATCATTAGCATATGGTATTTTGTTATCTGTAAAGTATTATAATGCTGATAATATCAATATATTTGGATTAGATTTTTATGAAATAGATTACCTTGTTCCGCAAAGTTATAATTATGAAAATGAAAAAAAACAGGTTGTTTCTATGAAGAATGATTTCACTGCGTTATTAAAATTTTATCAACAAATTAAATTTAATATTTATACTTTAGCAAATTATAATCCTGATTTAGAAAATGTCACAATCCTTTGATTCTGTAAAAGAATATCTTCCATATTTCTTTGATGTAACTACTAATTACTACTATAGAAATCCTGATAATAAGGAGAAAATTCTTAGTGGTGGTAATGAAATAAGACCATCAGTTAAAGAAGGAAAATATAAAGTAATTAGTTTTGCTGATAGACATGCTCAAAGAATTTCTAATATGATAAAATTTAATGAAAGAGTGAGTCAATATTCTATTATTGATGAAGTCAAAATATTTAATATGTTAGATATTCCTGAAAACGTATATAAAGACAATCTTTCTATCTTTGATTCTCAAAGACATTTTAATATGTTAGCAAAAGTCTATCTTGTTTATCAAACACTTTTAAACAGTGATGATGGTGATATTATCTTATGGATTGATAGTGACATTGTTGATATTAGAGAAAATGGTATTGATAGATTATTTAATTTATGTAATAATTCGGAAAAAGGTATTGTTGGTTTTCATAATGATTTTTGGTTGGAAAGACTTTTTACTAAACAAGATCTTTATGATTATTTAAATATTACAGATTCCAATTATTGGAATACTAATCAGGCATATAGTGGATTTTTTCTTGTTAAAAAAAATAAATTTACAATTCAGTTTTTTAAACAATGGTGGGATATTAGTTCTATTACTAGATTGTTTGATGATTCACCTTCATCTAGTTCAAACTTAAATACATACATCACACATAAACATGATCAATCAATATTATCTTTATTATACAAGATACATAATATAAAGACATTTCCTCTTCCACTGTATGATTTGTATAAGACAAATATTATTGGATTACATAGTGGATATTTTGAAGAAGGAGTGGTTCTTCCATTAGTTTGGGAATCTTGTTGGCATAATATTTCATATAAACAAATGTGGAATAGTTGTAATAACAAATTTAATAAATTAGTATCTCCTCCTGAATGTCTTTCAATGTCAACTGATAATTATGAATTATGAGTAAAAGTATTGTAACTGGTGGATGTGGGTTTATAGGATCTCATCTTGTAAAAAGATTAGTTAGTTTAGGTCATGAAGTTATTGTTTTAGATAGAGTTAAACCTAATAATCCATGTGAGGGAGCAACTTATTATCTTCAAGATTTATCTGAAAATTATTCAAAATTTATACATCTCTTTGATAGTGTTAATAATGTCTTTCATTTAGCATCAGACGTATCAATTCCATACTGTGTTGAAAAACCAAACGAAAGTATGTACAATAACATTGTCTCTAGTATGAATATTCTAGAGTGTTCGAGAGTTCATAATATTGATAAGTTTATATTGTCATCTACTTCTGCAGTGTATGGAAATACGTTATTTAATCCAAATTATGAACATCAACAAGTGCAATGTTTAAATACTTATTCTATTTCAAAATATTCTGCAGAACAATTGTGTCAGATGTATTATAATCTTTATGGTCTTAAGACTGTAATTTTTAGATACTTTAATGTTTATGGGGAGGGTCAGCATAAGACGGGTCAGTATGCTCCAGTTATGTCAATATTTAAAAGACAGAAAGATAATAAAGAACCATTAACAGTTGTTGAACCAGGTTATCAAACTCGTGACTTTATACATGTTAATGATATTGTACATGCTAATATTTTAGCCAGTCAAAAAGATTTAGATAAGTATGGTGAAGTTTTTAATGTAGGGACTGGAGAGGGAACTGATATTCAAACTATTGCAGATCTAATATCTGATTATCAAACTAGTGTTCCTCAAAGATCTGGTGAGGTGTTGCATTCTAAAGCAAATACTGATAAAATAAAGGAGACTTTAAATTGGAATTACAAAATTAAAGTTATAGACTGGATTAAAAAACAATTTTGATATGAGTACGATAACAATTAATCTTTCATTTTATAATCAAAATGAAGTATTAAGAGAACACATTTTAGGTTGGAAATCTTGGTCCGATTCTCTTAAAGAAAAATTTTCTTTTTGTATCATAGATGATTGTAGTAGAACGAAAGCTACTGATGTATTATCTGATATTGATTTGAGTGATTTAAATATATCAATCTACAGGGTAAAAGAAGATTTAGTTTGTAATATTGCTGGTGTTAGAAACCTTTCTGCAAAAGAATGTAAAACAGAATGGATGGTAATTCTTGATATGGATACCATAGTCTCTGAAGAATTAGCAGCATCAATGGTTACTCTTTGTGATAGTCCATCAGGTAATTGTTTTAAATTCAATCGTAGAGTCCCTACAAATCCATATCATGTAAAAAATGGTCAACAACACCCTGCAGTTTGTTTATTGAGATTAGAGGACTATTGGAAAGTTGGTGGGTGTGAAGAGGATCTTGTAGGGCATTATGGGCAAACGGATCCTATCTTCTGGTATAGGGCACAAGGTAAACTAAAAATTAATCTTAGAATGGATATGTTTCTTGATTATATACCTGAGGGTGAAGCAACCATTAATAGAGATACTTCACATAATTTTGGAGTGTTTGCACATAAAAGAAAAACAAATACTTGGTCAACTGATTTTGTAAGATTTGATTGGGAGAAGATTTATGGATAAGAATAAAGCATTATTTAAATTAAAAAATATAGGACCGATATATTATCTTAATCTGGATGGGCAACCAGAAAGAAAAGAATATGTAGAGCAACAGTTTGAATATTGGGGTATAGAAAATTATACACGTATCTCTGCATATGATGGTAGAGAAGATGATCTTAGTGATATTATTAAAGGAAGATATCCATCTGACATGACCTCTGGTGAAATAGGATGCACTACTTCACATTTGAAAGCATTGAAAGAATTTCTTAAAACGGATGAAAAGTATGCACTCATTATGGAGGATGATGTTGATTTAAGCACTGTTAAACATTGGAATTTTAACTGGGTTGATTTTATGGCACAAGTTCCATATGATTGGGATGTAGTACAACTAGCAATCATATGTACAGGTGCTCT
>CETC01011452.1_pt1 | contig 11393 bp, 14 predicted proteins | sample 326911 | NCBI WGS metagenome assembly CETC01 (sample SAMEA2622694, study PRJEB7988) | marine metagenome | isolation source: saline water (ENVO:00002010), including | reverse complement strand
TTGACAGGCTTTTTCGTTACAGTATTTGGCCTTCTGTGTACTGGTTGCGCGTTAGCGGAGAGTCTCTTCTCTGACAAAGTGGTTACAACCATTGGCAATGTACGCCCCGAAGCTCGCGCTGAGGCTGTTCCTGCTGATCTAGGGATGCTTCCACCAGAGGTTGCAGGCAAGATGGCAGCTAAGGGCGAGACTTTAGTTCTGGTAGACAAGTCTCACGTTTTGGATCCCACAGGGGATGTCGTGGATGTGATGGATCCTGGTTCAGAAGCTTTAGACTCTGCGATTAGCATGGCTCTTGGAGGACTGAATACAGTTTTCCCAGGTGTTGCTGCGCTTGAGGGTCTTGGCCTTCTATTCTCAAAGAGAAAGCGTAAGCACTACGGTGCCGCTGTTAAGGCTGCTGTTCCTGGCAATGGTAAGATGGAGTTGAAAGATGCCGTGATGTCGCTTGGTAAGGCTATTGGTGCGGCTCACAGTTCGGATGGTTCTAAGAAAGTCTTCGAAGAGGAAGACAAGAAACCTACGGCTTCGGCATAAAAAAACAAAGGGCGAACCATTGTTTCTAACCCAGGTCTTAGGATCTGGGTTAGTTTTTTTATACCTAGGGTACTATTATATGCCGATGCGTAAGCTAAAGATACTGGTTGTTTTTGCAAATCATGGAGGCTGTAGCTACTACAGGCAGTTATCCCCCATGCAGATGATGTCTGAGGAGTTATCTGATAAGGTTGAGGTTAGATACAACGACAATCCTCTAGAGTTTGATGCTGAGAATAACAGCGCCCCTTCAAATGATAAGCTCACAGACATGAACTGGGCAGATGTAGTGTTTGTTGCTAACATTCTTAAATGGGGTGGTCCTTATACTGGTCGAGTCATTGGTGTTGCTAAAGAACTTGGTAAGTTCGTGCATTTCGATACTGATGACCTTTTAACAGACCTCTATGAGGAGCATCACTTGTTCCAGACGTATAAGGATAATAAGTTAGGAGAAGTTACTAAGTTCTGTTACCACCATGCAGATCTGGTTACTGTAACTCAACTAAAGTTCGCAGAGAGAATTAAGCCTTTTATAGGTAAATGTTTAGCTGTAGTTAAAAATGTAATAGATTATACACTGCCTGCTTGGAACCACCCTAGATCTAAGGCAAAGTTTACTCGTATCGGCTACGCTGCTGGGATCCATCACAGAGGTGATGTTAAGGTCTTCAACGCTATTCCTCACCTAGTCAATCAAAAAGTTGGAAGAGAGAACGTCCAGTGGAACTTTTACGGACACCCGCCTCCTGACCCCAACAAACCCAAGGATAGTTGGGAATCGAAGGTATGGCCTGAATACATGGGACAGCTTCTCAGAGGGTTTAAGGGCCAGAAAAACTACAACATACACTACGCATTACCTCCCAATGATTACGGTCGCTATTATGCCGATATGGACGTTGCAATAGCTCCGCTGCAAATGAATAACTTCAATGACTCTAAGTCTGACATTAAAGTTGCTGAATGCTCCAGGTATAAAATTCCTCTAGTTGCGAGTAATGTAGGCTGTTACGATGAAACAATTATAAATGGGGAGACCGGATATTTAATTGATCCCGACGCTCCTAAGAGTGAGTGGGTTAAGATCCTATCAAAGCTTTGCAAGGATAAGAACCACAGAATTGAGATTGGCAAAAACTTGCATGACCGCACCAAGGATTTATTCGATGGCCGTAAGCAGTCTCAACTTCGGTATAATCTCTATATGCAAGCTATCAGGGATACAAACCACAGCCTAAAAGATGAAAACTTTCAAGCATAGTGGAGATACAGGGGATATTATTTTTTCCCTGCCTACAGTTAAAGCTTTAGGTGGGGGTAAACTGTACCTAGACCCAGAGGGTGGTGAGAGTAGTCCTTATGTCAGGTGGATGCATAAAACGAGAACCCGACTGAACTCTAAAACTATTGAATCATTAAAGCCGCTTCTTGAGCTTCAACCTTACATTGATTCTGTTGAATTTTGGGAAGGACAGAAAGTTGATTATGACTTGGACCAGTTTAGACATCACATAAAGTTTAACAATCTCTCTGACTCTCACTTAGACTGCTTCAATCTCTCTCAAACTCATAGGAATGAGCCATGGATAACAGGGTTAGATCCTATAATTCTGGATAAGAAGATTGTTATCTCCAGGTCACCCAGAATGCACGGCAATCACGAGTTCTGGGAGTCTGCGTTACCTCAAATAAAAGATCATTGTGTTTTTGTAGGGTTTGAGAAAGAGCATGAGATTTTGGAGTATACTTTTGATGTTGAAATTGAACATCACAAAACTAAAACAATACTTGATTTGGCAAGAGTAATTGCTGGGTGTGGTGAGTTTTACGGCAATACTAGTTTTCCACATTCTTTAGCCGAAGGCATGAAGAAGAACCTAATTAATGAATATTACCGGAATTACCCAGCAGTAATGTTTGAGAGGCCAGGAGCGAGATACGTATGACAGTAAAACTCATAACGGACTTTTTAGTCGATCAGTCTCCAGGCGGCGCTGAGAGAGTTGATGATACGCTCATAAAGTATTTTAATTTTGAAGTGATTACGAGTCCATACTTCGAACCAGTCGATGGTGAGTTTTATGTCTTATCAAACATCTCTTTACTGCCTCAGTCCAAAATAGATTATTTAGCTGAGAATTGTAGGTACATCATTATTGAGCACGATTATAAATTCCACCATACAAGACACCCTTGGAGGTTTGAGGGGTCTCTGGTGCCGTCAAATGAGATTATTAATAGAGATCTATATAAAAATGCCATACTGACATTTGTTCAAACTGAAGACCATTTAGAGGTATTTAAGTTGAATAACATTGAAGGCAACTTTGAAAGTTTGAATTGTAGTGTTTGGTCTAAAGAGGAGTTGAGTGTGCTATCTAGCCTTCTTAAGGAAACTCCTAAGAAAAACAGTAAGTTTGCGGTTCTTGATTCTAGCAATTGGATAAAGAACACAAGGCAAGCCAAAGAGTTTTGTGATGGCATGAAGATAAACTATGATCTGATAGGCAACAGGGACTATTATTCTTTTTTAGAATCTCTTTCAAAATACTCGGCTCTTGTATTTTTTCCAATTGCTAGAGAGACATGCTGTCGATTACTGGTGGAGGCAAAATGTCTGGGCTTGAACGTAGTGACTTCAGATAATTCAGGAGCTTTTAAAGCTGACTGGTTCGACAGAGTGGGCATGGAAATGATAGGTTATCTTGAGTACATGTCTATCAAGAATTTAAAGCGGATCGGGGATGTTATAAATGAAAATACGAATTAAAGATTTAGACGTTGCATACTTAACTTCTGAAAAGTACCCAGAAAGAGATGCTGCAACAAAACTACTATTGGAGAGTTCTAAATTAGACTTTAAAAGATGTGATGGGGGTATAACCAATCCTTATACTATTGGTGTTGCAAGGGGACATCTTCAAGCATTAGAGTCTTTTTCATTGCCTTGTTTGCTATTAGAGGATGATGTTAATATCTTGAATGGGTCATCTATTGATATTGATCAGGAGTTTGAAGTTCCTGATGATGCTGATGCTTTATATTTAGGTGTTAGTATTTATGGTAGGTTGGAGGGTAGGACAATTCCTTATGGAATTGTTGCGACAGCCACTCCTAACCCAGAGGTAAACACTGTCTACAATATGCTGAGTATGCACGCCATAGTTTACTTGTCCGAGCGTTACAGGAATCATATTAAGAACTTACTGAACAAGCACATTGAGCAGCCAGTGGGGGGTGTTGACGATTCCATAGCGGAGACAATGAGTGAGTATAATGTATACGCAGTCACCGACCCTATTTTCTATCAAGCTGATGGGCACAGTGAGCGAGCGACAATGAACAGGCTCCCATTAAAGATATGAAACTTTCTATTCTAGTTCCGACAATGCCTTCTAGGGCCTCTTACCTTAAAAGGCTGAAAAGATCTCTCAACGGTCAAATCACTGATGATGTGGAGTTATTGGTATTTGAAGGTGACCCTAGCCAGTCCATAGGTAGTAAACGCAATGCCTTACTGGAAATGGCCAAAGGGGATTATATTGCATTTGTCGATGATGATGATATAGTGGCTCACCATTACGTGTCCAGTATTTTAAAAGCAGTCGAGACTTCACCTGATGTTGTAGGTATACACTTATTGCATTACGAGGATTATTCTTTGAGGGGTTTAACCTATCATTCACTGCAATTTAAAGAATGGTTTGACGAGCCAAACACTGGGCATCCATTGATTAGAAACTATTATAGAAACCCTAATCATATTAACCCGGTTAAGCGAGAGCTAGCGTTGCAAGTTAAATTCCCTGAAATAAACATGGGAGAAGATAAAGACTACTCAATGCGTTTGAAGCCTCTATTAACCAATGAGGTCTACATAAGTGATCCGATTTATGCATACCTCTTTAGGACTAGGAAATAATGAGAGTTAACTTTATAGGAGGTAGGGATAATCATGCCTACCGAGTAGAGCAGGGCCTTCGTATGTTAGGCTTCAATCTTAAGGTTGGAGAGCCTGAGAAAGGAGAGAGATTTGAATGGGCATTTATAAGCCCAAGTCATAACAAAGAGTATGAGGGGATAGCGGACTCTATCCTGCTGTTTGATGGTGAGGATAGTTGGGATCACTTTGACCCTGATGTTGCTTACTATCAATTAAAAGATAAGGCTGTAGCCTACGGAAAAGTATCTTTCAAAGAGAGTCACACTAGACCGGACAATTTAAAGAATGTGGGATTACCCGTGACCCCGTTCTTATCCTTAAAAAATATAGCAAGTGTAGATCTTCCCATTTTCAGGGCAAAGAATGCAATACCTTACATGGCTGTCTCTCCTACTTTTATAGGCTCCTATAAGGGTAACGCCCCTGCGGATCCTAGGTTTTTAGCAGAGTATGCGCCCGGTGACATGATATACAATCAAAGATACCAGTGGTTACATAGCCTTGAGGATAATAATATACCTTATGCTGGTGGAGTTGTTTTTACAAACAGCAACGTAGGCTTAGACTGGCAAAGTAAATACTTTGGAGATCAGGTAAAACAGTTTTCCGTATCGAGAGTTAACAATAATCTAGAGATGATGGTTAATTATCGTATTGGACTAAATCCAACGGGTATGGATAGGAATAGTTGGAGAATCTTTGATGCAATGGCTGTGGGTTCGATCCTAATCTCTACTGACCGTCAAGGGCAGAGACATCTCTATAGTCCGAGGTCTATTATAGAAATAAAAGACGACGAAGACTTAGGGACAACACTCCTCACGCTTCAACCAGACTATAAAGAACTTTGGAAAGAGCACTCTGAAAATAGAAAGATTCTTTCCCAACTAACGCCAGAAATTATATGGAAAGATTTTAAGGAGCAATTGATATGACTTACCATTACCCACAGGGAAACGCCTATGATGTTATACAGAGGGATGTTGAATCTTCATTCCATAGGGCAATTGATAAAGAATCAGAAGACATTAAGAATATAGTCATAGTCGGAGCTTATCACGGTTATGAAATACAAAGACTTCTTAGTAACTACACTAATGTCATTATTCATGCATTTGAAGCTGTTCCCGAGCATTTTGATGTTTTAAAACAAAACTATGGCAGTAATAGTAGAGTGAAACTATACAACAAAGCTGTATCTGATTCCGATGGGTTTGTTGAATTTTATGAGCTAGGCAACGGCGGAGAGGGAAGTGGATCTTTATTAAAATTTCAAGGAGATAAACACGGACACCCTTTTCAAATAAAAAGCGTGCTTAATCTGCCTTGTGTGACACTTAACTCTCTTTTTTCTGAGAGTGATATAGACTTGCTGTGGGTAGACGTTCAAGGGGCTGAACTTAATGTGTTGAGGGGATCTCCCTTGAAAAACTGTAATTCACTATTTTTAGAAATCCATACAAAAGATTTTATCAAGCCTTGGGATGCGGAGCCTTATCAGGGACAGTGTTACAAGGAGGATCTTGAAGATTATTTAGAAGATTTTGACTTACACTCCATTGGTCTCGACAATGAAACAGGCAATGGTCAGGGCAACTCTTTTTGGGTAAAGAAATGAAATATAACTTAATTGAAAATCAATCTCCTGAGTTAGAGGATATTTATTTAAAAACCTTTGGATATAGGGAGGCTGGCTTCTTTGTGGAACTAGGTGTGGGGCACACTTACTACCCAGCTTGGGCCAGACCTGAAATGGCAGGACAACCGTGTGGCAGCAATACAGCCTCCTTGGCAGACTTAGGTTGGCAGGGGATTTATGTGGAGCCCCACCCTTTTTACTTTGAAGAATGTAAACGAAGGCATTTAAGCAATACTGTAAAAATTGTAAATTATGCTGCGGGGTCTGAGAATAGGAAAGTAACTCTCGGTTTGGGGGACACTCTCAGGAGTGAAGTTCAAGATAACTTTAACAGGTTAGGCTTTCTTAGCGAAGCTCAGAGACGCGAGGATTACCCCGACCATACCTTTGAAGTTCTTGAAAAAAACGTTAATGATATCCTAGCAGATTGTGACTGTCCTAACGAGTTTGATTTATTAAGTATTGATGTTGAAGGTTATGAGAAAATCATAATTGATGCTTTTAATTTCAACGAGTATAGGCCTAAACTTGTCGTAGTTGAGGTTCGCACAGGGGACACTAGATTCGACAAATTATTAAGAGACGAGTCCGAACATGTTGAGGAGACAATTATAAGTGCTGGATATTCCTTCGAATATACGGACCAGCTAAATGCAGTTTTTTTGCGATCAGATTAATAAAATGAAAAAGCTACTATTAGTTCAACCTGGAGCCTACGGTGATATTTTTGTATGTGCTCCTATTGCAAAGTGGTATGCGGATAAAGGGTATGAGGTTCATTGGCCTGTTAGAGAGCAATTTATTCCGACACTAGAATACTTTGATTACGTCAAACCTATTATCCTGTCAGATGAGTCTTTACACTCGGATTGGTTGAGGTCTGATGTTATGAAGATTCTGCCAATGTTTGATGGTTATGACAAGGTTCTAAATTTAGCTGATAGAGGACCACACTCGCCTGCTCAAAGATTCAATGAAAACTTTGAGTTATGTAAATATCGGTTGGCCGAAGTTCCTTTTGATGAAAAGAACAAGCTCTCTTGGACTCGAAATTACGACAAAGAGTTGAGTCTTTTCAATTTTCTTGAGTTAACTGAAGATGAGCCTTATGTTGTGGCTCATAATACAGATTCAAGAAACGAAGTTGCGACCATCCCCGATGTCAATTATAAAATTGTAGAAGTTAAGCCTATTGATGGCTATAATATCCCAGACTGGTATCTGGTCTTTCAGAAAGCTAAAGAGTTATATTGTATAGAGAGTTCAGTTCATCAGTTTCTTGACGGAGTAGTGTTTAACCTATCACGCGATAGGTATCTCCTGAAAAGACCAGTCGTTGAAACTGGTCATAGATTTACAGTTTCAACTAATTGGAAACTAGACTTTATAGGAAAAGAGAGCGTTATAAAAGGATGAAATACTTAATCACCGGCATTACAGGCTTTGCAGGTCCTCATCTTGCAAATTTACTTATTGAAGAGGGTCATGAGGTTCATGGTCTTGTTAGAGGCAGCAATGGAATGGAGACGGATATCCTGGATGTGGTCCCAGTTGATAATTTTGAACTTATAAAGTTTGTTTACGGTGATTTGATTGACCGTCAAAGGATGATCGAAGTTGTGCGTAGTGAGCAGTATGACGGTATCTTCCACTTGGCTGCTCAATCACATCCTCCGACTAGTTTTATTGATCCTGTGGGGACTTTTAACAATAATGTAATGGGGTCGATAAACCTCATAGAGGCTGTCGTTGAGAATAGTCCACACACTAAGTTCATGTTTTGCTCAACCTCTGAGGTGTATGGCAACACAGGATCTGATGGTAGAAAACTAAAGGAAGATGACCCTATCCTACCTTCAAACCCTTATGGCAACTCTAAGGCCGCTATAGACCTCTACCTCCAGGAAAGGTTTACTAACAAGAAGATAAAGGGATTCATTACTAGAGCTTTCTCCCATACTGGCCCTAGGAGAGGTAAGACCTTTTCAATCTCTTCGGATGCTTATCAGTTAGCTAATATGAGCAAGGATGGAGATCTGAAGGTGGGCAACCTTAGCACGACTCGCGTGGTAATGGATGTTAGGGATACTGTAAGAGCTTACTACCTATTAATGATGAATGAAAATTCTGATGGGCAGGTTTTTAATGTTTGTGGGGACACCCCTCGAAAGATGGAATACTTCACCGATCTTTTAATAGACATTCATGGGCAACCTGTCAATAAGGTTATTCACAAGCCTTTCTGGAGACCTCACGATATATTCTATCAGCACGCCGATGTTTCAAAGCTTCATAATCTAACTGGTTGGGAGCCTGTTATTTCGATTGAACAGACTATGTCTGATCTTTATGAGTATTGGAGGGTAAAGCATGGGCGAGTTACACAAACACAATCTTAAGAACTACATTGACAGCTTTGGATGCACTCAGTTCGTAGAGACTGGAACAGGTAGAGGGGAGGGGTTAGGCTTTGCTTGCTCCTTCGACTTCCAATCTCTTTTTAGCATTGAGTATATGCCTCAACTGTTCGAAGAGTGCAAGAACAAGTTTAAGGGCGACAACAGAGTTACCTTATTCAACGATAATTCACTAGAAGGGCTAAAGCAAGTTCTAAACAAGCTTGGACCTTCGCCCACTTTGTTTTGGTTAGATGCTCACTTCCCAGGAGCCGATTTTCATTTCAACGACTATGATCACCTGAAAGAAGATGAAAGCCTGCACATGCCTCTGGTAAGAGAGCTACAGCTAATTCACAGTAGTAGAAAGGGTTACGGGGATGTATTCATCATTGACGATCTTCAACTATACGAAGATGGTCCTTTCGAGCTTTACAATGCTGAATTTGTAGAGAAGTATGGTAAGAAGGATATCACTCCTGGTACCGATCTCTTCAACGATTCTCACAACTTCATTAGGGATCATAGACATCAAGGATTCCTTATCCTAACCCCAAAACACTATGCATAATACTATAGAAAACGTATACGGTTCTGAAAGATCTGTAGAATCTATCTTTGCTAGAGAGATGCTGATAAAGTATCTTAAAGATAGACCTGGATCTAAAGTTCTAGACGTTGGAGGCATACCTACGCATGTTCCTTCTCATAATTTAGTGATGGAAGCTTTTAAGCAGATTAAAGCTACTCATGAGGTGGCAGACTTTAGAGGTGGGAAGTATAGAGGGGACTTTGTAACAATGCGTATCCCTGAGAAGTTTGACTGTGTAATGTTCATATCCAGTTTGGAACATTTTCCGCAATGTACGGAAGGGGATCTCCAATACAGAGACGGAGAAGACAGAAAAGGCTACGAGAAAGCACTTTCCATTCTCAAGGATGGAGGCAAGATAATCCTTACTGTTCCATACGGTAAGCACGTATGGCAGGAGTATCATCAGAACTATGACTGGCAAGGTATTAGGAACCTAACTAAGGGCTCTTCGGTTGTTGAAGAGTATTGCTATCGTTTAGTAGGGGAAGGATGGGTTAAGGAAGACCCACACAACATGACTGATATCTTATATACTGATAAAGCATATGGTGTTGGTTGTTTTGTATTTGAGAAAGATTAATATGAAGACTATCTTAATATGTGGCGGCGCGGGTTTCATAGGACACCATCTTGCTCGTAAGCTAAAGTCTCAAGGACATAAGGTAATTGTTGTAGACATTAAAGATGATAATGAGTATTGCGAAAGAGATACTTATTGTGATAATTACCATAAATTAGACCTCTCTAAGCAAACTGCTTGGCATTATTTAGACTATATGTACGGTAGTGAGGTAGACGAAGTATACCAACTCGCTGCTGACATGGGAGGTGCAGGTTACATCTTTACGGGTGAAAATGATTTCAACGTGATGCGTAACTCTGGGATGATTAATCTTCACTGCGTTGAGTTTGCCATTAAGTGGAAATCTAAGGTCTTCTATTCTAGCTCTGCTTGTATGTATCCGAGCCACAACCAGGAAGACCCGAATAACCCTCTCTGCTCTGAAGATTCTGCATACCCTGCCAATCCCGATTCAGAGTATGGGTGGGAGAAGTTATTTAGTGAAAGGCTATACCTAGCAGCGTCAAGAAACTACGGCTTAGATGTCCGTATTGCTAGATTCCATAACATCTTCGGTCCTGAAGGCACTTATGACGGTGGGAAGGAAAAGGCCCCTGCTGCGTTGTGTCGTAAGGTCGCTCAGTCCAATGGTAGCATTGAAGTTTGGGGTCCAGGCACCCAGACTCGCTCATTCCTCTACATTGATGAGTGTGTGGAGGCTGTTCAACGTCTCATGGATTCAAACTTCATGGGTCCGGTTAACATCGGATCTGAGGAGATGATATCCATCAACGATCTTGGTAAGATGATTATAGAAATCTCCCGAAAGGAGTGTATTATTAACAACGTCGAAGGGCCTCTCGGTGTGATGGGTAGAAACTCAGACAACAGGCTCATTCAAGAAAAGCTCGGTTGGGCTCCGTCTATGTCTCTCCGAGAAGGTATCGAGAAAACATATGAGTGGATTAGTAATGAACTTTAATACATTTCAAGAGGCATGTAAGAGAACAGCAAACCCCGACATCAGTTGGAGTGATGCCAACCTTAATTGGGCTTTAGGCATTTGCGGTGAGGCTGGTGAGTATTCTGAATTAATTAAAAAGCGTCACTTCCATGGTAAGGAGTTAGACCTTCAGGATGCAAAGAAGGAACTTGGTGACGTTCTATACTACGTTGCTATGGCTGCTTCTAATCTCAACATATCTTTGGATGACATTGCTCAAGCTAATGTAGCCAAACTACTATCTCGATACCCTAATGGATTTGTGAGAGGTGGCGGCGTTCGCCATGAGAACAACGATCACGAAGACGATGGCAACTAACCAACTAAGCGATTCGGCTTTTAAGCTTTTCAATCTCATCTTCCAACATGACTGAAGCATCTGCTAATGTCTTTCTGTAGGTGTCGGTATCTTCATAAGAAGAACAGGGTGTTTCATCACTTTGAATAGTGTTGATCTTATCAAGAAGCTGCCTGTGGGTGTCGGTCATTAGCTTGCCTTTGTCATTAAAGTTGCTGCTGTAGTTATTAGTGAAAATATCATACCCCAAAAAAGCCAACCCTGCTTCCAAGTTCTTCTTTCTAGGGTTTCCAAAGCTCTTTTGATTCTTTTGTGATCCTCAACGCAGTTGGATAACTCATCCAGTATCTCCTCTTGCTGCTTGGATAACAGTATTTGAAGTTCAATAGTTTTAGCGTGAACTTCAAGCTGTTGATT
>CETC01065000.1_pt1 | contig 11400 bp, 21 predicted proteins | sample 326911 | NCBI WGS metagenome assembly CETC01 (sample SAMEA2622694, study PRJEB7988) | marine metagenome | isolation source: saline water (ENVO:00002010), including | reverse complement strand
AGATCTAAGTTAATGTCAGAGTTCTGGATAATCATTAAGAAGTTACAAAAGAAGTAGTTACAACAAGGGTTGTTGTTGTGTTCTATTAACTATTAAGTCTAAATATTTTTTATTAATATCTATACCAATAGATTTACGATTAAGTTTTTGGGCCACTTTTAATGTTGTGCCTGATCCTGCAAAAGGGTCAAGAATAACACCATCTGGAGGGCAACCGGCTTTTATACAATTCATAGGTAATTCTTCTGGGAACACAGCAAAATGAGCTTCTTTATAAGGTTTAGGTTGTATTACCCATACACTTCTTTTGTTTCTGTATTCATATTTATTGTCTTTTAACCCAGACATTTTAGTTCTGCCAGGTGTATTGTTAAATTTGTGATTGGGATTATCTCTGTTCCTAATGTAATTATCTTGTGAGGTAGCAAGTTCTTTTATAGCATCTGCATTGTAATAATATTTTTCTGATTTTGCTAACAAGAATATGTATTCATGTGATTTGGTACACCTATCTTTAACTGATTCAGGCATATTAAATGGTTTGGACCAAATTATGTCTTGTCGTAAATACCAATCATTCTCCTGTAAAGCAAATGCTACTTTCCAGGGTAGTCCAATTAAATTTTTTCTTTTTAATTTGATTTTGCTAGTTTCTAATTTAGAATCTACATATGTATCTCCTAAATTTAACCAAACTGTTCCATCTTTTTTTAATACTCTTTTTATTTGTTCAAAGATTTCTACTATACTATCAACATATAATTTAGGTGTAGCTTCAAATCCAATTTGTTTGTCCATACAATAATCCCTTAATCCATAATATGGTGGACTGGTTACAACACAATTAACTGATTCACTGTCTAAAGTTTTTAATACTTCAGTTACATGGCCTAAGTATAATTTAGTTGTAGGTGTTTCAGAGTAAAGATAATTCATTAAGAAATTACAGAAGAAGTAAATTTGTGACATAAGATTCTTTTAATACTATAGTGAGAAGGTTCTGATCTGAATCTTCTTTACTACATTGTATGCTATATACTTGAGTATCATTTTCAAAGAATATACCCTGCATAGCATCTTCAACTGCTTTAAATATATTAGATGTATCTATTCTTTTATGATTGTTACTATGTTTATCTCTTAACATTTTGTATTCAACATGTAAACAAAGAGGAACAGTCTTATCATAGAATGGTATTTTTTCTGTATTTTTAATTATCTCAAAAATATTATTTAATACCTTTTGATTTTTGTTATATCTTTGGGCCGCTTTAGATTTCCATTTAGACATTCGTGTTTGCCTTGTATAAGGAACAATTACCTGGTCAGTTATAGTAAGTGCAAATCCATCTTTTATTTTCATGTATTCATACAAGTCATTCATTACAAATCATTTACCAATCTAAGTTTGTTAGATTGCTTTGTGTTGTAATTGTAAATTGTTTGAATAGCCAATAAGCAATCCTGTGTTCGTGAATATTCTTTTAGTTTTTCTGATTGGTAAGAAAGTTTAGACCTAAATGTTTCAACATCAAACCCTTCTGTTTTAAAACAAATTAGCATTGCAAATACAAAGGATCTTCTTCTGACTCCTGTATATAACTCTTTAAAAGATAATATATCTCTAGCATTTTTTTCTGCTAATTTTAAATTAACTATTACAAAATCTCCGTTCCTAAAATTAACTGCCACATGTTCACTCGCATGATCTTTATTGGATAACATAGCTAATGTTTCTATAATTTTAAAATTATAGGTTTTAAAAAACTCTGTTACTTTTGTGTATTCTTTAATTCCATCATCTGTATATGATTTTAAAAAATCATATAGACTCCAATTACTACCTGCTATGTTTAATAATTGTGCATCTTTTTTAGTTAATCCTTCGCCTATTACATAACTTATTTCGTAACCTAAATCTTTTAATACCCAGTATCTGTGTTGACCATCAATGATTTCCATATGTTCATTTACTAAGATAGGTGATTCTTTTATGTATTTTTGCATTATAGATTTTTTTAATTTTCTATAATTGTTTTGATTTTTATCTCTGTTTCCTTTTAGTAGTTTGAAGATTTCATAGTTTTTTGTGAAATGTATTTCTTGTGTTTTTGTTTTAGTAAACATAATTACTCCTTTATAATTTCTGTATTAAAATTTATTCCAAAGAAAACACTGGATGCTGCATTAACATCTTTCATATGATCTTCAAAGCTAACATCTATAGATTCAACTACATGCTCTTTTTGTATGCCATCTTCTGCTGCTTTAGCAGTATTCTTTATCAGTGTTCTGTATCTTTTTTTATGTGGTACTTCTTCATTCATTTATTCATCTCCCTTAAATTAATTTACCCTGCATTGTTTCTTCTTCTATTCTTTTACTTGCCATATCAAAATATTCCTTATCTATTTCTATTCCTATAAATTCAGTTGTACCAAAATAATGACTTGCAATGGCACTACTGCCACTGCCTAAGTGGGTATCTAGTATCTTATCAGTTGGTTTTGCATATTTTTCTAATAACCATTTATATAAATCAGTTGGCTTTTGTGTGGGATGTATTTTATTACCTGTTCTATTATCAAATTTAAACAAAGAAGCAGGTTTATTAAATGATGTCCATGCTATTTCTACTGCTGAGAAATTTGGAAAAGGCTGACACTTATCCCATGCAATAACACATCTATAGGTTGGCAAATCAAAGTAATTACCACCCCAAATAATCTGATTTTTACTCACTCTGAATAGCTGATTAAAGTATTCTTTATCAGGTTGCTTATCCCATTTAAAAACTTCCCCACGATTAAAAGCTCTGTTCTTCATTCTCCCCCCACTTTGAACTCCTGCTTTTTTTAATCCATAAGGTGGGTCAACTATAGCCAAGTCAAAATAATTATCAGGATAGTTTGTCATAATATTCATACAATCATCATTGTATAATTTGATATTATTATCCATTCATTCATCTCCAGTAATAGCTTTGCATTTATTAACATCATGTTTAATTCCCTTGTATCTTTTGATTCTGGTAATACCAGGCTTAATAATTTCTACATATGGTAGGTCTGTTTCATACTTTTTACATGCACATTTAATTATCACGAACTCTGACCACCTTCTATCTGTATTAATCCTGTTCGTGTAAGTTTTTCAAATACAATACTGTCTATTCTTTCTATATGTACTTGTTTACCTTTATACATTCCATTAAGTAAAATGATTTTTGAATCGTGGTAATGCGACCAGAACATATCTCCATACTTTTCTAACATTTTTCCAAATGTAATTTCTATCAGGCTTAATTTATTACCTTCAAGATCAGTTTCAGGAAAGGGTTTATTTCCCTGCCATGAATGATGTTTGATGTAGTCTTTCTGTTTCATTTAACATTCTCCATTTATCATCTTGTGTTTTTGTAAAATCGTCTTTGTATCTGTTAAGTGTTGCTCGTAGTTTTGCCGCATCGTTTTTAGTCATATCTAGTGATTCAGTTATTTCTGCTAAAGTCATGGGATTATTCCGAATCACATCAATTAATCTTTGTCTTAGGCTTTTAGCTTTATCAGCTTCTGGAATAAAATCAGTTTGTGATTTACTTATAGTTAGAAGATCTCCTTCATCTGATGTATCAAATTCAAATTTCAATGCAGTAGGTTCAAGTATTCTGCCATCATTAGATTTCTTATGAATAAGACCAAGATACAATTCTCTTGATCCTGGTTCATTCTGTGATGCCAGTTCGTACACATTCCTAGCTAAGTTATGATTGAATACAGATCCATATATAGAACTCTCATTGGCATTTTTAGACACATGAGCAATAATAAGGCTTGGTATATCACCTACATTTTCAAGTGCATTAAAGAATCGCATTGTTTCTTTCTCGTCTGATGGTGATCCAGATGCAGGTGCAGCCGAATCTATAACTATAAATCCTGCCTGATATCTTCTGATATGCCTTTTAACCTGATTAACTTGTGAATACAATGGTTGTTTCATGCGAATGTAAATCACATTGTGAGGTTTGTTTTTTAAACCTAATCCATTTAATATCATTGTTTCTCTTTTTTTAGCAGCCGGTAACCTACCTTCCCAATCTAAATAAAGCACTGGTTTCATTTCGTAATTAATTGGTGAGAAATCATTGTGTTCTATTTCAAGGTTTAGCAATAAAGAAAAATACAATGCAATAAGACTTTTACCAATACCACCTCTGCCATATATAACATTAGGTCCATTGACTAATACTGGATGCAGTAAAGAAATAACATCGTCACTTTCGTTTTCATATCTGTCCAGTTCGATAGGATCGTCACCTTGATGGTAATGCTTTAAAACCATCACACACATTTGTTCTATGTATGTGATCCATGTGTCATCATTAAGTGCCATAATATTTTGAAGATGTTGAGCAAGTGATTTTCTTTGACTGGTAGTAGTCAGAGTAAATTTGGAATAATTAAGATGAGGACTATAGCCTGGTTTAGTAGTTGTTACTTCTATAAAAGAAGAAACATCACCACGACTGTTCTCCTGTATTCTGTCTACTATTATATTCACTAAGTTTTCTTCCCAATAAAGTTCATATGTACCTGACTCGACATTAAATTTAGGTGTACTCAATCTCGATCCCCTTTAAATCTTTACGAGTTTCTTTTTCTTCTAATCTGATAGGAAATCTCTGATCGTACCTGTCAATTTTTCTATCAAGTGCTATAAATAATTTCTCTTGCTTTTGAAAAAACAGAGTTACCATATCCTGTAATGTCTGCACATGGCTATCCATTTCTCTTATCAACTCTGATCCAACTACATGCCTTCTTTCCAAATCTCTCTCCAGTATTTCTAATTGTCTAAACGAATTTTCTATAAACTCTCGCATTTCTCTGATCTGATACATTTTTCCTCTCTACTGAAAATCCTAATAATTCTTTACTTAAATCTTCCCCATAAATAACATGTCCACAGACCATACATCTTAGGTCCGATCCCCAATCTGCTACTATTCTTCCTTGCTTACATCTTCCGCAGGTTTTGTAAACTCTTCTTGCCATGTACCATCCTTAATTTTTTTTAATATAATTCTGGTGTTAACATCAGTAAGGTGTTCAAGATATTCATCTATGTGCCTATTAGGTTCATCGATTTCAAATAAATAATCGGCTCTTTGTTGCAATTTACCTAACAGAATATTTGCACTACGATTAGCATTTTGCCTGATGATTACATAACTGTTTTGAGATATGCCTGAATTGTTTGAAATGATTGGTTTAGCAGGATTGCCATCAACATTAGCTACATACTCACCAATAGGAACGATTGATTGTATTTCGTAGTAGCCTTTTTGATTCTTAATAGCTTCTGCCTGATATACACCATCTTTAATTGGTTCATCAGACACTTGTCTTTTAATATATGTTTTAACAAAATTTGTATGACCAGGAAATTGTACTTGTGCTTCCCATTGTTTTTCATCCCAGGGTGTAACTGAAGATTTGCAATCTTTAATTGTAATTTCTAAATTTTCTGTTGCTGACATATGCCATCCTTTGTATAATGTGGTTTGGTTTTATGTTTTGTAAAACCTACCTTTCCTGGTCTGTTTTGGCTGCTGCTAAGGCAGATCAGGGTTTATAAATTTTTAAACTGATTAGTCTCTTCTTCTTCTGTTCCAGATTTCAATCCAACTAATTCATCTATTTGATGTCTTGGTATTCTTCTGTTTCTCTGTAAGCCAGGTATAAATTGAAGTTTGCCAGTGTCAATTAATTCCTGTAAGTTTTGTCTGCTGTAACCGGTGTATTCCATAGCTTGTTTCATAGTAAGTGTCACAGGCCACCATGTTTGATTTGTCAAATTACTCTCCATTTTTTAAATACTTGGTAATATCTTCTTTAATATCATTAGATAGGTTTGCAAAAGGGTGAAAGGGATTAATATCCTGGACATAGGTTTTATTGTTTCGTTTCTTTTGAGAAATCATATAAAGACCTAGTTTTGCCAGTCGTCTGGTAACCTCTGCTCTGTTTAGATTAGATTTAGCTGCAAGGTAATCAATAATTTGGTTAAGTAAATAATCAACTCTTAAATTAATTCTTTCGTTTTTATTATTTACTTGCGGTGTCATGATTCATTTCCTTTTTTTCTTATTGTTTACACTTACAATAAAATTATTACAGTCATAGTATAAAAAATCAATAACCAAAAAAGTAATTGACACCAAATGGTGTCTTGGTTAAAATAAACTTCGGATATAAGTTTTTACTTGCGGTAAGTAACTTATGTTTCAAATTGCAGGAAGTAACTTATGTTTCAAATTGGGGGTTAAATTTGAATCAATTAAGCAAAGAACAAATCAGCAAGGATATTGCTGCTATGATAGTCAACAGAAGAACAGTAATGGGATTATCACAATCTCAGCTATACAGAGAAATGAAAGAAATTGCAGGGGATGATTTTGCATTGGTAACACTTGCGAGGTTAGAGTCTGGCAAAGCAGTTAGTATTACACCAAACATGGCAAATGCTTTAAATGAGATACTTAATATACCTATGACTGAATTATGTAGTGTGCAAGGGTATATATTTAAAGGTGATGATATACAACTTGATGCTCAAGAATCTGCATTGATCGGACAGATCAGATTTTTAAATAATAAATATAAATCTATTCTGCACGATACAATGCAATTTATTCTTAACAGACTTGTTAAACAACAAAGCCTGGATGACTCTAATCAAGATTAAGATCCATCTGCATAGAATTAATTAATAAGTTTTCTACACCATGCTTATCCAGTACCTTTTGTATTGCCTTTTTAATCTCCGGTATAGCCGCATCAGGTAATTTAATTTCGTTTTCAAAGTTATCGTTATAATCTAAAACAGTAGCTTTGGTTTTCGGACCACCAATCCTAATTAAAGTAGGTCTTTCGTGGTCATTGTTCACTCTGGTAATAATATCAATATATGACATTTTGTCTCCCTTTAATGTTTGTAGTTTTATCAGTTTCCTAAAATCTGAATTTGTTTTAATTCTGAAACTACTTAACAAGAATTCTCTAAATAATAATGAAGTTATTTTTAAGAAAGGGTAACTTCAAACTTTCATGCTAGAGCATAATAATTTGATTTATCATCATCATTTTTCGAACATATACGGCATGTACGAATCATTATAGATTTAAAAATGAATGGCAATTTAAATGATTTGTCACATTCGTATCTTTCAAGATATGAATGATCGTATAAATCTCTTTCAGATAAGATATCCATTGATATTAATGAATTAAAATAGTAGTGGTGAACAAAACAATTTTTGTTTGTGCATAAGATTGGTGTATAAAGATGGAAGGTAGTTTTGAAGTTTAATTGTAGTGTGTCAGAAAACACTGCTTCTGCCAGTTGATCTCTGAACCTGGTGATAGATGTGTATTTATTAATGTGATAGATACCTGAATGTACTATTGCTCTCCATTTACTTCGTGATGCGGTGATTAGGTTAAAAAGTATTAACCATGCTCTCGGAATATTAATATTTTTAATATTTTTATTCATACAGTTAGGCTGTAACATATTTACTATTAGTATAATTTAGTTTACAATAAGCTAAATATACTATGGATAAACATTATTAAATAAAAAAATATCCAATGTCAATAGTATAAATAAAAAAACAGGTAGGTAATTATGAAATACAAAGATGGAATAGCTGAAAGAGATAGCAAATGGTATATCAGATATCAGTCAAATGAAAGAAATGCGAATGGTATTAAAAAGAAAATTGAGAAGGTATGTCCGGTAAATATTAAAACCAGGTCTCAGGCTAAAAGATTTAGAGAACAACAGATGCAGCTTGTCTATCAGGGTAAGATTGGAATAGGTAAAGATGCTTTGTTTCTTGATGTATTAAATCATTTAAAAGAAGAGACAGTAGATAAAGGTTTGTCTACATATAACAAGATGAAATTAGCAGGTAAATCTATTGATACAAGTAATAATAATATTGATAAATTAAAGGATTTATTTGGTGGTTACAAATTATCTGATTTGACAGTGCTTGAAATCGAAAAAACTTTTAACAAATTTTTTAATAAAAAAAATACTAAATCAACTCAGGCTAAACATTATTATCGTACTTTAAAAGATGCAATAAACTTTGCTATCCGACAACCAGAATATGATATTCATGTTAATAATGCAGAACATGTTAATTTAGTGCATGACACTACAAAGAAAAAAATTGTACCTTTTGAGAGTAATGATATAAAAAACATTATGGATTATTACATCCATTGCAGAGATACACCTACAAAAACAAAAGGTTTCACGATTCATCGTCAATATCAATACCAAAGAAATTTAGCCATTATTATATTTGGTGCATATCATGGATTAAGAAGATCAGAAATTTGTGGATTACAATGGAAAGATTTGCATTTCGATTTTGGTGTTATGGAAATAAATGGAATAATAGACGAAAAATCGTTTAGGCAAATAGAACAAGGTAGGATGAATAAACAAAAAATGGATGAATTAAATTGGATAACAAGTAAAGGTTTAGTTCCAGTAAATCAGACTAACTATAAAATTCCTGATACAGAAGTATTAAGAATAATGTATAAAGATTATGCAAAAACATTTGCATCACTTGTTGACGATCATCCATTACATCCAGACTGGATTGATGAATTAAAACACTTAAAAGAATTGCAATCTGATTTAATGAACCAGAAAAACTTAATACAAACCGATGATGATTTTGTTTTTACACCAACGAATCCTGCAATATCTGATGCTATAGAATATGTTAAAAGACCTCTTGGTCCGCAAACTGTTAATCCAATAATATGGTCTTTGAAAAACCATGAATTAATTAAAGAAGATCAAACAACACACACTCTAAGACATTATTATGGATCACAGTTAGTAGCTATGTTAAACAGACCATTACAAACTGATTCGTCTGGTAATGTAATACCTAATCCGAGCCTTCCTCAGTTAGCAAAATTGATGCGACATGGTGATGCAGGTGAAACATTAATGCGAACATATGCTCATGCCTTTGAGCAATCATATCAGGAAAATAAATTTGAATGGATGTCTAGCATTGGTAAAGTAGACCAGTTAAGAATTGTTTAATTGTAACTATTATTCTACAATGGGTAGGAAATGGGTAGGAAACTATTACATTTTGGTGTCTCTAAAAAATCTTATATAAAGGAAAAATATGCAAGTAAATTTTTGGTTTGATCCAACATGCCCTAGTATTTAATTCTGTTTCTTGTTTCCTTTGTTTTCTCTTCACTAATATACTTTTTACCTTCATAAAATTATATTAATACTTTGGTGTTTCTTGTTTGTTTCTGTTTCCTGTAATTTGCAACAAAACATATTAAAATATATGTGAATGGGTAGAAAATGGGTAGAAAATGTTTATCTGTTTCCTGGTCCCAAGCTGCACCGGTAATAAATTAAAAACCTTTAGTTTCTATTTTATCAACTACTGATGCAGCGATTCTGTATTCGGATGTATTGTTGCCGAATTTTTGACCCTCTAGTTTTCCTGATTTGCACCAGGCTCTGATCGTGTGTTTATGATATCCCCAGCGATTAGCCAGTTCTGTTACTGTATAAAATAATTTTTTTTCGTGTTTGGTTTCTTCCATAGTTAATATTAGTTTTCGTTTACCCATTATATTTTTTTTCATATGTTCCCTTTGTTTGTATGGTTTACTATTAAATAAAAATTAAGAGGGTCTTAGAATCGATTTTAAGACCCTCAAAATTTCGGAATTTCTAGGAATTGCTGAATTTTTAACTCATATCTGTAATTTTTACATTTATGACATCATCAGAATTTTTGGCTATTTGATTAATTATTTTTTCTAATTCTTCAACGGCCTGACAATTTACAATCTCAATATTATTTGGATCTTCTGCAAATTGGATTTGTAATTCTAAATTCATTTTTGCCCCCTTTTAAAAATGTCATTTATAAATTCTTCGGCTTCTTCTTCTATTTGGTTAAACTCAATAACATCTTTTAACGATTCTTTTATAATGTCTAATTCATCATCATTTATAATTACTTCTTTATTGCCTAATGATGACGAATAAATTGCACGACCAGTATCACATTCAACAACTGAATCAACAGTTATTTTGTAAGTTACCCAAAATGGTCCAATTTCCTTATTCATTTTTAACCCCCTGTTAAAATGTTTTATATGGTTTATTATTAATCCCTTATTTAAAGGGCCTAGAAATTGACACCAGGCCCTAAAAATAAGGGGATATAACTATTTATTGTTAATAAAGTTATAGAACACCGCAAAGATGTAATCTAATTCGATTGACTGCCCAAAAGTACACCGGCCCCAATAACTGCCATAATCGGTATCTAGTACAACTTCGTTATTTTCTTTTAGCCAATTAAATAACCATGTATCAGTTATTAAAAACCATTGGTAAAACTCTTTTGGTCTTTCGTAGATATAGTCATCTAATAACTGTTGATATCTTTCATTCATACATGAGTTATTACTTCCTTTAAAATCGTTAAGTTTTTCATCAACTAGTATTCTTTTAAAGTCATCTTCGTTTTTTGCTTCTTCAATAGTCATGTATAAGTTTTCTATATCTTCATAATTAACATCAATAGAATCATTTTTTAATAATTCTTCTACTGTTGCATTTTGAAGATATATATTTTTATACCAATATTTATTAAAGCAATCGGTAAAGTCATTATGGTTATTATTTTCGCCATACCAGATAAATTGTTTTTCTGTTTTATCCATTGTTGACCCCCAATAATGCCGCCAGTTTCTGAAGTTTTGCAGACTCTTTGATTTTCTCTATCATGTCATTATTATTGTGAAATTGGTTTAGTAATTCTTTTTCTTGTTGATTGATTGATTCAATCATTTTCTTAAACTCTGTATGAGTCATTTTTAACCTACCTTTTTTTTTCTTGTTTATTTTAAGTTTATTATTCTGTTTCCTGACTTGGAAACAATCCCCAGTTGTTTTACCAGAGCAAATTTATTGATCTATAAGACCCCCTTTTTTGATCTTGGTTAATAATTTATTTATTTATTCTATGAATTGGGCATCTGTTGATTTAAAATTAATACCTAGAATATTATTAATTTCTTGATATTGTTTTTCTTGGTCTTTGTACCAGACATCAACAGTATGTATATCTTCTGTGTCATAGCAAAAACCATTTTCTTGTTTTACTGTATATATTGGCATACAATAAAGAATATCTTTGTTTTCGTTATCTGTTCCAAAATAACTCCCCATGCTATCCATTTTTACAAATGTATATCTTTCACATAGTCTTTTATCACTACTGATATATATATCAAATGGTTTATTTTCTTTACTCAT
>CETC01013671.1_pt1 | contig 11411 bp, 24 predicted proteins | sample 326911 | NCBI WGS metagenome assembly CETC01 (sample SAMEA2622694, study PRJEB7988) | marine metagenome | isolation source: saline water (ENVO:00002010), including | reverse complement strand
GGGGGGGTATGATTTTATATTGTATCCCCCTTATAATTACCCTAAAAGATTTAAACAATAAAGAAAGGGAAATAAAATGGAAATAAAAATACCTGTATGTTATATTATTAATGACAAACATACTGGAGAAGTAGTATATGATTTTGAAGATATGGCTGATTCACTTGAAAATCGTATATCTGATTTATTAGGTAGAAATGTATTAATAACTATATCAGAAGTAGAAGATGAATATTAAATAACCTATCTTATATTCTTACTTATACCTTCCATATCCTATGTAGTAAGCGTAAGTATCCCTACCCCTGTAAGTATTATATTTACAAGGCTAGGTCTTACGCTTATTATACCCCCCATAGAGCCTACGAGATAGCGTTAATATAAATCAATAGAAATCTATATTTGCCGAGCCACTTTTATAAAATCTATTTTATATAATTGAAGGGCGTTCTCGGTGTCTAACCTACCCTGTTGCTATTTCAAAACCCCTTTCAGTAACAACTTTTATATCTTTATTTCCCTGAAAGTATCGAACCAAACGAAAATAAAGGATTATAAATTAAGAATTATAAATGAACAAAACAAATTTTTTAAACAAAACAGGAGTTATAATAATGGAGTTTGAATTAGATAAAGTAGAAGAATACACAACAAGTCAGTTACAGAAATTTCTTGATGAAATAGAAGAATATTGGGTAAAAACCAATGAACTACATTCTATGACTGACTTATTGGAAATCAATAGAGAACTTACTTTAAGAGAGTATTTTCAACAATAAATGCAAAAAGTATTTGCACAGAAGTTAAGGAATGTTTAAATTAAGTCAATTATAGGAGAGATTATGAATAATATTAAAGAAATAGTAAAAGAAAAGGGTTTGCAGATGTCTTGGATTGCTGAAAAGATTAACGTACACCCTAGCCACCTGTCTATGTGGATTGCAGAAGATAGATACCCTAGTCAAGAAAGATTGGTTAGATTAGCTAGGCTTCTTAAAGTTAAAGTAAAGGATTTATATCCTAATGTTAAAACTAGATATACCTATATCTTAAACGAAGAAAAATAGAAAGGAATAATAATGTCAAAACAAAATTCAGAAAAGAGGTTAAGAGATTATATGAATAATCCAGAGTTTGCCGAATTTCAAAGTATATTAGATAGTGAATTTGAAAAAGCACAAAAGCTAGATGTAAATAAGGCTTTTGATGAAACTCTTAAAGTTGTAAGAGAGTTTGCTAGACAATTAGATGATGATGATTGTTATAAATATACTCAGAAAATGAAAAAATGGTTCAATAAAGAGTGGGGGATATAATTATGAGTGATGAATTGTATAGCCTATTATATATTGTTGAATTGTTCGCTGGAATATCGTTCAAATGTTTCGTTATAGTGTTTATGTATTTATATATAAGGAGAATGAAATGGGTAAAGTAAAAGAATATTACCAAGAACAAATAGATAATGATGATTATTATTTTGAGCCAGATGTTGAGTATGCTATGACATATGCAGGTAAATATGGAAAGTTTATACCTCGACTTATAAACTGGTTTAATAAAAAGTATGCAGACCCTAGAAAGTTCAGGACTAAATACTTCCAGTATATTAAAGCAGAAAAAGAGGAGTGTCCATTTTAATGAAGAATTATAATTTAGAACAGATACATCCTCTATTAAGGGAGTGCAAAGATTTTTTCGATAGACTGGCTCTTTCCTATAAAATAGAAGGAGCAGGAGTACCAGATAAATTGAAAAATGTAAGAGAAAAAGTAAATAAACAAATAAAACAAATAGAAGGGGAAGTGAAATGGAAATAAGTCAAGCAAATAAGTTTATGAAAAAAACTGAAAATAGAACTTTGTGGATTCAAGAAGCATGTGGAGTTTTTGATGAACCACATAAAACAAAGTATGAAAAGGGGTTGCTATATGTACATTGGGACAAAGATGATGATTGTGTTGATGTATATGATGTTAGAAATATATGTGGAGAATGTGAGTATGAAGAAACATTGGAGTTTTTTAACAAAATAGAAGGGGGGGGGAAATGAGTAATAAAAATCAATTTATAAGGATAGATGGCTTTCATTGTTTTAAAATAGACGAGATTATTGGATTTAAATCAATAGGTGGCGACAATGGAGAACATGATAAAATTTGCAATGGGGATTATGATTCATATATAAAATTTTATTTTAAAAATGGAACAAACATCCTTGTGTCGTTTGGAGATGATGAAGGTTGTAATAAATGGAGAGATGCGTATATTACTTATTTAGAAGAAATATTCTCACCTTATCATCAAAAGGATACTGATAGATTAAATCAAATTATCCGAGAACAAAATCCTGAAGATTATAAGTATTTGGAAGAAGATTATACTAAGGAAGACTGGGCTAAAGACCAAGCAGACCCAAAAGATTAACAATAATAAAACAAATAGAAAGGGGCAATAATGTCTAAGAAAGGTATAAGAAAGGGTACACAATACCATATAGTTATTCAAGATTCAAAAGAAAATATAGATGATTTAAAATCTAAAATGAATGAAATATGTCTTGAAGAACATAGAAGTTTAAATCAGCAAATAAATTACTGGTTAAGAAAGTGTATAAAAGAACATGAAATAGAAAGGGAAGAATGTAGTAATAAGAAGTATACCCTTCCTGGACACGATAAAGTAATGGAAGCATTAGATAATCTTACTAAAGACGATAAAGGCAATGATTTTTTAAATATAATAAAACAAAGAAAGGGGCAGTAATGTCTAATAAAAAACTAACCTATGGCGATATATGGAAGAAGTTAAGAGCCATAGATACAAAGCCAATACAATATAAAAAGAGTGGCTTGGACTATATAGGATGGGCTGATGCTTGGGCTTGTTTAATGGATACATATCCTGAAGCTACTTATGATTTTCCAAATCCTACTTTTTATTTTGATGGAGAAGATAAAAAGACTTGCGAAGTGCATTGTAAGGTTACGATAGGTGATTTATCAAGGGAGTTTTCCTTACCTGTCATGACATCAATGATGCCTATGAAATCTATAATAAACCCTACATCAAGAGATATAAATGATGCTAAAGCTAGATGTTTAGTTAAGGTTTTAGGAATGTTTGGACTAGGTCTTCATTTATGGGAAAAGAAAAGTGCTACTCCTACTAAAGTAGAGATGCACGAGGAAGGGATAGGGTTTTAATATGGAACTAATCGGAGCAATAGGACTGCTTGTTATAGTTGTTTTTATAAGTGGAATATTTTTTTAATTAATAAACTAGGAGAAGTAAATCGTATGGAATATGACAATACAAACACAGGAGTTTTGTTTAGAAACGAAACTGCTAATGAAGAAAACAAACAGCCTTATATGACTGGTAAGCTGAATGTTAAAGGTGAAGACTTTCAAATCGCTGGATGGATGAAGGAGTCTAAAAATGGTAAGAAGTTTTTGAGCTTAAAGGTTCAAAAGCCAAGACCACAAGAAGTTAAAGCTACTAATAATAGCAATACTTCAACAACGGATGATATACCTTTCTAAAAGGTAGGTGAGGAAACAAACATGGGTGGGGGTAAACCCGATAGCCACACACTTCTCCTGCCCATGTAAACTGGAGATAATATGAATTGTAAAAAATGTGATGTAAAATTAACTAAAGAAACTAGAAGAAAATCCTATGTTGGAGTTTATAGAAGTAATATATGCAGGATTTGTTATAATAAAAAGATTGCTGTCTATAATAAGAAAAGACAAAAAGCATTAAAGGAAGCGAGGTGGTTTTGAAAAATCCTATGTTTATAGAGGTTAAGGTTAGAGTTAATGGTGAGGAAAAGTGGGCTGATTTTAGAAAGTTATTTGATTATATGATTAATGAATATAGCAAGGTTAAATATGACGGAAAGAAGATTGACCCATATCCAGATAGAGTCAATAAGTTTTATGATAATCTTCCAAAAGAATTAATAGATATGTGGAGCAAGGCGTATCCTAACGTAGATATTAAAGGGGAATGTGAGAAAAGCCGAGTATGGTTATTATCTAATACTAATAAAGCAAAGAAAGATTTTAAGAATTTTACAAATAGATGGCTTGGAAAGGCTTGTCAAAATGGTGGCTCTATACCAGTTGTTATGGAACATAAGGTTGAGAAAAGAATACAAGAACACAAGAGATATGTTCAACAAGCTACAGAAAATCCTGCAACAGAAGAAGAAAAGCAGGAGATTTTATCAGAGATATTAGCAAATTTATCTAAAAAGAAAAGGATAAGCAAATGAAAATAAATAGACATGAAAAGTTGGTATTATATACATTAAAATGGATTGATAAATGTATAAATTTAAACCTGCTTCCAGGGGATTGCTTATCGCATGAAGGTCAGGCAATTAAAGTTAAGTTTAATAAAAGGAAAGTTGAAAAAGCTTTAAAAAACTTTAATCCTTCTAATGAAGAAATGTTGGTGATGTTCTTTTTAATGGTAGATGAGGGTATTGTGAATGAAAGTGCATGTAATAATTTTATAGAGAATTGCTACCCATCGTTTTTAGATAGAAATTAATGAAAAGGATAAACAAATGAGTGATATAGAGATACTAAGAGCTGAAGTTTTTAAACTGACTGCTATAAATAAAATACTGGAAGATAAAATAATGGTTGCTACTGAGGGCTTAGAAGCCTTAAGTTTTGGAGGCGAACAAACAGGTATCGCTAATAAAACCTTAGAAGCAATTAAACAATTAGATTTACCACAGGATAGTCCAGAAGAATAGGTCGGACTATTTTTCAAAAAGGCACAAAACATAAACTATTTTGTGGTATAATTAGGGGGTTGGTTTGTTTTGAGGTAACATTTCTACCTTTTTTTTCCTTCCCCCAATATTTTAAAACTCATCAAGGACACTAAAAATGACTGACAGACAATATGTAAGAGCAGTCCTAAGGGATATGCTAAACTACTACTACGAGAATCTTTGGAAACAATCAAAATATGCAGGAGAAATAATCACACCTAGAATGATAGGCACTTTAACAACAAGATATTTAGAATTAGGGGGAAAGTTGACAAGTGAACCGAATGAGGTTGATTGGACAGAAATACAAAAAGTGTGAATGTTGTAGTAAGTATGAATATGCTTACTTTTTTAAATGGTATTCAATAGTAACAGATGAATATCTGTGCACAATTTGTTTTAAATGTGCTAAGAGAGAATTGTTTGGAACTAAGTATAAATATAATAGGAATTACGAACCATGGCTGAAAAAAATAGAAAAAGAATAATAAGATGTTCCCAATGTGGTTCATTGTTGGACAAAAAAGCTAGAATGAATAAGATATTTAGTGATGCTGATTTAGCTCTGGATAGATTTTATAATAGAATGAGGAAGAAGGGAAAATGATTAGAACAGAGATAAGATTTAAAAATTCAGTATTTATTAAGGCTTTAGAAGAAAGTAAATATAATTCAATATCCGAATTTTCAAGGGTATCTGGAATAGGGTATAGTAGGCTTATAGAATATGCCAATTTAAGATACTCATTTAAAAATCCTGAAGAACAGGTTAAAATTGCAAGATTGTTAAATGTTGAGATATTTGATTTATTTGAACAATACGATGAAGTTATCCATAAAAATAAAGGAATGGTTCGTAAATTAACAACAGATATTCCTATTGACAAGGTGCTATCGTTGTCTTCAGATAAAATGTTGCAAATAGAATCGGATTATAATACTGATAATATTGACGATGAAATATCAATTCAAAAAGAAGTTAAAGACGCACTAGACACATTAAAGGAACGTGAAAAAGATGTTATAAAAATGCACTTTGGCATAGGAGGTGAAACTCCTCTTGCTTTAAGCGAAATAGCAGAAAGGTTTAAGTTGACAAAAGAAAGAACTAGACAAATATTAGCAAAGGGTATTAGGCGACTTAGGCATAGGAGTAGAAATGCAAAACTCAAGCCTTTTGCAATAATATCTCCAACAGCAGAAAACAATTCAGGTTACTGTAGAAAGTATGCAAGAGAACTTGAATCAGAGAGAAAAAAACACGATAAGGAGAATAGATGAATTGTTGGCATTGTAATAGCGAGGTTATATGGGGAGGCGACCATGATTATGAGGATTATGGCTTAGAAGGAGAAGGTATAGTAACAAATTTAAGCTGTTCTAAGTGCGAAGCAACATATTTAATATATCTAGGAGAAGAAGATGACACATCCAAGTAAGAGAAAAGGCAATACCCATGAAAGAGAAGTTGTAAATATAGCTCATAGCTATGGTATTGATGGTGAAAGAGCTTATGGCTCTAATGGTAGGTCTTTAGGTTTACATGAAGAAGTTGATGTATTACTTGAAGGCGACCTCAGAATACAGGCTAAAAGGCGTAAAAAGATAGCAGAATGGCTAAAACCTACTGAGGTTGTAGATGCAGTAGTGGTAAGGGAAGATAGGGGCGAAAACTACATAATTTTAAGATACAATGAATTTTGTGATGATTATAAGAAATTTTTAGAATGGAAGGAGAAAAATAATGGCTGATACTTTTAATGAAGATTTACCTTATGGCGAGGAAGCTGAAAAAGCTGTTTTAAAAAGAATGAAGAAAAAATATGCACTTAGTCATAAAGTTGAGGGTAATTTCAAATATTATGATTTATTTTGTCCTGAAAAAAATATATCTGTTGAAGTTAAAAGAGATGAACCCTCTAATGAGAGTGGTAATTGTTTTGTTGAATATAAATGCAATGGTTATGATTCTGGAATAAATACTAGCAGAGCCAATTATTGGGCTATATGTGATGGATTTGATTGTATTTGGATTAATAAAGATACATTAAAAACTATATCCGAAAGACATGGGAAAAAATGGGATGATACTCCTGAAGGCAGCCATTGTCCTATCAAAGGATATTTAGTTCCAAAAAACTGCATTTTAGAGTACGCTGAACTTGTTACCAAACTTCCTTTATAAGTATATCTACCAAGTTTCAATAATTTTTACAGATATATCGTAGACAGAATTGGCTACTTGAGAAATTCTTAATGATTTCTGGTCAAACCTTGCGATGCAAAATTGGTCTGGATTATTATTAGTATTATCAGGTTGGAATATAAAAGATAATGCACCTCCTAAAGTTTTCTGCCACACCAACGACATAAATGAATTATCACTATCAATAGTATAATTAAACATAGTCTTATTAGCATCTAAATCAGCATCATCATATCCTGTACTTGTTTCTAAATGTGTTGTTTGCATATAGTTTGATGCAAATAAATCCTTATCTGATATGTATCTAAATTTAAGATTCCAAACTCTTCTTCCGTTTCTTCTATATCCACCTTGACTGAATTGAGAATCATCATCACCTGAACCAACTGTTCCAACTTGAAATGGAGCATATTTATTTCCATCCTCATCAACCCACCATGGAGAGCCTTGGTATCTTATATTTGTAAGTGTAGAACCACCTTTAGTTGTTACTGTGTCATATCCATCATATTCAACATCCATAGTCAACTTTAAGTCAGGAGAATGAGGCATATCATAATATATTCCTGTTGATAATCCTCCAATAGCAAAGCCATCAAATTCAAATTGAGGGTCAGTATCGTGATTGCTAACAACTAGTCTTGAATAACATATATTGTTATTATCTGGAGCAAAATGTGCGGCAGTTGATGCAATCCCAATGATAGTGAATCCATTTTCATGACTTGAAGGGCTAGAATTAACAATCATTGTTTCAGCTCCAGTTACGGTTGTAGCAGTCCAAGTTGAATCTATTAATGTTTGATTTTTCATTTCAGGAATCATTCTATCAACTTTTCCTTCAGAATTATGATTTAGAATAGCCCAATATCTACCAATATTATCCCCCTCTAATCCTGCCCCACTACAAGGAACATCCATAATAAAATAAGAGGGGTCAAGTCCAGTAAAACCCATGTTTTTTTGTTTAGATGGTTCTAATGTAAATATATCAGGATGGGTTATATATGAAGTCCACATATCACCAAAAGCAGTTGTAACTCCATATCCATTACCATCACCATTACCCTCATTCATGTCTGTATAGTAAGTATTGTTATAATGTGATATGAAATCAAAGTTTGTTGCTTTTAAATATTGTATATGGTCTACATAAAATCTTGGTGTTCCTACATTTTGATATGCCATTAGTATTTTTTCCTTTCTACTTCAATTCTTTCCTCTGGTGAACGCTTAGCTTTTATTTGTGAAACAATCGTTTCTGCTCTCTCTTTAGATTGTAAAATTCTTTTTTCAATAGGTCTATCCCCTACTTCTATAGACCTATCTACTTGTTGTGTTTCAGATACTCTATTTAGGACTGTATTAATCTTTTTTTCAAATGTCTTGCTTTTGCTTTGAACTTTCGTTTTATATAAAGGTATAGAGTTTGCATTTGGAACTTTACCAGAAAGATACACTCTTTCTTTTGGATGGTAATTATAATAACCTGTATAACCATCTTTAAATGGAGTACTTGTGTATAGACCTACGACTGTATCATCATCTATATAACTCCTTTTTAATCTCTGCTTAGTAAAGCCAGATGATGGCTGAATGACCAATGTATCATCTTCAAGCTTTGTATCACTTCTGCCTATTAATTGGTCTTTATCAATATTAGTTATTGTTGCTTTAAATCTACTACCATTAAAACAATAAATCTTACAACTTGTAATCTCAAAATCTCCAGAGGTTCTAAAAAGAAGCCCATCGTCTAGTAGTCTTCTCATGTTTATATTTCTAATTCTTATAGTGTTTTTATTTAATTTAATGCTATATCCTTCAGGTAAATTATTATGTATGCCTATAAGCCCTCTATACTTCATTACGATAATTCTTACAACCCCCTGAGTTTTCAATATTACATCATTATCTATAATATCTAAACTTGCACTCGTTGGAGATTCAACAAGGCTATTAAATATAAGATTGTTTAATTTTATTAATTTTTGTCTTTTTGTAAAATTCATATTATTGGTCTAATATTAAGTTAACTAATGCGATAATATCAACAACATTTATAGTTCCGTCAGCGTTTAAATCTGCAGCTGCAAGACTTCCCTCTGTTAATGTTGTAGTCCCTAATACATGGTTTACCAATGAAACTATATCAACAATATTTAAAAGGCTATCATCATTAATATCTCCACCTGTTATATCACTTGTGTTAGGAATTACGCCCCCTATAAGTGAAATCAAATCTTCATCTGTTATATACCCATTACCAGTTAAATCAGAAACTCGTCTTTGTTCTGCTGTGAAATATTTTTCAAACCCAAGCAAGAAGTCCTCAAGTATATTATAATTATCTATAGAAATATCAGCAGAGCTGTTTGCATCTAAATCAGTAACATCTTCTCCAACTCCAAAGAGTCTTTGTATACTTCCCATTTGGCAGGTAAATGGTTTAGATAAGCTGTGTAATTGAATAACTTTAACTTGAATATCTTTTTCTCTTTTAGAAATAGACTCTATAAGAAAATAGGGATATATCTCTTGCATATTCCTCAAGACTACTCCGCTTGTATAATCTTCCCCATACGCCTTATGACCATCTATTAGTTCATCAAAATTAACAATATCTCCAACTTCTAACATGCAATATTTTAAAGGCAACCTTAAATCAAACCTTGTATGCTGATTGCAATGCCATAAATACAAGAAATTTCTTAATTGTTCTGCTGCATTTTTGTCTGTTATATATTTACTTTCAAACTCCAAAACTTTGTCTTCTCTTTCAATTCCTAAAGATTCATAGCTATAACCATCAAACCCTTCATCCAGTCTTGACGGATGGTCGCCATTCCCAAAACAATCATATCCATCTATATAGCCTGTTTGTCTTGTGTATTCATCACTTGCGTAGTCATATTTATATTTAACATTAACAAGGGTATTTATTTCTGAAATTGGAGTTCTTGAAAAACTATAAGATATAATATCTTTGTTTTTTATAGTCATATTAACATCTGATAAGCCATAACTACTATTAAGTGCTACAAACCCAAATTTAGAATTATTGTTAAATTTTGGGATAATGTTACTTGATTTAGACATTTCTTGAAATAAAGCTTTGGCATCCATTTCTTCTTTAACACTAAAAGAAAAACCAGGAGTGCTTGGAATAATTTGACTTCTAGCTTTTGCTATGCTATCATAATCCATATTATCTATAACATTCAATTCTTTTTCTAAAATATGAAAGATAATATCAGTAGGTCTAGTTATAGGGTCATGAGAACTGCTTAAGCTATTTCCAGTATATTTAAAAAACTGATTATTATTTTCAACTGTTAAATTTACCCTTCCCTCAACAGACATATAAAAGTCTGATTCTAATGCTTTTTCAAATTGAGTATAGTGCACGATTGAAGCATTGTAAATATTCATGTCAAATACAGCAACTTCATCATCTAGCTGGTCTGATACATTCTCGTTGTCAACTCTTAAAGACAAGTTTAAAGCATTGTAATTATCAGTTGTATGAAATTGAGGAATCCTTAAATCTAAGAAAGAATTTTCTCCACCTGGAAATAAGTTGCCATCTTGTCCATTATCACCTGGAGCTGTGCTGAATGTGATATTTCCAAGAGATATGCACTCTGATAAAGTTTTACTAACTAATTCATTCCTACTTTGGTCTAAAGTTTGCCAGTCAAATTCAGCGTCATCCTCTACTTCAGAATTTTTAGTATCAACAGCTCCAATAGCAGCTATAAATTTAGCTGTTCCTATGTTTGAGGTTGCCTCTGTGTCAAAATTTATTTCAAATTTACCTTGAAAAAATGAATCTGTTTTTATTTCATTTTCAATCTCTAGCTCTCTTAATGGAAAAGCCAAGTTAAGTCTTTGGTCTAATATAGGATTAACCCCATCTTCTGTATAAAAATCTGGATGTCCGTCATGTAAAGTTATAGTATCTCTGTCAAGCACTTGAGCTTGTGATATAACAAAGTCTTGTCCTGTATATCTTACATTTGTGTTTCCATCCCCCTTTTGAACTTTATGCTTACATGGTATTATTGTTCCTTTTGGAATTGATAATTTTGTATTTAAAGGTATTGTTACCTCTGGGAAAAAATCATCATTCTCAGGATTGTCAGCGGGGTCATCATTTAATTGTCCTAAATCGCCTCCAGTCTGTGAAATAGAATTTCCTTTTATCCATATAGCCCAAGACTTATTGGTATCTGTATACATTTCATCTTCTTTAACAGAAAATCCATCTATCGAGTGTAAAGCCCATCCTCCGAAATATTCTTTATCTGAGGTTATATTAGAGAAACCATGAACATCTAATTCATGTTCGCCTATTGTCCTTCCATTCCAAGCAGTTCTGTATATAAGTCTGCATTGCCAGGAATATTG
>CETC01027310.1_pt1 | contig 11433 bp, 10 predicted proteins | sample 326911 | NCBI WGS metagenome assembly CETC01 (sample SAMEA2622694, study PRJEB7988) | marine metagenome | isolation source: saline water (ENVO:00002010), including | reverse complement strand
TCTACACCAGAAGGTCTCCATGATACACCAGCACCTACAGCAGATAATCTATAATCATTTTTTGCACGAGCAATATCATAACCAGCATCATTTAACTTATCAATAATAGAATTTTCTAACTCTAAAGTACCAATAATTCTTGCATTTTCACCAACATTTAAGTTCTTTTCAATACCAGTACCACCTTCAACTACAAGAGAACCAGTATCTTTATCATTTGATTGAGTAGTTCCATGAACAGTTGCATCACCACAAATATTAACACTTCCACCAATACCAACACCACCTGTAACAACAGCAGCACCTGTAACACAATTTGTAGAATCCGTATCTGAATCTACCTTTATCTCACCGCCAATATTTACATTTTCCTCAACACCAAGTCCACCTTCTTCTATAACAAGAGCACCAGTATCTTTATCAGTTGAGGGAGTATTACCACCAATATTTAAATTTTCTTCAATACCAACACCACCTTCAACTACAAGAGAACCAGTATCTTTATCAGTAGATCCTTGAGTAGAAGCAACTCTTGCATATCCACCTACCCATAAATTTTCTCCAATACCAGTACCACCAGTAACTACTAAAGCACCACTTCCTGTACTAGTAGATGTTGTATTACTGTTTATCCTACCTAAACCACCAACGTGAAGGTTTAGTCCAATACCAACACCACCACCAACTACGAGTGCACCACTTGTCGTGCTAGTAGATTGTGTAACCGACTCAATCTTAGTATCACCACCAACAAATAATTTTTTAGCTATACCAGTTCCACCATCAATTGTTACTGAACCACCATCAGCAATACTAATAGCCTCTGTAGTATCATTAAATGTTGCCTTACCATCTACATCTAATGTATCTTTAAGTTCGGTAGCACCATCAACTCGTAACGTATCCCTAAGTCTTGTGGCAAGATCCACATCTAGTGTATTATTAAGTGTTGTAGCACCATCTACATTCAAAGTCCCATCAAGTTGTTGATTACCATCAACATTTAAATCAGAATCAAAATCAACATTATTTGTAACATGAAGTTCTCCTGTTATATCTAATTCTTTAGCTGGATTATCATTAAATATACCAACCTTAGTCATTCTATAGATTGGACTATTAATAGTGTCAGACTCATATCCCCACAAATCACTAGTTTGTATTCTAGCAATATCAGTAGGATTATCTGGATCAGGTATAGCAACTACTGTATCAGTACCTACTCCAAGACTATTAGTTTGTACAAAATTAATAGTAGAAAATGTTTGAGCAGTTCCAACAGTTGGAAGATAATTGCCTTCATCCTGAACATATATTCCCTCCATAGCAATCGGAGATGCTTCTGCCCATCTTATACCTTCACCATCTCTCTTTAAATAATATCCATTAAAACCAACAGAATCAGCAGAATCATAAATGTTTCTATCAATTTTTATACTACCAGCAGCAACCATTTTTAGTGCTCCATGACTAGCACTATAACTTGGGAAATTGAGAGGATCTGTAGTTCCTATTCCAACTGTACCGTCACTTGAGACTATAAAAGTTCTGTCTTCACCTTCAACAGTTTGATTATCCAATACAGTTCCAGCAGTATTCGGTCCTCCAACTTGAAATCTATGAATAGGTAAAGTATTAGCTACACCAACCCTACCACCATTCTTCGTACCAAAATTTCTATTTACATCAACAGAAAGTGCAGTTCCAGCAAATCCAACATCTAGTCTTTGTCTAACTAACGCAAATTCGGTATCTAATTTTCCTTCAATAAAGACATCATCTCTAAATGTAGCAACACCAACAAACTCTGAATTTTTAAGAACCTTTAGAGTATCAACCTGTAGATCTTTAAATATTCCAGTATCTCCATCAAAATCATAGTGAAGTTTTCCATAGATAAAAACATTTTCAAATATGGAATCACCATCATGTGCGTTTTGATTACCGTAATTCTGTGTCATATTATTTCTTAACCTGTTAAACTATTAACTGCAGTTTCAGCAGCTATACCTGCCACAGGACCACCATATGCAGTAGCAGCAGTTTTAGCAATAGAACCAAGACTAAAACCACCAATACCACCTGATGCATATCCTGCTGCTAATTTTCCAGCAAGAGTATTGGTTACAAAACTACCAGAAAATGCTGTGAACATATTACTTGTTTTAAGTATATCACCAATATTACCACCTTTAGTAGTTACATGAACCTTATCACCAAAAATTACAACTTCATCAGTTGCACCTGGTTCTTCATATCCAATACGAACTTTACCACCCTGAATAACAATATCATCAGCATCAAGTGTAATTTGAGTACCTTTAATTAAAACAGCACCTTTAGAAGCAACAATATTAGCATCACCATTATGAACTGTTAATGCATAGGCATCCTTTGCCTTTCCTTCAGATGCTCCCTTAGCACCACACTCTACCTGTAGTGTTTTATCTGCATATTGACGTGATAAACCACTACCCTCATGAAGACTTTGATTATATTTTACACCATCTTTTGTAACTGAACGTAGAATATACGCTGTTTTTCCAGCAGCACCTACAGCATCTGTACCAGATTCTATGAGAAATTGCTGATTTAATCCCTCTATTATACGATTCTCTTGTGCCATTATGAATCTCCAGGATTAGGGAAATCACCAACACAATCAATAGATTGAATAAGTTCTTGTTGAACTATTCTAGGTTGAGTACTCATAACAGGACGAAGAATAGCACCTACACCAGGATTTTTAATTATTAACTTAGGTATATAGGTATAAGGTTTTTGGCACTTAATATCAACACTATCAATTCTACCATCTTTAATATTAAGTTCTAAACATTCATCATTATCAATATAAGCAGAATCATAACCAACACCAGGATCTTCAACTATAATTTTATCAATATAAACTTCACCTACTTCTGCAGGAGAGTCAACTGGATAATTTTCACCTTCACTAGTGATAATAATATCAGTAATTTGTCCATAAGTAGGAGAATTTATATTTTTATCAATAATTGCCTTACCAAAAGCACCTTTTCCTTGATTACAACTATCAGTAAATGAAACATATGGTGCTTCAGTATATCCTTCACCTGGATCATCCAACTTAACACCAACAATACTTCCAGTTCTTCTAATATCACCATACAAATCTTCTGGATCGATTTTATCTATAAATTTACCAAGAAGAACCTTTCCTGCACCACCTACACCATTTCCACCAAATAATGATATTTTAGGTGCACCACACTTAAATATATTTCCTGCATAACATTCAGCATCGAGATTAGTATCAGCATCGCCAACCTTAGAACCAAACACTTCCCATTTACCATATTTTTCTTCAAATTTATTTACTTGTTTTGTAATTCCAGAAATAGGTCCACCTTCACCTGGAATTAATGTATCAATTAAACCATCTTTCTCTATTTTGTCAAAAGCCTTATTTGCAGATCTAAAGGCACCTTTCATAAAACCTTGTTGCTCATTAGTTCCTTTTGGTTTTTCAGAAGTTCCATCAATAACATAATTATCAGTAGCAGGACAATCTGATTTAGAATCTGAGCAATTAAAGAAATTACCAATCTTCTTCATTATATTAACTCCCTTACCAAGTAAACCTTTAATTTTCATCGCACCACCCATTAGTTTACTTAATGGACCTGTAAAAGGAGAAACAAAACCATCAATCATCGAAGTTATCTTATTAGTTATTGCACCTACAAATGATTGAGCAGCACAAGCAACACCATTCAATACATTCTTTGCCATACCAGTTAGCATATCAGTGATAGTATCTTTTAATGCATTTGTAACTTTATTTGCTAAACAACCAACTGCATCAAATATTTTCTTAATCGGTGCTATCAAACCTTTCTGCCATCCAACAACTGCTTTCAATGCTTTATTAAATTTAGGAATTGCATTAAATATTTTCGATGCACCCATATCTAATCCATTACTCACCCACGAAGTTAATCCATCAGAAAGTGCATTTGACATTTGCCCAACAAATTTCTTTGCCTTACCACTAATTAATTTGGTTACTCCTTTAATTTCTCCAGCAATATCAATATTTTGAGCTCTAGATATTAAATTTATAAAATTATCTAAAGTTGTTTCTACATCACTAAAGAAATTATTTTTACAAGGATTTGCCTTAATAACTTTTGTACCTGTAGTATCACTATCACTTCCTACACCATCACCTTTACCATTACCATTACCATTACCATCACCTTTCTTATTCCAATCAGGATTGTTATTTTTATATTGTTCCCATCTTTGATCATCAGTAAATGCACCTGATTTAGCTGCTGGACTATTCTTAGTCTTATTCAACCATTTTATCTTTGCATCTGTCTCTGCCTCAGATTCTCTAACTGCCTGTTCAAAAAAGCTTTTATTATTAAAATATAAATTTAACTTTTCACTATCAAAATCATTTATGTCTATATCAGTATATGGTTTTACATCTGTAAAAAGATCAGGATAATTAGTGTTCAGATTTTCAATCTGAGATTCCCACCCCTTAGGATTAATCTCTATAAGATTAGTATATGCTTTAATTTGAAACTCCGATAATTTGTCTGGTGGAGCAGCAATACCACTTCCATCACCATTAGCATCAAAAGAAGTTGTACTTATGATCACTGTTTCTGTTGAACCATTCACATCCTCATAAATGATGTTATCGTTTACTAGATCTCTTCTAAATGTTGAAGTTGAACTTAATTCAGCAGCTTTCTCTTTTGCTTTTTGTTGAGCAATTAAAATTTCTGCTTTAGTACCCTTTAATGGTACGCCTTGTTCAATTCCCATAAACTTACCATTATCATCATAAACACGATAAACAGCTCCTTGCAGAACAGTTGCTGGTGATACTAATCTTCTATCTGTATATGATCTCCATATCCTTTCTTCTTCGAGGAATTCCTCTGAATAACTATTAAATCCCTTTGCAGTAGCCATGTTATTTCTATCCGTACTTTATTTATTAGAGGTATTAATACATAGTAAATGCTTCATCAAGTTCTTCTTGAGTTGCATTCATTGCATCTTCCCATGCAGCTTCATCAAAGGGATCTTCCCATTTACCTTTATCTGCATTATATTCTTGGTTATCATATCTTTGACATTCTCTTCCAATCTTATATTGAACTTCTTTTACTTCAGATTCATCAGCACCATCAGAAGTTCCTAATGCAACCTCCTTTGAATTACTTATATTTAAATCTCTATCAACTTTACTATAGACAAATCTTGATTTATTAATATTACGTTCTGCCTTTAATTCTTCCATTATAGGAGAATCTGGTCTTACTCTTGTAATACCATTCTTATCAGTATAATAATCCTTTTCTTCTGCTTTCCTTCTCTTCTCAGCAGACAATCTTCGTATATCATTTATAGTTCTTGAAGGAGTATCACTATTAACAAATTCTTCACCTACTTTTGTCAATGGTGTTTTTGGTTCTGGTATTGCACCATCAACTGGTTCCTTCTCAGTACTTATACCTTGTTGTTCTAAACTATCATCTGGAGATTTTCTTTCATCATTGCCAGGTCCTTTAGATGGACCTCCCAATGTAGGAGTATCTACTTGACCATTACCACTAAATTCTTGTGTACCTGTTATACCAGTTGGATCTATAGTTGCATCAAATCCACTCTCTATGGCAAATTTACCCTCAATTTCACTTATCTTTTGATTTCTACCAAAAGCAGATAAAATAACTGGAAACCCTTTATTAGGTGCTAAAAAAGCACCAAGAACCATATCACCAGGAGATAATCTTATAGTTGCAAATCTACCTGCAGCACCTGTTCCACCAGTTGTTGGAATTAGTGCAACTGCAGTATGAACATCTATATCTGGAACATCATCATTCTCAGAATATTCTCCTATAATACGAACCTTATATCTCCATCCCCAATATTCTTCTCCACCTGCACCAGAAAGTTGAGCCTTCTGAGCATCAAAATTTACTATCTTTCCAATCCAAAAAGATATATCTTTACCAAAAAATGTCTTCTTTAATGCCATATCTATTTGTTATTAACGTATAGTCCGTAAGTATCACGAGCAAGAGTCATAGAAGTATATGATCTAGTAGTATCAAAGTGATGACACAAATGTAATATCAAGTATTTACCACTTTGCTGTTCATCTAATGCACCTAATTCATTTAAATCACCTTGCCTTTCAATTTCACATCTAATTACATTCCCTGCTCTTAATTTTAAATTACATGGGACTTGTATCTCCATTAACTGAGAATGAAGAAGATTATATCTCATAGGAGATTTTGCTTGCCATGCTCTTGGATCATTATTTGGATTAATATCAGTAGGATTTAAACTACCAATATCTAAAACATGATAGTTAGTTGTACTATATGATTTAGGTTTTATTTTATTAGTGTAAGGAACTCTTTTACCTAAAGTTTGTTTAGGTGGATTTGTTTTAATAGAATATATACTATCTTCTACTTCAAGAGTATGTGGATTAAAAAATACATTACGAGAATTAGTCCACTTTAATGCATCTTCAATATCTTGATCCTTAATAACATTTGGTGGTAATATAATTCTAAAGTCATTTTCATCATTATCAATATTTGCTTTTAAAGCACCATTATAAGTATAAGTTTCAACTTCATCTTGAGATATTAAAGTATCAATAGATTTAAAGTTAACACCATCCTGTGTTTCATAAAAGAAAAATCCAGGATCTCCACCATTCTTAGGAATAGATCTTCTACATAAATCATTTATTAAATCTAATCCACCAGTTGCAGCAGAAATAAATTTATAATTATTCTGAGTATCCTCTATATCTGCTCTCGATTCTGATATATTTAAATCTTTTAAAATTGCTTTAACAGTAGCACTAATTGTAGGACCTTCGTACTTCTTACAATCATTTTTAATATCTAAATTTTCATATGTAGAACCAGATTTAAGTGGAAGAAAAACAGTTTGTCGATTTGCTTCTTGTGCAACAGTTGGTACACCATTTACTATAAGTGGATTTTTTGTCAAATCTAAAGTACCAGATTTAGATGCTATTTTTACAATTAATTTTTCATACCCAGTAAGAGGTAATGAAGATTTAATACTTCCTTTTCTTTGCTGTTTATCTTGTTCTTTTGGTGCAGAAATAGATGAACCAGCATCAAAAAATGTCAAAGTACCAGATACTTCAGGAGAATATACACTTTCATAATAATCAAAACTTGTAGTTTTTCCCTTTATATCTGCACCCCTACCAGTTTCTTTTTGAATGAACATCTTTTCATATATTGATGCTCTTGCTGCACTTCCTGCCATTTATCTTATACCTCTATTGGTTGATTCAACAAAAGAATAGTAGTATCACGTTGTGCAAACAACTTACTATCCATTAATCCACTACTAACATCTTCATTTTCTGGAACAATCATATCATACTTAAATTCTCCTGCATTTTCGTTTTTCTTATTACTAATTCCACCAGGAGTTAAAACACCCATTTTAAATGCTTTCTCTACCTGCTTTTTATTCTCTCCTGAATTACCTTTTTTATTTTTTGATTGTTCAGTTTGAAATTTTGTATATTCTTCATCTATTAATTTTGTATCATTAAAGAATTTATTGGACATGTTTTGTAATTTATTAGTATCAATATTATCTAAATCTTTTTCTATCTTATCTAACTTACCTTTATTACCACCAAACCACGAATCTGCTTTTTCTTTTAAATTATTAGCAGCTCCTGTTATTTTATCAAGATTTTTCATAATCACATTTACTGCAACTCCACCAAAAAGTAAACCCACAACTTTTCCAATATTTAATTTAGGTGCTACTTTCTTTATTGGTGATATTATTTTCTTAGCAATTGATTTTAAAGGAGATTCTAATCTCTTTTCTCTATTTCTTCTTCTCTGCATTGAAAATAAATTATTCTGATCTCTTGAATTTATCTTTTTTAAATTAGCCAATCTCTTAGTTCTTTTTATAAGAACACTTCTAAGACTGGTTACTGTTATTTTAAGTTTTTTTGCTTCTTTTAGTGCTGACATAATCTTACGCACAAATTCCATGCAATTCTGGTGTTATAGTCATATAGGAATTGAAAGGATTAATTGAGGAAATATATTCAACTTCAGTTGTTTCTGGTAATGGTGGGTTTACTTGACTCAAAGTTGGTTCTTTCTTAATAGTAGGTAAATCCATCTCAACGAAATTTACCTTAGATTGTGTAAATCTTCCTGCTAATTCTTTAGGGATAACAACTTCACCAGGTGTTAATAATGCAGGAACAGTATCAGTATTACCTGAACCAGGAACTATTCCACCTCTATTCATTTTCTTTGGTTTTATATAATCATACCTTTTGGGAGCGAACAAACCAAATGGATCCCACCAATAGTTAATTGGTTTTAATGCTCCAGGAGCAAGAAGTTTCTTCTTATCAATCTCATTCATACCAGCTTTTTCTATACTTTCTTGAGTCTTTTCTTTAATTTTTTTTCTACGTTTATTTTTACCTGCAAATAGTTCGTATGTACCTGCTGCTCCTACAACAATTGCCAGTCCAGCCCAGAACATGGGATTTAAAAATAACCCTCCTAGTGTAATCAAACTTGCAATTCCAGAAAGAACATTAAGACCAAGAATTGCTCCACCAACTAACAATATCTTATCAAGATTATTCATCGACCAAGAAAATATCTTCTCTAAACTAGGCCATAATGCATTAATTGCAACACCAGCAGCAAGAAGTTTAGCAGCACTTAATATATTACCCAACCCCAATGTCTTTCCAACCGAAGAAGCAACACCAGTTATTCCAGATCCTATACCCTTTCCAATTTTTTTTGTCTTTTCTAATGCACCTTCAGCAAGACTTGTTTTCTCTGCACTTGCCTGTGCCCTTAATGCTTTATTATCCTGTTGTTGATTAGCAATTCTATTGGCAAAATCCATTGCTAAAGCATTACCAATATCTCCTATTATCGCATTAACTTCTGATAACTGTTGATTTATATTGAATACAGCTCCAGAAAGCATATCAATGCGTCTTCCCAAAGCTATGTTATTATCTATATTTTGTACATTTGTCTTAATTTGGAAAGTATCAATATTAAGTAGACTCTTTCTAGGTTTAACTGCTACTCCTGGATTTTGGAATAATGATCCTGCTCCAGCAGAAATTTTTGGTATAGTGGCACTACTACCAAAAGGAGATTTGATATTACTTATATTTAATTTTGGTTTAGTTGTTAAACTATTAATTAGTGCCACTTTGTTCTTGCTTTAAATTTTCTTCTTCTATGTACTGTCTTAATAACGTTACATAAACTTCCCTCTCCCAAGGAATCATATTTTCAATCTCTGTTAAAGAATATTTATGATGTTGAATCAAGGCAAAGTTTACTTTATAGTATGACTCAAGATTGGTATGAGCCATACTTAAGTGAAAAAACTTGCCAACCCCTCCAACACTACTTCAGATTCCACCTCAGTGGTTGGATTTGTTACCTTAAGTTTATGAGAAAGTTTAGGCATTGTCTCAAAGAATTTTTCAATAGTTTTAAATTGTTTACTATTTAATTGTTCTATAAATTCTTCTAACTCTTGCTTAGTTGAATCAGAAGCATTCCAACTCTCCTCTTTATCATAAATCATTTCAATACAATTAGTAATCATATTCAATGATTTATTTACATCACTTTCCTCACTAGATTCAAAATTAGTATCAATAAATTCATTAAGTGATGGATACTTAAGTTTCATAGAGTATTGATCATCAAGTTTAATAATATTTTTATGTCCTTTAGTTTTTTGGATTTTAATAGAATCAATATCAATTTCAACTTGCACTGATGTTTTATTATCATCAGGACAAATTACATTAACCTCAACACTTTCACCAACTGACTTTGAACGAACATTTAAGAATAAGTATTCAATATCAAAAGTAGCAAGTTTAGTAACATCAACTCCTTTTGTAAGGATACATCCACTTATTATATCAACAACAGCATTTGTTATCTGTTCAGTATCTTCAGTCTCCAACGCCATAATGAGAATTTTTTCTTCTCTAACAAGAAATGGACGATACTTAATCTTTTTTCCTGTAGAAGGTAATGTCAACTCATAAGTTGGAGTATTAATCTTTGGTAATGGCATAATGTTTTCACACTTCAGTAAATTTATTTATAGGGGTAATTCTAACTATGAATTTGTAAGTGGTAATATACTATATTCTGGTTGTGTACTACCACTTCTTGTTACAACGTATCTATCATAATTAAAGTTAACTGTCACTTTTAAAAGATCTGCTGTACCATAAGTAACAGGTAAAGATGTAATTGATTTAGGAAAAGCATTCTTAAATTCATACATCAAAGTTCTTTGAAGATTCTTTTCAAATTTAGTGATTGTCATTGTATTGACTTTATAATCATCTGGATATCTAAATCTTCTATAGAAATTCTTTGTTTCTGGATCTACGTCTGCACCATCAGAAATATAATCCATCCATCCCTCAAAGATATTCAATGAAGTATAATCTTCATCAACATAAAAAGTAAAATCAATATCAGTATATAAACGAGTATGTGCAAACTCTTGAGGAATACCCATAAAATTATCCTTTACTTCACCAGTTGCAAATGCACTAGCAGGTAATGATGCATCAGAACATAATAAACCCAAATCTCTAGATAAGAAATTTTTAGCATTATCAATTCCCAATGTTTGAAGATAATCACTTATAGTTTTATTCAAAGATGAGAAGTTAACTTGATACTGATTCGTCAACGACAGCTTGCCAAGTTTCTCCTTGACTTCATCCATCGTGATTCTTTGTGCTATACCCTTTGCCACTCTAAATACCTTACGAGTCTTATATTATTTCTATTTAGATGGCTTATAAAGGAAAATTCAGACCAAGCGTTCCTAAGAAGTATAAAGGAGATTATACCAACATAATATATCGTTCTTTATGGGAACTAAAGTTCATGAAATATTGTGATAATAATAAAAATATTTTAGAATGGGGAAGTGAAGAATTCTTTATTCCTTACAAGTCACCAATAGATAATAGATACCATAGATACTTTCCAGACTTCTATATTAAGGTACGAGAAAGTAATGGACAAGTTAAAAAATATGTAATTGAAATAAAACCAAAGAAACAATGCATAGAACCTAAAGTACAAAAAATAAAAACTAAATCATACATTCGTGAAGTATGTGAGTATGCAAAAAATCAAGCAAAATGGGAAGCAGCAACAGAATATTGTAAAGACAGAATGGTAGAATTTAAGGTATTAACAGAAAACGAACTAGGTATTAAGTAATGGATAGAATCGCAGAAATATCAGATAACTTAATTGGAGTTGAAAGTCCTGATGATTTAATGTTAGAAATACTAGA
>CETC01015597.1_pt1 | contig 11458 bp, 14 predicted proteins | sample 326911 | NCBI WGS metagenome assembly CETC01 (sample SAMEA2622694, study PRJEB7988) | marine metagenome | isolation source: saline water (ENVO:00002010), including | reverse complement strand
AAATGTATAGGTATGAGTATCGGATGAATCTGCATCAGTGCTAGATATCGTTGCAACGATAGAATCAGTAGCAATATTTTCATTGAAACTAGTTGCAGATAATGTTAGTTCTGTTGGAGTTTCATTTAGATCATTAACTGTAAGAGTGAATGATTCTAGATTAGAAAAACCACCACTATCAGTTGCTAGTAGGCGTATATTGTAGGAAGATTTAGTTTCATAATCAGGAGAAGAATTAATCTTTAAAGATGATCCTTCAATGGAAAATAAATCGTTATCAGTATCACTATCTCCACTCACAAATGTATAGGTATGAGTATCGGATGAATTTGCATCAGTGCTAGATAGAGTTGCAACGATAGAATCAGCAGCAATATTTTCATTAAAACTAGTTGCGGATAATGTTATTTCTATTAGAGGTGCATCTAGTTCAATGAATTTACTAATAAAGGCATTTGAATTATTACCAATATGTGTTTGACCACCTAGATCACCTTGTGTATAACCAGCGATATAAATGGATCCATCTGCTCCATTGGTTAAGGCATTTGCCCGATCGTAACTATTTGTCCCAAAAAGTCGGGTCCAATCTTTTGTTCCATCTGGATTGAATTTACTAATAAAGGCATCTCCATAACCACCACTATGTTTTTGCCCATCGAGATCACCTTCTGTAGAACCAGCGATATAAATCGATCCATCTGATCCGGTGGTTAAAGCATATGCCACATCTCTACTAGACTGACCTACAAGTCTGGTCCACTCTTTGGTTCCATCAGGATTAAATTTACTAATAAATGCATCTTCATAACCACCATTAAATGTTTGACCATCTAGATCACCTTCTGTGATACCAGCGATATAAATTGATCCATCTGCTCCAGTGGTTAAGGCAAGTGCTTCATCATCAGCATAAGATCCTAAAAGTCTGGTCCAATCCTTTGTTCCATCTGCATTGAATTTACTAATAAAGGCATCTTGATCTCTCTCATCATTATTTGTTTGACCATCTAGATCACCTGTTGTGTATCCAGCGATATAAATAGATCCATCTGATCCAGTGGTTAAGGCAAATGCTATCTCGGTACTAGGGTCATAAACGTCACCAGGTGCCCCTAACGTTCTGGTCCAATCCTTTGTTCCATCTACATTGAATTTACTAATAAAGGCATCGGGAGAACCACTATTTGTCGGACCATCTAGATCACCACTTGTCTCTCCAGCGATATAAATGGATCCATCTGCCCCTGTGGTTAAAGCACGCCCAGTATCGTTATCAGATGTCCCTAAAAGTCTGGTCCAATCCTTTGTTCCATCTGGATTGAATTTACTAATAAAGGCATCTCCATGATACTCATCATTATTTGTTTGACCATCTAAATCACCATATGTGTATCCAGCGATATAAATGGATCCATCTGATCCAGTGGTTAAGGCATTTGCTTCATCGAATCTACTTGTTCCTAAAAGTCTGGTCCAATCCTTTGTTCCATCTGGATTATATTTACTAATAAAGGCATCTGATAGACCACTATATATTTGACCATCTAGATCACCTGTTGTCTCACGAACGATATCAGCATTTGTATAACCAGCGATATAAATGGATCCATCTGATCCAGTGGTTATGGCATTTGCGGTATTTTGACCAGCATTTCCTAAAAGTCTGGTCCATTCAAATCCTATGAGAGAAATATCAGCAGATGCATTATTTGTCATTTAGAAAGTATTCATAAAGGAATAAATACTGATTTGTCTTATTGATCTTTTCATAAGATATGTTCACTTTATTTTGAGGGATACAAACTATTACCCTCCTGAAAATTTGATACAAAAGCAAAGAATTCAAAAGTTATTAGAGATTAAATTTTATTTAGTCAATACAATCTTTATTTCTTCGATAACAGTTTATATGCCAAATAACATCCCAATCCAAGAATCACGATTGGAAGTAATGCTCTAACAATCCATATCACAAAAAGAATTGCCACACATGAAAAGACAACTCTCTTGACCATCGACTTAGATTCATCAGTCATGTATTGCCATCTAGGAAGAAGAGGCATGAGTTGATCTTGTGTCTATATCTCTTGTAGCGAATTCTGGGTATTAACCAAACCCCGTCATTTCAGTAAAGAGTGCTTTGTTTTCTGCAGACTCTGCAAACCCTAGAAGAACTTCATATCTTGTTTCTGCTCCGCTATTGAGTTGACCTAACCAATAGTTCAAACCACCTGTATCAGCATCACGTCCAAGAACGTTTTTATAAAGAGTATTCACATAGGTTGAATCATCAACGTTCTCTCCATATCGCTCCTTAAACTCAGCAGAAACTAAGAAAGAGGATGCAACTGCTCGTGAATCATTTTCTCCAGAACTATATTTACTAATCCAATAGTTCAATCCATCCGTATCAGGGAAACGTGCAAAGGCAGCGTTATATAGGCGGAACATCTTTGCATCATCTGTATTTAAACCAGTAACTTGATCAAACGTTCCTTTAATATCAACGATGGCACTGATGTCTCTAAAGGAACTTGTCGCTGCTTCTCCTGTAAATGTTAGTAGTGGATATCCAGTGATGTCGTCATAAACAGAGTCAGTTTTGATTTGATAGACCCCATTGCTTTTGTTATAGAACTTGTAATCACTAAAGTTACCGATATAGGTTTTAACAATATCTACTTTGGATTCTTCTACTGTTTGATCTGAAAACTGAATATATTCAATATTCGAGAGAGTGTCTGTTCCATCATTCGTGCCTGTTCTTTGGTCTGCAATGTCTATGGAACTAGTATTTCTTGTGAAAGAATAGTTTGAGTATTTACCTGAATAAATTGCAGTATCAGAACCTGCACCGCCATCAATTATATCGTCACCAATAAGACCACTAATATTTTCATTATCTGCTGTTCCTTGAAGACTATCATTTAGTAATGTTCCTTCTATTGTAAGAACATAATTTTCAAAGAAAGAAATAATATTATTACTGTTAAATCCTGTCAAATATATACTATCATTTAGACTAATCATATTGAGATAACTATTAGAATCTGCATGAGTATTTCCACTTTCATTAATTAGTTTAGTCCATAATCTATTCCCATTATTATCTAACTTGCTAATAAATGTATCTGTTAAATCACCCTCAAAAGAATTTATATGACCATGAAGATTTCCACTAGTAGTTCCTGTAATGTAGATTTCTCCACTATCACTTACTGAAATACTCTCTCCTGAATCTGCATTATCTGTACCAAATAGTTTAGTCCATAATCTATTTCCATTTGAATCATATTTTGAGACAAAAGCATCTGAAAGTTTTTCGTAATCCCAAGTATATGTATATTCATCTCCACCATTATTTGTCTGATTATGTAAGTTTCCATATGTTACACCTGTAAGGTATATATATCCATTTTTATCTATTTCAATATCATGTACCTCATCAAATCTTGAAGAACTTAATCTTTTTGTCCATAATTTATTTCCGTTGGAATCATATTTATTAAAGAACCCATTCCATTCGCCATTAACTCTGTCTCTATAATCATTCATATCTTCTATAGTTCCAGCGATGTAAACAGAGTTATCTATATTATCAATCGCAATTTTATTACCGTAAGTCGCTTCAGAAGAATATTGTGGAAGATTTTCATTTATAATTTTTGTCCATAATATGTTGCAACTAGAGTCAAGTTTTGAAATAAAAGCACTACTTCCATTAATAAGACCACCAATATAATAATTCCCTAGATTATCTATCTCAAATGACTTATGTGATATTGAGTCACGACGTTTTACCCAGTGAACAGTATGACCTACATTACTCGCATCGTATACATTTGATTGTAATGCTATTCCAGTTAAACGATTCCAGACATTGTTTCCATTAGAGTTGAATTTACTAATAAATAGATCGTAATCTTCATATACAGTGTCATTAAAATTTCCAGATGTTAAACCGATAATATATACATTTCCATATCTATCAAATGCGATATCTTCCCCACTGTCAGATGTGAAATCAACTAATTGTGTCCAGATTTTTGTACCATTTAAATCATATTTACTAATAAAAGCATCTCTATACTGAGCAATTTTCTTCTCTTGATTACTCGTAGTCCAACCAGTTACATATAAATAATTGTTGCTACTTATTTCTATATTGGCAATGCCAGTTTCTCCTGGTACTCCAATTAACTTATTCCAATAGGTTTTTAACCCCGACATAATTAACCAAACCCCGTCATGTCAGTAAAGAGTGCTCTGTTTTCTGCGGACTCTGCAAACCCAAGAAGAACTTCATATCTTGTCTCTGCACCGCTATTCAGTTTACCTAACCAATAGTTCAAATATTTTCATCAATATTTGTACTTGAGAGAGAGATCGTCGGCATTGACTAGATTTACTAGATTTCTAGATATACGCACTTTATCAGTATGTAATCATCCCGTTCTATATATTCTTTTGTCTTCAGGACTTAAAACGGCACAAAAAAACCGCCCTGTTCTGTTGGGGCGGATTATTGCAGAGACCTAATGCAAGTGTTTCCTTGTTTCCACTGCGGAGGGTCTCTAACTCCTCACAAATGGAATTTATCGGAGCAGGTTTAGGAATAAACCCTTAGCAGGTGGGTTTATCGATTGGCACAGGCACTAAAAAAGCACCCTGCTCACTGAGTGGATGCTCTTTTGGCACAGAACTATTGTGTGAGGAGTTGTTCTGTATTCCCATTGTTATACAACTAAGACCAAGATGGCAAGAACAAAAATAATCTCTTCCATTTTCAAGAAAAATATGTAATACAGCACCAAAAGGCAATAAATTTAGCGTTCTATTTACCATATGAATAACGAACATCATATAGAACATATTAAAATATACAAATAACTGGTTTTTAGTGTTTCATTAACCTGTTCTATATGCTATCGTATCAATAACAAGGGTTTCTAGAACACTTTGGGCAAATTCAAAGGATTCCAAAGGGAATCACCGCTATTCATGGACAAACCCAAATACAAAAAAATTGGATACGCAAGAGCGAGCAGTGCAACCTCAAAGTTTGGACTGGAATCACAAGTCGCTCAACTTAAAGCAGATGGATGCAATCAAATATTTTCTGAAGTCATTTCCACCAAAGTTCAAGACTCTGAGCGTCCACAACTTCAAGCAGCATTAGCAGCAATGGAGGAAGATTCAGAATTGGTTCTATGCAAATTAGACAGAGGATTCAGAACTCAAAAAGAAACAATCAACGTCTTGCATGATCTTCAGGAGCAAAATAAGCACTTGAGAACTTTGGATGGTCTCATCGATACCAGAGGACTTGGAAAGTTTGCACCAATACTTCTGGGTCTTTTGAGTGGATTGAACCAAGTAGAGAGATCCATGATTGCTGAACGTAAGCAAGAAAGTTTGGACTACAGACGTTCTATTGGTGCTTCTCTTGGAGGCAGACCAAAGACAAATAAAGCAAAAGAAGGTCTTGTGATGCGTTTAAGAGAAGAGGGTTGTTCTTATCGAAATATCAGAGATCAAACTGGACTTGCACTTGCAACCATCCGAAGAATTATTCTTGAGAAAGAAGAAGCGGTGGCGGTATGAGCAAAGAAATAAAAATAATGCAAGCAATGGATGAATGTGTTGTAAATGCTTGCGAGCGAATGAAATCCCTCAGTCCTGAAGAAAGGTTTCACCTCCTGTGTGAGATGGGTGAGTGGATGTATAACCCTCTTTCTGAAGAGATAGATGATGTCTTGATGGTTCCTAATTTTGGAGAGAAGGAAGCGGCATGACTAACAAAAACAGATACCCAAGAATAAGGAATGGAAATGTTGAAGGTGGTGGTCTGCCTCCTCATTATTGGGATGAGAAGAACAAAGAAGTTGTCTTTCATATTCCCGGAGGATTCCCAACAACGATGGCAATTCCCATATGGATGAAAAGATTTCCACCTGATTACAAAGGTGTTGTTGTTCGGTGCGAAGAAACTTTCTACAAACTCAGAGCAAAGGTGAAGGAAGAATGACCATGAGGAAATGGGAAGTTAGATACAAACTCCAACAGCAAGGAAAGTATTTTTTCCGAACTGTTGAAGCGGTCTACCAGCACGAGGCAAACAAGATTTTTGATAATGAAATGCCCAATGCAATTAGGTGTGGATCAGCAAGATCGATTTAGTTGATCAATATAATTCCATAAAAAAATCACTGGTGGTACGAGCACCAGTGATATCTGGGATGCCATTTATCCCTTGGTTCTTTAGGAGGTTTTACTGGCACTCGACTGCCAGTTTTTTAATTTTCTTTTTCGTCTTCAATCCAACCCTTTTCGGGATCATTCACCTCCCAATCCCAAACCTTCTTTGCACTCATAAGTGTTTTTGTTGACGCTCCTTCCTTTGCTAACCACTCCAAAACATTCATTAGTTCTCCTCCTCATAGAAACTGTCGGATTTAGAAATTGTGTCGTTTGGGTTTAGATAAGGAAGCACTTTTCCTTCCAGAAGAGAGACATACATATTCATAGAATTGAAGTCTCCTTCCATTGCCCTGTCTTGTAAAAACACCCAATCTTCCTTTGAGAATTCAGGAGTTAAATGTTTAGAAATAACCTCAAATATTTCTGGTTTTACTTTGCATCCTTCGGATGGCAATTCATTGATTTTAGTCATTAGTTTTCCTCCGTAGTTGTTTTTGATTGGATGGCGATAAGTTGTTTTTTTGCTTCCTCTAATTGGTTGGTGAGATATTCAATAAGTCCTTTCTGTATTGTTTTTATGGACGCTTGAGCAGTATTGATAGTTTCAAGATCTTGAGTCTTTTCAATAATTTTGAGTTGCTCTTTGAATTCACTCCTGAAGAAGTTGCGATTAAATCCATCGACAACATGCTTCAAAAGGTTTTCGTAATCAGTTGATAATTTCATAGTTTTTTTTATGCAGTACAGAATCCAAGATGTTTTTTCTTGCGATTTAATTTGTTCCTTTTTCTTATGCACTTCCTCCTATAAGAGCGACTTTGCATCCACATAGAGATCATCTCTATGCCCCAATTCACAGCAGCAATCCAAGTGACTATTTCATCTGAATACTCTTGATATGTCCTGTCATATGTGGGTAAACGGTCTCCAGCAACCTCTAATTCTCCCTTCAAGCGAAGAAGTTCAGGGATTAGGACAAATTGCATACAGGCAAGGTATTTGTCATCCATGCAACCTTTGTTTTTTTGAGTGACCACCAACGCATAATTAATCAGACTTTCCAATTCAAAGTGGAGTGTTGTTTGCCTAGTCGCCTTGACTCCAAAATCCATAGTTCCATTTGATCGCATGTATTCATAGACAATTCCAGAGAAGGAAATGGATTGATGGATCGAATAAATTTCTTTGAAAGATGCAAGTAATTCGACAGGAAAGAACAAATTCAAATGTTCTTCTTTTGAGATCAATTTCTGATGTTTAAAAAGAAGATTTTTATTTGGTTCTTTGATCGTTGGTTTGTGAATTGTTAGTTGGAATTGGTTCTTATCTTCAATCACATCCCAAGACTTGATCCATCCTTGGCAATGAACAAACTTACCAAGGTGGTTTGCTAAGGCAGTTCTCATGTGACTACCTCCTTTTCCATCAAGGGATCCAAGACCGCCAAATGGAAGCAATCTAAAAAGTACATTTTCTTAAATAAATAAAGGGGGTTTGTTATGTGGGGAACTGTTTTTCATTTCAGTTCCCCTTTTTGATGACTACTAATCAGAAGGTGATTGTTTTAGTAGTTCATCAAGTTGCTGCTCCTTCAGTTCTAATGTGTTTATCGCAGAAAAATATTCCTTCTTCTTCTCTGCTAACACCACTTCAAAAGCAAGTATTTCAGACTTCAAATCTGTTGCATTTGATTTGAGCATATCTTTGTTGGTGACAGGTTTCGGATCACGAAATTCAGGACGTAATTGAACACCTGAGACATCAATTTCACCTTGACGGTATTCAACTGTGCCTTCATGTAGATCAACATCATCTGACCCCCACTCATCAAAACGATTGTGAGAATTACCTTCTAAGCACTCCTGATATTCATCTGCACTCTCGAAAACTTGACTCACATCCAGTTCATGGAGAACGTATGAGGCACTGACTATATATTCAGTATCCCAAGTGAATACCTTTTTGTATTGATTGAATTCTTCAAGATCATCAGAGTCCAAACCAGAGGGACTGTCGAGTTCTTCTTCAACAAATGATTGAATTTTTGCTGTTGTTCCATCTGAATCGTTTTTAAATATTGAAACGAGTTGATCGGTTGTTGGAATTGGCATTTAATTTCTCCAGTAAATAGGGGGTATGGTTTTCAGTTTTCCCACTCCTCATTGCTGAGGGTTTTCATATAGGCGGGTGGAATAGAGAACTGAATCTCCGCCTTAGTTGATGAAGAAGGAATTAAATCCTTTGTGATTTAACCCATTCCTGATGAGGCAAAACATCTTTTGCAATTTCAGGATTTTCATCAATGAAGGATTGGACTACTTCACAACGTTGATCAGGTTGGAAGTACCACTTTCCCTTCTCTACATGAAACTGATTTGAATCAATAATTTTCTGCTGTCTTATTGGGTCGTATTTGTCCATCCAGTAATTACAAGATGAGAACTTCACAAGTTCATTGAGTGATTCCTGATCAAGAGTTTCAAGTGCTCCACGAAGAATATTTTTCTCAATGTCTGATGGAGTTGAGTCATATGAGTGACATGAAAGAACATTGAACATCACCTGTGGTTTTTCTTGAAATGTGGCAGTGACTTCAGTGATGGTTATGAAGTTGGAATCACGATAGAAATCAACATTTTTCCAACTCTGGATGTTCTTTATATCTGCATGAATTAGTTGCATTGGTTTAGTTAAAAATAAGGTTTTGTTTTATTGGTCTGCATGTTCCCTCAAGTGACTAATTTAAGGGGAGTTAGGACGGTTGCAGTTCGTCCAACTAATTAACAAACTATGCTTTCAGTTTGTTCAAAGTGAAATAGAACATAAGTCTTATTAAATTTGGCAAATGCTTGCTTACCATTTTCATAAACTCTTGATCCATTAGTAATAATTGGTTGGATATATCGATTGTGAGAAGTTAGTTTTAATCCTTTCTCCCCCCTCTTAACTTTTCTACCTTCATCCTTCCAACCTTTGAAGGTATTAATATCATCATCACAATGAACTTTATACCCTTTATTATTAAACTCCTTATTGATTTGAGTTAGTTCATCACGAATAAAGCGTTGATAGGTAAGACTTGGATAAGACATGGGGGTTGCTCCGTTTGAGATAAAAGTTAGATGGACAAATTAAGTAACTTATTTCTTCTTCTGACTGCCAGAGTGGGTTTGCTCTATTCAACCCGTTTGCATGAATACAGTATAACCAAAAGAACCCGACCCGTGGGTACTTAGTGGACACTTTAAAGGTCGTACATCGCTGCTATATCAATTGTTTATACTTAATATTTGATTATTCAAACTAAGTTATAATTAGTATATAAAAAAGCAAACTACCTTAACCTACAGAGGTGACAAATCGAGCATTAAATATCATTTTCTAGGAAAAATTTTTCCAGAAAAATTTTGCTTATAAAAGGTTTCATTATCTGAGTTTTGATGATTTCTATCAGACTTATACTTTTCCCCTAGGTATGGTCTATATCTGTATAAAAATTGCAGGATATTGAGACTGTTATTACATCTCATGCAATTAAAGGTATAAACATAATCACTTCCTGTAGGCAAGAAAGCAGCAACTCTATGCCTCTTTCTTGATTCTCTCTTCTTCTCACCTGTTATAAGGTCAGAACAGAAGGGACACGCAAATGAATGCTTTTGGGTATTACCTTTATATTCTGATTTAACATTGATAAGGTCAGGTAAAACCATATCAATAAATCTTTGATCCCTACTCATTAAATTCACCTATTACTAAGATCTAAATATTCACTACTCTCTAACAATCTTTAGAAAGTATGTTAATTATATGCTAACTATTTATATATGTCAAATATCAAGAATTCCTGATAAAGCATGCTAGGTGAGTATACAAATCATATACATAGTTATGCGGAGTCCGTCAGAGATTACTATTAGATAACTATAGAATACTTAGAAGAGATTAGGGGTAAATAGTTAATAAAATAGAGACAGTTCCCGTAAGGGAACCAATTCCGAAGGAATTGCTATTGATAAAGATTAAATAAAATATAAGTATGTGATGTATCTAAGAGAGCAAGAGAAAAGGATTTATAAATATTCCTGATAGAGATTAAATATTTCTCTATTACATAACTAAAAAACTTATATACCTTTTAAATATAAAACTATGCCTATTTTTAAACCTATTCCGAGAAGAAGGTGCATTAACTATAAGAAAAGAGTTGCACCAGTGATTACCAGAATGGAAGAGAAGTTGTGTGATGAGATGGGACTAACTATTTCTGAATTGCATATTGAAGGTATTAGAAGGATGTGGAACACACGTCAGACCTTTGAACAATTGCAACTGGAGATGATTTAGGAATGCCCATGAAAACAATCAAAGTGAACCCAGTGAGATATCAAATCCTCACTGAATTAACGAAGTCCAGTAAGTTCTCAACCATTGAGAATTATTTGGGTGATCTAATTGATTCCACCTATGCCAAGAAGAAGTAAATCAAACCTTCATGTTCACCACAGATAAACTTTTATCTTTAATAACCGTATAACTGATAGGACTCCAATTTATCTATCCTTCTTTCATAATTATCCATCTTAAATTGATTTTCCCTTTTGTATCGATTTGCATTCTGATCTTCAATCCATTTATTCATGAAATCAGATTGCCTTTGCCTTTGTTTTTGTTTTCTCTCAGTAATATCTGAAAAAATTTCTGACAAGTTTGCCCATGCTTCTCTTTGATTTCTTTTTTGTTGATCAATCTCCAAATTGTCTATCCTTGTTTGATATTCATATTCCAATCTATCTAATCTTGCTTCGTATTCATCCATTGAATTATTAGATATATTTTGTTTTGCAATTGATCCATAATAATAAGTCATACAACCTTCATAATCAGCAACATCTTTGCATTTTAAACTTGCACTATTTTTTTTAATTAGGTCCTTGGCAACTTGTATCTTAGGATTAAGTTCTATTGCCTTCTTGAGATCAGATATTGCTCCTGAACTATCTCCTAAATCATCTTTTGCAGATCCACGAAAGTAGTATGCAAATGCTTCATTTGGACTGATTTTTATACTCTTATTGAAATCAACTATTGCTCCTGAAAAATCTTTTAAAAGACTCTTAGCGACACCACGTGAGATATATGAATATGCATCATTTGGATTAAGTTCTAATGCTTTATTATAATCAGATATTGCTCCGGAATAATCCCCTAAACTCCCCTTTACAATTCCACGATTAAGGTAAGCAAATGCATT
>CETC01038719.1_pt1 | contig 11523 bp, 5 predicted proteins | sample 326911 | NCBI WGS metagenome assembly CETC01 (sample SAMEA2622694, study PRJEB7988) | marine metagenome | isolation source: saline water (ENVO:00002010), including | reverse complement strand
TTTTTTTTAACTATTTAATTATATTATATTATGGCAAAAAAGCAAAAAAAACAAGGAAAGGTGGAAACCGCTATGTCTGGTGCTGAAGCAGCAAAGAAAAGGGGTTTTAAGATGGAAAAATTACAACCTGCCACGGAACAAAGAGTTCCTACATTAGGTACTCAAGATGCAAAAAGCACAATAGATGACTGGCAGATTAAAGATAGAGTATATTATTTAAGAGAGGGATTATCTCCATTAACTTACACAATAAAAAGTAGAGGACTTTATTGGTTTGATGAGAAACTGGGATACGAAAGAGAATTAAAATATACAACTAATCAAAAAACAGTTTTTGTAGATGAGTTTAAAGGTGACGCGAGATTAGGTCACATTGTTTTTTCAGATGGCGTTTTAAATGTTCCTAAAGAAAAACAAACATTACAAAAATTATTATCATTATATCATCCAGAAAAAGGAAGAATTTATAATGAATTCGATGCTACAGAAGAAGCAAAAGATGATTTGTTTGATATAGAGATGGAAATAGAAGCTTTAAATATAGCTAAAAACTTAGAAGTAGATCAAGCAGAAGCAATAATTAGGGTTGAACAAGGTAATAAAGTAAGTGAAATGACATCTAAAGAAATAAAAAGAGATGCTTTACTTTTTGCTAGAAAATCACCTAAATTGTTTATGGATTTAGTTCAAGATGAGAATGTTAGTTTAAGAAATGTTGGTATTAAAGCTGTTGAAGCGGGTATACTAGATATTTCTGGTGATAACAGGACTTTTAATTGGGCAAGTAATGGTAGAAAAATCATGACTGTACCTTTTGATGAGAATCCTTATTCAGCATTAGCTGCATTCTTTAAAACAGATGATGGAGTTGAAATGTTTAACACCATTGAAAAAAGATTACAATAATCAAACACTTTATAGAGTAGTCATCTCTATGGGGTGACTACACTATAAATAAAAAGAAATTATGTCAGTAAGTATAGATACAGTATATCAAAGGGTATTAGCAATAGCAAATAAAGAACAGAGGGGTTATATCACACCTCAGGAATATAACTTATTGGCGAATCAGGCTCAATTAGAAATCTTCGAGCAATACTTCCATGACATTAATCAATTTGGAAGACTTCCAGGAAACGATACAGAATATTCAGATATGGTTGATAGTATTAATGAAAAACTAAAACCATTCCAACAGTGGAGAACAGTTATGTCTGTAAGTTCAGGTAGTGTTGGTACTTTGGCTTCAAATGTACATAAACTTGGTACGGTTGTTTTTACAGGAAGATCAGCAACTGGATCAACAGCAACGTCATTTTTATTAGAAATAGAAGAAATTGAACCAGGTGATTTAGCTAAATTAGAAATGTCTCCACTTACAAGATCTACAGCAGAAAGACCTTATTTTGTTAGAAAAACAGCAACAACTATAGATTTATATCCAACAGCAACTTTCGCAAGTTCATCCGCTGTTAATTATAATTATATTAAAAAACCAGCTGATGTTGAGTGGGCATATACAGTTGTTAATGATCAATCATTATATAACGCAAGTTCAAGTACCGATTATGAATTACATGCAGCAGAGGAAACAAAATTAGTAATAAAAGTATTAGAATTAGCTGGTATAGTTATAAAAGATCCTAGCTTATATCAACTAGGTGATAAAGAAGAAATAGAAACGTTACAACAAGAAAAACAATAAATAAATGGCATTATTATCAAAAACTCAAGAAGCATATTATAATCAAAGTCAAACCTTTACTGGTAATGGTTCAACTACCGCGTTTACTTTAACAACAACTTATTTCACTACATTACCTTCAGCCGAAACAGAATTTGAAGTATTTATAGAGGGAGTACAAATATCAAGTTCAAACTATAGTTATTCATCACCAACTTTAACGTTTGGAACAACTGATGTTAATACGGATGTGCAAGTAGGAAGTACTGGTGCTCCAATAAGTGGAAATACAGTTGTAGTAAGAGAGGTAAAAGAAACAGAACAATATGGTAGTTATCAATTTATAAAACTAAAAGATATTATAAATAACTTTATGATTGCTTATGTTGGTGAAGATAAAATTGTACCAAAAGCATCCAGAACAACAATAGCTTTTCACGCACAAAGAGCAATACAAGAATTAAGTTACGATACATTTAAATCAATTAAATCACAAGAAATTGAAATACCAGAATCGTTAACAATGATCTTACCGCATGATTATGTAAATTACGTGAAAATTACATGGTGCGAAGATGGTGGTATTGAAAGGGTATTATATCCAACAAGAAAAACAAGTAATCCGACTGCGATTATACAAGATACAAATTTTGATTACATGTTTGATGAAACAACCGGTGACTTATTACATGGTAATAATTCTACTAGTTGGGAAAAATATAAAAATAACACAACAGAAGAAGCAACAGATGATAAAAAGAATGCTGAAGATATTGCAGATTTAAATTTAGGTCAACGATGGGGATTAGAACCAGAATTTGCACAAAATAACGGTAGTTTTTTTATAGATGAAAATAAAGGTAAAATATACTTTAGTTCAAATATGAATGCTAAAACTGTAACATTAAAGTATATAAGTGATAGTTTAGGTACTGATGATGAAATGAGAGTACATAAGTTTGCAGAAGAAGCAATGTACAAATGGATTGTATATGCAATCATGTCAACAAGAATTAATGTACCTGAATATATTGTAGCAAGATTTAAAAAAGAAAGATTTGCTGAAACTAGAAAAGCTAAATTAAGATTATCCAATATTAAATTAGAAGAGATAACTCAAGTAATGCGAGGCAAGTCGAAACAAATTAAACATTAATAACACATGCCAGAAATAAAGCATCATTTTAGAGCCGGTAGAATGAATAAGGATCTGGATGAGAGACTAGTTCCTAACGGTGAATACCGCGACGCTCAAAACATAGAAATAAGTACCTCAGAAGGATCTGATGTTGGATCTGTTCAAAATGTTGTTGGTACTACATTAAAAGATATAAAAACATATAATAATAGCACGGGTGCAACTACCAATTGGAACGTTGCATCTGATTCTATTAAAGATTTAACCTCACCTCAATGTATTGGATCGATCGCTGATACACAAAATAATAAAATTTATTGGTTTATTGCAGCTACTGGAGTAAGTGCTATCGCTGAATACGATGAAGAAACTGGTGTTGTTTCGCCGGTATTAGTTGATAAAAATAGTATTTTAAATTTTAGTACAGATTATCCTATAACAGGTGTTAATGTTCTTGGTTCATCAACCACTAAAGTTGACGCTAGAAAGGATAGAATTTCAGATTTTTTATTATGGACAGATAACCAAACAGAACCTAAAAAAATAAATATTAAAATATTTAAATCTGGATCAACTGATTTTGATACACACACTCAATTTACAAGTAGTTTAATTACAGGAACAGTTGGCACCGGTAATGATTTTACAGAGGATGATATTACAACAATAAAATTAGCACCATTAAAAGCACCTACACTAGATATGTATTCTTCAAAACGTGGTGGTATAGGAACATCAGGAAATCCTGTGTTAGCCGCAAAAAATGATTTTTCAGCATTCCCAAGTAATAAAGTTAGAGGCGGTCAAACATTTGAGGGTGATGGTAGTAAATTAGAATTTACATTATCAGCTGATCACTTTCATACTGATTTTAATGCTATAACTTTAATTCAAGGTCTTGAAACAAGAGGTAATTTAAAAGTTTTTGTAGATGGCGAAGAACAAAAAAGTGGTGTTAGCTATGGTTTTACTGGAACTGGAACAGATTCTGATCCATATGTTGGTAAAGTGACATTTACACCTAATACTTTAGGTAAAGGACCAACAGCTGGTAGTTCTATATTAATAAAAGAAAATATTAATGAAATAAAAAAATATACTTTAGATTTAATACCAAACACTAGTACTGAATTAAGTACATTACAATACAAGAAAGATGATTTTATTGTATTAACATATATAGAAGGAGAAACAGAATATAAAATAACAGCTAAAGTTGATAGTGTAAAAAATTTACCAAAATTATCAATTGTAATACAAAGTATACCAGAACAAGTACCTAATGCGTCTGTTTTGTGGAAAATATTATTAGATGAAACAGATCCTTTGTTTGAACATAAGTTTGTTAGGTTTGCTTACAGATGGAAATATAAAGATGGAGAATATTCTACTTTTTCACCGTTTTCTGAGGTAGCATTTATGCCAGGTGAGTTTAAGTATAAATCTTCTAATGGTTATAACACGGGTATGAATAACATGTTAAGAAGATTAATTATATCTGATTTTCAAACACAACCAGATAATGTTGATGAGTTAGATATTTTATATAAAGAATCAAATAGTTCAAATGTATACGTTGTTGATACGCTTGAAGATAGATCAACGTCATACGAAGTAACATCTGAAATTATTGGTGCAGCGGTACCATCAAATCAATTATTAAGACAGTGGGATAACGTACCTAAAAAAGCACTAAGTCAAGAGATTACTGCAAATAGATTAATATATGGTAATTATTATCAACAATATGATATGGAAGGCAATAATCCAGATATAACAGTAAGTGTTCAAAATAATGATATAACAACTGTAAAATTTCCTGAAAAATCTATAAAAACTCAAAGAACTTATCAACTTGGTGCTACATATAAAGATTTATATGGTAGAGAAACACCTGTATTCTCAAATAACAATGCCTCACTAAAATTAGATAAATCATATTCTGATAATGTAAACTCATTACAATCTCAGTTACTAAATTTAAAAGCACCATCTTGGGCAACTCATTTTAAATATTATGTAAAAGAACCATCTAATGAATATTATAATTTAGCGTTAGATAGATTTTATAGAGCAGAAGATGGAAATATATGGTTATCATTCCCATCATCAGAAAGAAATAAAGTAACAGAGGATTCATATTTAATATTAAAAAAACAACATGATACAAGTAATCCAGTAGAAGTCCCAGCTAGATATAAAATACTTGATATAAAAAATGAACCACCTAAGTTTATAACGTTACAATCACAATCAAAAGGAAGTGCTTTTTGTAGAGTTTTAAATTCAGGTAACAACGCGCCTGGTGTTGGTGTTAGTAGTTTTAAATTTAGAGGACCCGCGGCGACATCGAATCCAACGTTTTCAAATGGATTTAATTCAAATGGTATATTATCAATCAAAACTGGAGCTGGAACAACAAATAAATATAAAATAATAAGTGGTGGTTTAACAGGTGATGTAGAATTAGTTGGATCTACAGGCGCAAAACATGTTTATAGTGTTGATTTAGAGGAAGGATTTAGTGAATTAGAAGATGAGATTTTAGCATCAACCATATTGGGATCTGAAGATGAATTTACTATTATATTATATGAAGAAAAAGAGGTTATGAAGCCTGAGTATGAAGGTAGATTTTTTGTAAAAATAAACCGTGATGGTGTTTTTGATTCAAATGTTATGGGTACTTTTTCAGCCGCGGATACAGAGTGGAGCATTACACAGAGTATAAATATAGATTTTAACATACTTAACAATCCTGATACAGCTAAGGACAAGATGCCATATTATAATGTTAAACAAAAGGTTTATCAGGGTCTTGGTTGGAAAGATACAAAAGATGCTAGTACTAAAGTAAAGGATCCAAAAAGCTCAGGTGCAAATAGAACATCAACAACTATTGATAAAGACGCAGGTTGGAAAGACGCTGTGGAAAGCCCACTTAATTACCCTGGTGAACTAGGAACCGGTGGAACAGAAAGTAATGGAAAAAAGAATTTTTCTTTTTATTGGGCTGGTGTTGATTACGGAACGGCTTGGGCAAATAGCCCATCATCAAACGCGGAAAAAGATGGAGATAATCCGGGTAAAGGAAAAGATAATGTTTTACATGATGAAACAGCTACTATTAATCCATTTTTAGAATCAATGAGTAGTGCTGGAACATACTTTCAATTTGCAAATGATAACGGTGATAGAACAGTTCCTTATGAAATTACAAACGTAACAAAAACATTTACATGGAGACAAGATACTAAAAATAAACAAGCAACTGTAGGTGGTAAAATAATAGAATTTAATATAGAATTTAGACAAGTTGGTGGTGCTTTAGGTTGGAAGTCAGATAATAAAAAATTTTTATCAACTGGTGTTAATACGCAAATATCAAAAATATTTATTGTAAAAGAAGATTTAAAAATTGGTAACACAACATTAACATCAGAAAATCCAGCAATATTTGAAACTGAACCATTAGAAACCGCTGAATTAGATTTATACTACGAAGCTAGCGACGCGTTACCTATAATTAAAAAAGATATGAAAATTAGTGGTACTGGTATAGCTGCGGATACAACTATAAAACGTATTGATCAAATTGATGAAACAACTGATGTATTAACATTTCATATTTCTAACAACACAACTGCTAATATTACAGCAGCAGCACCTGTTGATTTAACAATAACGTCTTCTGATGATGTTTATAGCTTTACAGTAAAAACAGTAAATGCTATAGCTAGTGGACAAAAGGTGATAACAATAGGTGGTAATCAAGTACATGGTCAAAAACATAAGTTAAATTGGTATAATTGTTATTCTTTTGGTAATGGTGTAGAATCAAATAGAATAAGGGATGATTTTAATGCTATGTTTATTGATAAAGCGCCAAGGGTATCAAGTACTTTATCAGAACAATATAAAGAAGAACATAAACAAAGTGGTTTAATATTCTCAGGTATATTTAATTCAAGAAGTGGTGTAAACAGATTAAATCAATTTATTCAAGCAGAGCAAATAACAAAAGATCTTAATCCACAATATGGTAGTATACAAAAATTACATACAAGAGATAATGATTTAATTGCGTTATGTGAAGACAAAGTATTAAATATTCCAGCGAATAAAGATTTATTATTTAATGCTGATGGTTCTGCTAATCTAACAGCTAGTAATTTAGTGTTAGGAACCACAACACCATATCCAGGTGAGTATGGAATATCAAAAAATCCAGAATCATTCATTTCTCACGCATATAGAGCATACTTTACTGACAAATCGCGAGGAGCTGTTTTAAGGCTATCTAGGAATGGTTTAACCAATATTGCAGTTAACGGTATGACAGATTGGTTTAAAGACAATCTAGCAACGTCTACGACGCTTCTAGGTACGTATAATGAAAACAAAGGTTCTTATAACGTCACATTAAAAGGAACAAGTGATTATACGGTTAGTTTTGATGAAAGAATTAATGGTTGGCCAAGTTTTAAGTCATTTATACCAGAATCTGGCTTGTCGTTAAATAATAAATATTATACATTTAAAAATGGTGATTTATACTTACACAATAATAGCTTGAGAAATTGTTTTTATGGAACAATTGCTAAAGTAAATGGTAATGTTAGTAACAGCACAAGCGTAACATTAGACTCTTCAAATAGCAATATTGCTGTTGGGCAAATTGTAAAGGGTACTGGTATAACCGTTGATACAGTTACTGTTGCTTCGATAAGTGGTACATCTTTAGTTTTATCTTCAGCACAAACAATATCTGATGATACGATATTATCATTTTATAACAATTATGAAACATCTGTTAATGTTATAATGAATGATTCACCTTCATTTATCAAAGGATTTAAAACTTTAAATTACGAAGGAACAAAATCAAGAAAATACACATACGATCATGATACACCAGCAAATACAACCTATACGAAAGGTTGGTATTGTAATTCTGTTACAACAAATGAACAAACTGGTGGTGTAAAGGAGTTTGTAGATAAAGAAGGTATATGGTATAATTATCTTATTGGTGATACAACATTACATACAGCTTCAGATGGATCTACAACATCATCAAATTTAGATACAAAAGAATTTTCCGTACAAGGAATTGGTCAATTTGCTTCAATTAGTGGAGATACATCAATTGGTGGATATGATTTGAGTATTACAATAAGTGATATTACTGGTATGTCGGTTGAAAGTGTATCAGGTGGTAATTGGGTATTAGAAACTGGTAGCAATAAAATTGTTTATCTCAATGTTGCTACTGGAACTGATATTGGTAATACATCAAACATAGCAAACCCTATATTAACATTTAAAGCTGATTCAGGATATTCATTACCTTCTAGCCAAACTATTTCTTCACAAAGTCCATCTAGTAGTGTTTCTGCTATAGGATCTGGTAGCACGTGGTCATCTGGTGTATTAACACTTGATTTAAGTGCACACACTTTAGCTGCAGATAGAAACATAACCGTTACATTGGGTACAACAGCAACAGCTAGCTCATATACATTAAGCGGTACTTATTCTGTATCAACTGAAAACGCAACGGTTAGTGGTGGTGGTACTGACGATGCTGTGTACAACACGGAGGGAACATACTCAGCGTCTGGTAACTACGCGGCAACATCTACGCCAACATTTACAGATGGTGCAACTTCATCAACATGGAATAAGGTATTTACAGCTGATTCAGGATATTATTTTAAAGATACACCAACTTGTACTATTACAAAACAAGATAATGATGCTGAAAGTTATTATACAATAACAACAGCAAATACAACAACAGATGCTAATGATAATGTTACAGCGGTAACATTTACAATTACATACAAACATGGTGCAAAGAATGTTACAGGTGATGTTTTAGAATTTAAAGCACCTGCTGAAAAAATATTCGCATCAACTATAGTTGGTGCAGATAAAATAATAAATTATAAAATAGAAAATTGGGATGTTGAAAACGAAAGAGTTGTGATTAGTGGTGCAGAGAAAACAGAATTAAGACACGAAATTTTTGGTCCTGCTGGTACAACATTTAGATTAGTTAGGAGAATTATAACAACAACTGGTGCTACAACAACAACTGGTGATAAGTATTATTATGATAATACAGAAAATACAACATCAGGAAATTGGCTTGAGCATAATGGTTATGATTTAACACCTTTTGATTTGACAATACCAACGGGTGGAATTTATACACATAGGGAAGAATATCCTAAAATGTCAAACTATGATATAAAACAATTTGAATACGAGGTTTTACCGATTAACCCAGATAGTTTAGCAAGTTCATTCGTTGATACAAACCCAGCTTCTATATATCAATACAATAATGTTATGCTTACGTTTTTAACTGCTGTATCACAAAGGTTTAGTACAACAGGTATCGCTGAAAGTGATGATGCTTCTATAGCAATGACTTGCTTTGGTGATACAACATCTGAAAAAAAATATAGTGTTGCGCCTTATAGTCAAACGATTGGTTATCCACTTGGTTTTAATAGAGAGTATGGTGGTGAATCACCCGCAGCAGAATTTCCATTTACAATAATATATCAATTAACGACTGGAAGTAGTGCGGCTAAAACTGCTACAAATTTTAGAGCATTAAGAAAACCAGGAACACTTGATTTTAGAAACACAGTACAATATTGTACAGTACTTAATGATACTGAAAACTCAACCACCGCGGAGTTAATTAGTACAAATAATGCTATTTATGCAAGTAATGGTGATGGTAAATTAGATCCAAGAACTGGTAATAACGATAAGACAGATATTGCTTTATCATCTTTTCCTGGTATGAAAGTTACAAGTGAGTTCGGTGATTTAAAATTTTACGCAACTGATGAAGAACAAATTAAACCAGCTGCAACTGAAGACTACGTTTCTGTTGCTGGTTGGAATTACTTAACAAAAACAATTACGTTTTCTTCACCTCAAACTTTAAAAGCAAATACTAGACTACGTTTAGAACCAGCTAATGATTGGAACTGGAACATTCAAACCAGTAGTGGAACACTTGATTCTGCTAGTTGGAAATATACGTTAAATGGTAATGCATCAGTATGGAGATTTGGTAGTAAGCACCTAACATCTATGTTAAATGCGGATAGATTCTTGTGGGATGGAAATAGTACTATAAATGTTGACGCTGATGATAGACCTCAATATCAATTATTGGTTGAAAACGATGGGTATATTGCAAATACGTCAGTATTATCGTCAGCTGCTTATGATGCCGCTGTACATGAGGTAGATCAAAATTACTATTTTGACTATGTACGTATAATAGAAAATGAATTAATGACGTTAAAAAATGTAAGTGATTATAATCAATTTGAAAATACAACTATGAACGCTTCTGAGTTAGCAGATGGTTCTGGTAATGCACTCCAACAATTTAAAAATGTATATGTTTCTGTTAGATTCGGTAGAGAATATAGTGGATTGAAGAGTTCAGAAATAGAACTACAGTACTATAGACCATTAGCAACATACTATGACCCATCTGATACAACATCCTCATCTCCAATTTATTCTGTTACAGGACCCCTTAATCCTAGTTTTGGACACAGAATTGGTAGTACAGATAATAGAGCTATTGGAAAATACGGAGTTAACGCGGTTATAGGACCAATTCAAGTAAACTTTAATAACGCTATTGGAATTACTGGCTCTGAAATATATAAAATAGTAGATAAACTAAAGTTTGGTATAAGATTTAAAACTACAACATAAAAATATTATGGCAACAATAACAATGACATTCGCTAAAGACATTAACGTATCCGTTCAGGTGGGAGATACAGCGTATTACTGTGTTGTAACGAGTGGTGTTGGTGGAACTCCAGTAGAAATGGGTACGGTTACAGCGGTAACAGCAACAACAATAACATGTAATATTGGTGTAGGTACAACTAGACCTACAACAAGTAATTTTATCATGTTTAGTAAAGATAATAAGGCAAATTTATCCTCATTAAGTGGGTATTATGCTGAAGTAGAAATGAAAAATGACGAAACCAGTGCTGTAGAATTATATGCGGTGGGATCGGAAATATTTACAAGTAGTAAATAAACATGAAAAAGTGTAATTATAAATATATAAAATTAAAAATTAAAAGATTATGAATCCAATGGCGATTGCGCAGGGCGCTATAAAAACAATAGGTGGTGTAGCTAATATAATAACCAGTAGTATAGGTGGTAGAGCAAGAAGAGAAGAACAAAGAACTGCTCAAAGAGAATTTGAATTAGCTAAAGCTGCATATGCAAATCAAGATATAACAAACCCATATGCAAATCTTCAAAATACTGCTGAAGATTTAACTGTAAATCAACAACAAGCTCAATTCCAAGCGCAACAACAGCAACAAGTATTAGCTAACACAATGGGTGGTATGCAAGGCGCAGCTGGTGGATCAGGTATAGCTGCTTTAGCACAAGCAATGGCAAATCAACAGCAGCAAGGTATGCAGAAAGCTTCTGCTAGCATAGGATTACAAGAGAGTGCAAATCAACGCGCAGCAGCACAACAAGGACTTCAAATACAAATGCGAAAAGCTTATGGTGCATCACAACAAGAAGAAAGACGAGCAGCATTACAAGGAGAAATGCTTCAAATGAGCGCAGAAAGAAAGTCTGCTGCTGATGAAGCAAGAGAACAAGCAAAAGAAGG
>CETC01010057.1_pt1 | contig 11524 bp, 8 predicted proteins | sample 326911 | NCBI WGS metagenome assembly CETC01 (sample SAMEA2622694, study PRJEB7988) | marine metagenome | isolation source: saline water (ENVO:00002010), including | reverse complement strand
GGTGTTTCTTGGAATCAGGAAAAAATAGAATTAGGTAAACTTGAAAAAATGTTAGAGGTTTATAAAACTAGCACAGAGTCTATGCATGAACTTATGTATAATGGCTTAGATGGCAAGAAGATGGATAACTGGAGAGAGAATGTTCCAGGTTTCACTAAACCAGATGCAGGGTTTAAAGATAAGTATATAATGGGACAAACTGCTATTTGGCAGTCAGTTCAAGCTGCTAATAGAATTAAAAGAAGTAGATTAGTTTATGAGGTTTTAGGTAAACAAGGTGGAGGAACCCCAGAATTACAAACAATGTATTCTAATATACAAAAAATGCTAGGAGGTCGTTCTAGATTTAGAGTTGTAGAAGAAGTTTTAAAAGGTGAGATAGGCGTAGAAGCATCTATGGAGGCTAATGAAATAGCCAATTTAGAAAGAATTAATAGAGTATTAGAGTTGTTTGATAATACTGGTAAAACTGGCGCAAGAGATATTAATAAGGGTGAATTTGAGACTTTAAGTAAGGACTTAAATAAAGCTTTTGGAAATATATTTGAAAGCAATAGTGAATATAATGCCTTTATGAATGTCTTCGTGTATAGAGAATATGCGAATGAATTAACAGGGAACGCAAACTTAACTTCAGGTTTAAGAAGAGTTATAGTTAGTATGATGGATAGAGAATCTTTGCTTAAAGTTAAATCAGGTGGTTCTGTAGTAGTTAGATCAGCTGAATCTTTAAGACAAAGTGTTGTAAGATTAAATCTTCCTCCAGCTGAAAGAGATGTTTTGTTAAATAAGATAACTGAATATGAGAATAAAGTTGAAGCTCCTTTAAAAAATCAATTAAAGAAAACTAAAGGTATAATAAAGTTTGGAGATAAACCGATTGACTTAGATATGCCAGGTAGAGAGCGTCAAAAATTAATGCAAGAGATTGAAACTGCTTTAGGTGAAGTAAATAAATTTCATGTTTCAGAAAGTGCAGGCTTATTTATTGATAACAATAAGATCCAGGAAAGAATTATGAACCTAATGGCTCAAGCTGAATCTATTTTAGACACTAAACCTGATCTCGCTAAAGAATTAATGACTAAAGTAACTGAAATTAGTAATGTAAATGAAAATGTTTTGTCTTTAATTCAAAAATATATGGCAACCAATGATGCAATTGGGTTAAGAACATTAATGGATGCAAGTGAAAAAATGCAGCAATTTGAGCAAAAATTGATTATTGGACAACCTGGTAAGGCAACATCAAAAACTTTAGAAAATTTAAGGCAAGAATTTGAATCTATAGTTATTAAAGCTTTAGATAAAAGGAATGAACTTGGTAGATTTGAAACTTATGAAGATGTTCAAAATTATATAGAAGAAAGAATCAATAATGTTTTAAATAGTGATCGTGTTGGTAGGCCACATCAAACCCACACATCTATTAGCCCTTCTCAATACGAAAGTAAATGGGGAATATCTGCTGAAACAATGTCCGATATATTAACTCAACCAAGATTATTGTTTGAACGTTTAGATCAAATGCAAGGACAAGTTAAAACTAATTTACTTAATAACTTAGGTGTTAAAGATATAACTTATAGAGAAATGTTAGTAGATGGAATTAACTCTGTTATAAGAGGTACTTTTACAGAAAAGCAGTATATTGATGTTGTAATGAAACCTTTTATTGAGAATATGAAACCTTTAGTTGAAGCTCATATTACCAGACAAAAGAAAAATGGAAGAGAACCAGGGACATATGAAGATTTTATACTAGATACTATGTTTTTAATGCAAAGCGCTTTAGGTTCTAAAAAGGTTCATTTAGCGAAGTATGAAAATGGCATGGTTCATGTAGAAGAAACAAGTATTTCTAATTGGAATGTTGGTATAAACAAACTACAACAATCATTAGGTTTGTTTGATGTGGGTGATATATTATTATTTAGTCCAGAAATATCTTATAAAGGAACAAGAAGTTCTTCTTTACCTCCAGAACAAATTCAAAAAGTTTACAATCAATTAGCTGCTGGATTACCTTTAGCTCCAAGTATTAGGGAGGTATTATCTAAAAATGATATACTTTTCTTTGATAAATTTAAAAGTTATTTAGGTGGTAAAGGAAAGAAAGGGCAGTTAGAATTAATTCCTGTTCAATTAGATGAAAAAACTGTAGTTATTATACCTCAGTATTCTATGCAAAAAGTAACACAAGCATGGTCATTAGCTGAAGGTCCTTTAAGAAAACAATTAATTAATGAACTTGCAACAACTGCTATGCCTGTTGCTGATGCGGCTAGAATAATAGAAAATTATTTTAAGAAAGAATTAGGCGCCACAATGGATAGTAAGGGTAATTTTAAAATTGAGCCTAACGCTGAAAACGTTCAAAGGCTTGTATCTATTACTAGATTATTAAATGCCTTTAGTGGTCAAAGATTAGCAGATGTTATGTCTGGAAATACTACAATAAAAGAAGTGTTATCAGATTTAAAATACATAAAATTAGACTCTCCTAGAGGAGGTTTTGCTTTAACTAAAAGAAACTTAGAGACTGCTAAACATTTTCTTGAAACATTTATAGATCCTAACTCTAACATGAAAGAAGTTGTTGATATATATAACAGACAATTTTTTGGTCAAGACGGGAAAACTCCAACCAAACATAGAACTTTAAACTTGTTTGATGAGAGTGGTCTTGGTGCAAGCTTTTTTGGGACTAAAGAGTTAGCCAAAGAACAATTAATACAACAAATCCAATTTAATAATCCTAAATTAAACAAGTCTGAAGTACAAGAAAGAGTTGATTTGATTATGGAATCTTATGAGACTATTCACGCTTCAGCTCAAAATGCTGAAAAATATTTATCTTTACCTGAAATGGCTGCTATGTTAATGAGCAAAGGAGCAAGAACAGATTGGTTTATTTGGGGTGATAAATTAGATATGAATAATAGAGTAGTTATGCAAAAGGATAGTAAAGGTAACTACATAAAAAAAGATGGTAGGTATGTCCCTGTTCAAACTGTTGTAGGATTTAATGTTGCTATCAAACCTATTGAAATGTATAAACATTTCGACTCTGTTAAAGGTGAACTTGTAACCCATGTAGGTAAAACTGCTTATAAATTCCATCCAGAAATGGACAAACTTATGAAAATAGGTGGAGATTATTTTACTGATTCTATTGGCTTTGAAAGCACACATAAGATTCATGAGGTTTCAAATGGTGTAGAAACAAGGAAGCCTGGTGTTCATTTAGAAAGAATAAGTAGTGAAACTGATTTTCAAAGAGTTATGTTTGAAAAAGGATTACCAAGAGATGCGGTTAATGAAGTTGTTGAAATAGGTAGAGAAGGTATAATGATTAAATCTATAGCTGGTATTCATGATGCTACTTTAAGTTATGGATTTGGTAATTTAATGTCTAACAAAGCTATTAGATCGTTAGCTGAAATGACTGGTCAAAATAATGTTGTTAGTGAAATGATACAAACATTTAGTTCATTGTCAGAAAATCCATTTTCATATCAAAAAGTAGTAACTAGACTTAAAAACTTTGAGCATGAAAGTGGTGGAACTATAAACAAACTTATAGGTGCAGAAGCTGTATTAAATGCTAATGGTTTACCTTTGTTTGAATTTATGCAACCTTCTGTAGAAAAAATGGTTTCAAGTGATTATATGGGTAGTAGAAACTTTGCATCTAGTTCTGTAAGTGCAGGCAAAATGAATGTCATGTCAGCAGGTTCTGGTTATTCTCTAGGTGATAGAAGAAACGGGGTTCAACATTCATTTGGTGGATCTGGAATGTCTTATTCAGAGCATAGTACAGATATATCAAGTATGTATAAAATAGGAGATGGCGGTAAAGTTAGTAGAATAAATCCTAGAGAAGGTGTCAGCCTTGTATTTAAAATAAATGAAAATATGATTAATAAGTTCTTCAAAAATAAACAAGATATAATTGGTATTGAAACTGGTATGGATGTATTAATTACTCATGATGGCCATATAGTAGGACCACATCAACAGTATATGAAAAAAACTGGTGGTAATCTTAATGATATAGGTAAGCAAATTATTAAATTTGAGCAACATATTTTAGATTCATATAATGTTATTATGGAATCAGCTCTTAGGTCAGAAGGTATTAAAACAATAGGTGATTTAGCAATGTATTTAAATGGGACATTAGATAATACTCAATGGAAATTTGGTAATTACAATCAAACATATACGTTAGAAAGTCACTCAAATAAACCTAATGTAAGAAATAATAATGCAGCCTCTACAGTAACTGAAAAAATGAGAAATTTTGTTTGGGGTAAAGGCAAGACTGGTAATGATTTTCAGTCTGTACATCTTGCTAAAATAGACCTTAGAGTTCCTAAAGTAGGTATGAATGATTGGGTTATTACTCGTGTTGAAAAATTATTAGACAGAAGAAGAGGCCCAGTTAGTGAAATGAATTACTTAGACGTAATACAACCTCAAGATGCTGACTTTGATTTAGATAAATCTTCTAGTTTCTTTGCACTTCCTGGTGAAGTTGTTAGAGAAGCTTATAACGTTGCTGGATATAATGATCCTGCAAGTATGGCTGTTTTTGATAGAGCATTTAGCGAAGTTAAAATGGATAACCCTTTACAGATGACTAATTATGCAGCAGTATTAAAGCAGCTAGAATCTAAAAGAGCACCATTAATGAGACAAGTGTCTACTCTTAGTACGTTATTGCAATATATATCTACTAAACAAGAGTTATTTAAACCTGGAACAGCGTATTCTCAATCTATTTTAGACGGTAAAGTAACAGGTGCTAATAAAAACTTTAAATTATTTGAGTTTAATTATGAAGGTGAAAAATATGTTGTTGAATTAAAGAATGATGCAGCATTTGTAGATGCTATGACACATACTAAAAACCTTATTAAATCTACTATTGATATATATAAAGAAAGAGGTAATATACAAGACGTAGATATGGTTAAAGAGGCTTGGCTAAATCCTGAAAATGGGTTTTTAAACATACGTAGGTCAAAAGTAAAAGATAAAGCTGAGTATATTACTTATGAAGAATTGCCTAGTGCTGCAAATAGAGATGGTTTGAGTCCTAAAACTTCTATTGAAGGATTTATATCTAAAGTGTTACGACCAATGGATCGTATACACAACTTAATACATATGACAGAATCTTTCGCTGATGGAACATCTAGAAAAATGTCTGCATTTGAAATGTTGTATAAGTATGAGCAAAATTTATCTTTAATGAAATTTGCATCGTTCAAAAGAGACAACAAAGGTAATTTATTGTTTGATAAAACTACCAAAACTTACCAACAAAACGAATATGGATCAATTGTGGATAACTTGTTAGGATTTTTAGGTGAAGGATATAAAAAAGGTCAAACTAGATCTGGCATGTCTGCCAATCCTGTTGTTCAAGCTATGATAGGTTTAAGAAACTCTAAAGAAAATTTCCATAAATCTATCCCTTCTGAATCGTCTATTGCTGAAGTAGTTTTAGGTCTTCAAACAAGGGACAGTAAAGTTAGTGATGCAGTAAAAAAATATCTGTCTGACCAAAAAACATTTGCTGGTCTTGAAAGTATTATATTCAATATAGATAAGATAGAAGATGTTGTTAATTCAATGCAAAGAAAGGGTTTATTAAACACATCAAGTGGTAAATATTGGCAAGGTGAATTAAAAAGAAATCAAATGATTAGGGATAATATAGTTAAAGAATTAAATGACCCTGCTAATATTTATGATTTACATAAAACTAATATTGTTCGTAAAGATAGAAAGGGTGTAGCTCAAAATCATATTGCTGTTTATAGAAGAAGGAATGAAGAAACCTTTTTAGTAGGAGAGTTTAAACAAGGTGAAAGATATGAAGTAAGAAAAGGTGATGTTATATATAATAATCCAGGTCAAATTATATTAGGTGATAAAACTGTTAATATGGTTAGACGCGCAATGCATGATGCTTTTGCTAGAGATTCTAGAAACTTTAATGAAACAGAATTAATGATGGTTAGAAATCTTATGTTTAATACTAAGGATGGATTCTTTAAAACTCTGTCTAATGAAAGGCGTAGTTATGCAGACCCTACTAAACCTTTAGATTCTAGAAGGCTTTCCATGATGGGTGAGATTGATATGGTTGTTGTTTCAGACTTTTTACAAAGAGTTAAAGAAATATCTCCAGCAAAGTCAGAACAAATTATGCAGCAGTTTTTATTTGATTTATTAGTACCTAAAGTTTCAGATAATACTTGGGAAATTATAGGTAAAGATAGCAATAATAACAACTTACTAAGCCCATCATTTAGAAAGAATACCACTAATGAAAGGTTAGTATTTAAGTTTTTAAATAAAGCAATGCGTGGTGAGGCTCAGAATGTTATGAGCATGGAACAGGCTAATAATATTTTTCAGAGATTAAATGATAGATTTAAAACAGCTTTTATAAAACAGCACGATGGTAGTTTGCAAGGAGATGTATTTAATTTTGGAACTAGTAAAAGGAAATATGATCAATTTGGATTTATTTCTCCATTAAAAGATTTGCCTAACTTTGTATTTGATACTAACTTACAAAGACAAGGCCAAGATTTAATGCTTCAATTTGTAAATGGTTCGTATTTTATGGACCCTGTACAGTTGTATAGGATGACATATAATTTAAGCAATCAAAATAAAATGGGGCCAGGCGGCACTATGCCTTCACATAGCGAGATTAGTTCTGTTATGAAAGGTATGTGGGAAGGAAGCTCAGTAATACAGTTAGGTAAAGATGGTGCTTGGTATCAGCCTAAGAAAACATTTAGAGATAACAGTTACCATAATGGTACAGAATCAAAACCTATAAGTGCATTAGAAAAAATGCAAGAGACTTGGTCGTCTTGTTTTTAAGGAGAATATATGGCTTTATGCTTAACCAAAGATAGTACGCAAAGAAAAAACTTTAAAGAAGTTATGAAAGTAGTTGCTGGATTAACTAAAGATCCTTTAATAAAGAAATTTGATGGTATGAATAGTGAGAATTTTGAATTTTTATGGCATCGCTATACAGGTAAACCTTGGGACCCTACTACTGTTCATATAGACAAGGGTGATGCAGGAGTATTTAAAGCAGGTGTTATGGAATGGAGATCTACTTTAGGTAAAAGACAGGGTTGGTTTTCTCAAAACGTCAAACTACCTGTTGCACTTGCAAGAAATATTAAAGGTGGTAATGAATTAGTTCAAGCTATAGGTGAATCTATGTCTTATAACCAAAGACAAATACAAGAAGGTGGAAGACATGTTAAGGTTATGATAGATGGATTATATTCTATGTTTACTGAGTCTTTTACAAAAAGTGGTTTTAAAGAATTTCAAAACTTAGAAGCTGAACTTATGAACGCTATTACTCCTAAAGAAAAAACTGAAGCATTAAGAAAGCTAACATTATTTACAGAAACAACTGAAGGTGGTAAAATACTTACTCGTTATAATAAATTACTAGATGGTACAACACTGCCTAAAACACCTACAGAAAACACAATAGTTAGTGAGTGGAATGTATTACGTGTAGAGAGTATGAAAAACCTCTTAAATGGGGCCATTTCAGCAAGAAGATTAATTCAGTCAGTAACTAATGAGGGTAACAGAAAACATTTAATGAATGCCTACGAAAAAGTACAAGATCAAATTGACGCTTTACTTGTAAGTAGTAAGATGAATTTTAGAGAATTTAATAAAAATTATAAATCTGATGGTGAAATGCTTGTTTTGAAAAATGAAAGTGATTTAAAAGTGTTTAATCCTTATACTAAAACTTATGAAAAATACCAAAAGTATAATGGTGAGGGTGAATATGTAGTAGGTTTAAAACAATATTCGCCTAAATATGTTATAGAATTAACTGATATTATGCATCAAATAGCATCATTTGCAAAGTCAGATAATAAAAGTATTGACTGGAAAAATATGACACCAGCGCAGGTAGAAGCTATATTAGAAAAAGAATTGAGCCCTGAAAATGTTGTTAATAGATTAAAAATAGCTGGTGAAACTGATAAGTATTATAGTTTAGATCCTGTTTATTATTTAAACAAATATGTAAATGATGTAGCATCTTTTAATTTAAGGTCTAGAATTAATTTAAATTATCATTCAGCTATGAAACCGTTATTAGAAAGTATAAGGTCTAACAACTTAAAAGGTGGTGATAAGGATGTTGGTGCTTATTCAAAACATTTATTAGAAATTATGACTGAAATAAAGGATAGTGCTTTATATAGTAATGGAAGCCCTACATCTGCTATGGATAACATGGTAAGAACTATAAACGCTTTTGAGTATGCTAGCAAGTTAGGTTTTAGTGTCAGGGGTGCTTTAAAAAACAGAACACAGGCTTTTAATAACTGGATATTTTATGGAACAAGAGGTTATAGAATAACTAGAGATTTTAAAAATCAGACATCTAGAGAATATGATTCTACTACTGATGGTAAAGAGCAAACTAATGAAGCTATGATTAACAGGCAAAAGAAAAGATTTGGTATGTTAATGGGCGTTAAAGAGGCTGCAGGTACTGTTTCTGCTGCAACTAAAGGTTCTATGGATGTTATACTTATACCCGAAGGATTTGATGTTAATAATAGAGGTCAACTAATTAGGTCAACTAAAGGTGAAACATCAAGAAAAATAGCTGATAAATTTGCTAAAGGTGCTGATAAGTTTTCTACATTTATGAAGTGGGCTGAGAATAGAAATAGAATTGAGACATTTGATATGGCTTTTGCGCATGCTTTTATGGGGGAAAAGACTAGACTTGATTATCATAAAAAACAATTAGAACAGAAACTTGGTAAAGCACCAACAACTAAACAACTTTATGATCATATTGAAACTACATCAGGTAATATGGCATTTGAAATGGTTAAAAAATTACATTTTGATTACGATAACTGGGCTAAAGCTAGAATATTGCAAGGTCGTGCTGGTAAAGTTATAGGTCAGTATCAACATTTTAAATGGGCTTTCTTTGATTTACATTATAATATGGTAAAAGATTTAGTTAGGGATGTTAAAGGTTTCAGATTTACAGAAAGAGATCCACTTGACCCTAGTAAAATGATTGTTTCTCAAAGTTTTACAAGAATGTTTAGAGCTGCTGCATTATACTCTGTGTTACCTGGGTTATTTGCCTTAGTATCAGACGCTGATGTTGGAGGCCTTGCTTCTGTTTATGGTATTACTCCTTTTGAGGAGGATCAAAAACGTAGAGGTAGCAATAAAGCAACTGTATCTATAATAGAGAATCCTATTATGGAGGAGAGTTCAAAGCTTTTACAATTTTTAGGTAATATGAATCATTCAGGTGACGCTGATAAAGAAAAACAATATTATGACTCTTATTATGGTAAAGGTCCTATAGTTGCTAATTTGGGACCGTTTTTAAGTGATGTTATAACAGCTGCTGAAATAACAGATTTTTTAAACTTAACATCAGATGAATATGAAGAACATAAAAAGTTAAATTATAATCCTGATGATTCTGATTGGTGGTATCAAGTAGGTAGAATATTTAATATTCAAGGTTCAAGAACTTTCTGGAAAACTATGCCAGCTCTTGCTAAAGGTCAATGGGAAAAAGCATTTAGAATAGAAACAGGTATGTTTAAACCTAAATGGATTACTAAATGGAGAGATAAACAGAAAAAGAAATTATTTAATATGACTTATAATTCTACTTCTGCATTACCTAATATTGATTTTGAACGTGGCTCTAAAAGAAAAACAAAGAATCAAAAAGAGTTAGAAAAAGAAAAAACTAGATTAGCTGCATTAGCTGCATTAAGTTAATATGGGGGTGGAAGGACCCCCACATTATTAATATCTTTCCTTATATTCACTATAAGAATAGATACCTCGCAATTTTCTGCACTTTTTTTCAATAGTATTTAATATACCAAATATAGTAGTTTTATCTGCGTGTTCTACTTGTCCTTGTATATACAATACTAACTTTAAAAGATCAGTTGCCATTTTTTTATCCATTAAATCTCCCTTAAATTAGGGTCTATCAATTCTATAAAATGTTCAAATTCTATAGCGACATAGATCTTAGACCTGTTACGTTTAAATATTAATACAGGTTGTCTGTCCTGTGAATTTCCTTCTGCTTGCTCTAAAGAACCCCAAAGGTTCAATCTTTCTTGATTTTTACACTCAAAACTATAAGGTATAACTCTTTTAGCTGCTGGTGATAATACAATATCTTCTCCACTCATTCCCATAACTTGGGATTCAATATCATTCGTCTCAAGAATCTCCGTATACACAGAGCGAAGGCGATCCCTGACTAGGTTTTGTAGTTTTCTCCCTTTGTTTTTCGCGGAACGTGCTTTCATAAGTTCCCTCCCTTATTTTTTTTAAAGCTCTTTCTTTTTGTACTTCTTCACTATCCCACACACCTCTACCCAAAAGATAGTTTTCATCTTCTTCATCTCTATAGGCAGTATGTGTTTGAGAATACTCATCGTATTCTTCGTCTGGATGTAAATCTTTATATGTTTCTATCATAGTATCAATCTGTTTTTTCAATTTCATTAAATCTTCTATCATGATATCCTTCCATTATTTTTAATGCACAATCCTTGCATACAAATTGACTACGTAGTGTACTTAATTCATACACAGGATTGCACATAATATTACATTTATTACAGCTAACTAACAATTTTGCCATTAAATTTCTCAATTATCTGGTCTAATAAAGGGTGAGGTTTTTCTACTGGCTCTACAACTGTACCATATTCTGTCATAGCATTATAAGACTCATATATCCAAATACATTTCTCACAATCAGGACAGTTATTCTCTTCACATTTTTTTAATTGCTCTTCAGCTTCTTTTGTTTGACAAAACCAACTCATTCTTTGTTCTCCTCTTTTTGTTTTTCTACAACCTTTTTACAATGATCATTAAATGTAGTTTCGTCTGATTTGAATTTGATATACTCTGATAACGTCAAGTCTAGTGATTGCACATATTGATATAACTGATCAACATGTTTTATAACATTGCTTACTGCGTTTTTCATTTCCATCATGGTTGGCTTTTTATTAGGCGCACCCATTATTCCATACCCATCCTTTTAGCCATTCTATTAACCATTTTTACAAACTCATCGTTAATTTCATTTTGACCTTGATGTAATTCTGAATCTAGTTTTGTAGCTTCAGTTAATTTAGTTATTTGTTGTTGAAGATTATCTGCTCTATCATGAATGTTTTTAATACTTTCATTTACAGTATCTATTAAGTCCAATACCATATCAAGAGATTCTTTTTTTGTTTCTTTTTTAGCCATTACAGCCTCCTTAATTTATAGGGTGCAATGTAACCTAGTATCGTCAACCAATTTGTTAATTTGCTTATTACTACATCTTGGCCCGACAACATTACACCCTAATTATTTACGTTAACTTCCAAGTATGTACAAACTTACCGTACTTACCTAGTTTTTTAGTGTC
>CETC01010022.1_pt1 | contig 11528 bp, 11 predicted proteins | sample 326911 | NCBI WGS metagenome assembly CETC01 (sample SAMEA2622694, study PRJEB7988) | marine metagenome | isolation source: saline water (ENVO:00002010), including | reverse complement strand
GCATGAATATCTTGCATGTCGGCTTAACCCATTCGGTAGTTTGGAGCTTCTTTGGTGATTTGCACATCGTGCACGTGTGATTCGCCCATACCCGCAGAGGTGACACGAACGAATTGCGGCTTGGTACGCATTTCTTTAATCGTCGCACTGCCAGTCAGACCCATCGCTGAACGCAGACCGCCCATTTGCTGATGGATAATCGTCGCAATTGGGCCTTTATAGGCGATGCGCCCTTCGATGCCTTCAGGTACTAGCTTTTCGGCTTCGTTACTGGCTTGGAAATAACGGTCAGATGAGCCATGACGCTGATTCATCGCACCTAAGCTTCCCATACCACGATAAGACTTATAGTAACGGCCTTGATACAGCTCTACTTCACCTGGAGATTCTTCCGTACCGGCTAACATGCTGCCAACCATGACGCAGTCTGCACCCGCTGCAATCGCCTTGGCAATGTCGCCTGAGAAGCGAATACCGCCATCGGCAATCACTGGAATACCAGTGCCTTTCAGTGCATCCACGGCGTCACTGATGGCAGTGATTTGTGGGACGCCACAGCCGGTTACGATACGGGTCGTACAAATAGAACCAGGACCGATACCCACTTTCACGGCATCAACACCGGCATCGGCAAGTGCTTTGGCACCTGCCCCTGTCGCGACATTACCTGCGATAAGCTGGAGGTTCGGATATTCTTTACGAACATAAGCGACGCGATCAATTACGCCTTGTGAATGGCCATGCGAGGTATCGATGAGCAACACATCAACGCCTGCTTCGACCAACGCTGCGATGCGTTCTTCCGTGCCTGGACCCACACCGACAGCGGCACCTACGCGCAAACGACCGAGCTCATCTTTACAGGCATTAGGTTTGTTTTCAGCTTTGGTGAAATCCTTCAGGGTGATCATACCGCGCAAATGGAAGGCGTCATCCACCACGAGAATTTTTTCGATGCGGTGTTTGTGCATTAAGCCTAAGATTTCCTCGCTGCCAGCACTTTCCTTGACCGTGATGAGGTTTTCTTTTGGCGTCATGATAGTGGCAACACGCTTGCTATTGTCGCTCTCTGCGCGAGCGTCACGGCCGGTGATAATACCAACGAGCTCACCGCTACTCTCAACGACCGGAAATCCGTGAAAGCCATGTTCGACACTTAACGCGCGAATTTCACCAAGCGTGGTGTCAGGCGTAACCGTAACGGGGTCAGACACCATACCGCTTTCGTATTTTTTAACTTTGCGTACATGTGCAGCTTGCTCAGCAATGGTCATGTTTTTATGGACAAAGCCAATACCACCTTCTTGCGCTAGCGCAATAGCTAACGCCGATTCAGTAACGGTATCCATAGCGGCCGAGACCATTGGAATATTCAGCTCAATACCGCGCGTCAGACGCGTGCGCAGGTCAGCAGTATGAGGTAAAACGGTCGAGTGACCGGGGACGAGTAAAACATCGTCAAAGGTAAGTGCTTCTTGAGCGATTCGTAGCATGGCAACATCCCACTAGCTGAGTTAATGTTGCGGGCAGATTTTACTCGTAATCGGCTTTTCAGTAAACTAATTTTTTTACTAATCGCTACTTAACGAAGGTTCCGCCTCATGCCCGATGCCGCCATTTTTACCGTTGCTCAATTGAATGCTGAAGTACGTCAAGTACTTGAGCAAGGATTTGGCTCGATTTGGCTAATTGGTGAAATTTCGAACTTTGCGGCGCCAAGCTCGGGACATTGGTATTTTTCCCTCAAAGACGAACGCGCCCAGATCCGCGCGGCGATGTTCCGTAATGCCAATCAACGGGCTAAAGTCCGTCCGCAACACGGCATGCAGGTGTTGGTTCGCGCCAAGCTCACGGTGTACGAACCACGTGGCGATTATCAGCTGATTGTCGAGCATATGGAAGACGCTGGGGCAGGCCTGCTGCAGCAGCGCTATGAGCAGTTGAAGAATAAGCTTCAGGCCGCAGGACTGTTTGCCCCTGAACACAAGCAACCCCTGCCCGATACGATTCGTAAGGTAGGCGTCATCACTTCTCCAACGGGCGCGGCAATTCGCGATATCCTAGCCGTACTGCAACGTCGTGATCCAAGCATTGAAGTGATTATTTACCCAAGTGCCGTGCAAGGGCAGAGTGCTGCCAACGATTTACTCTTTGCGCTGCAGCGTGCCATTGCGCGCAACGAGGTCGATGTACTGATTGTCAGTCGTGGGGGTGGTTCGCTCGAGGATTTATGGTGCTTTAACGATGAACAATTCGCCTATGCTCTGCATAGCTGCCCATTGCCAACCATCAGTGCAGTGGGCCACGAAGTGGACTTTACCATCGCCGACTACGTGGCCGACGTACGTGCACCTACGCCCTCAGCGGCCGCAGAGTTAGTGAGTCGTGACCAGCGTGAAGTGCTACAACGCTTGCAACAACTTGACCACCGCTTACAACAGTGTTGGCAACGGCAGCGTAACTTTATTCAGCAGACCTTACAACATTGGCAGCACCGCCTTGACCAGCAACATCCGCAGCGTCGGTTACAACAACACAGCCAACGCGTCGATGAGCTCATCGCCCGCGCAGCGGCAGCGATGCAACGCTGTCAACGGCAGACGCGCGAACGTTTGGGCTACCAGCAACAACGCCTTGTCGCTGTACATCCGCAGCGCCAGCTCGCACCGCTACAGCAACAACTGCAACAATTGCAACAGCGACAAAACTTGGCGATGCGGCAAATGTTGAAGTACTGGCAACAGCGCCAGCAGACGGTCGTGCAAAACTTACAGTTGGTAAGCCCGCTCCAAACGATTGCGCGCGGCTATGCAGTGGTGCGTTCGCAGCAAGGTGAAGTAATTCGTGACCCTGCTCAGCTCAGCCAAGACGAAGTATTCTCGGTTCGCGTCGCCGAAGGCGAGTTTAACGCCATTAAAGCCCCTGCAAGGTCTGCAAAATAAAGTACCAAAGTGGCAAGGTGACAAAACAAAAGAGTACCCCGTAGCCAACCACTGCAGCAGAGAGCGTTGGCGCCAACCCAGCCATTATGGCTAAGGCGCCAGCCGAAATCATCGCCGGCATAGCTGCTTCCATAATGGTGACCTGCACCGCCAGTTGCTCAAGTCCAAAACCCCACAGCATCAGCAACGCAACCAATGGCATAAGCCCTAATTTGAGTACCAATGCCCAAACCAAAGGTCCACGATCTTCCTGCGGTAAACGGAAGCGCAACTGAAAGCCAACCGCGACCATAATAACTGGCACGAGGGTCACTGCGAGTGAATCAATAAAGTTCTGCATGACATCGGGATAGGTGAAGCTGCGCAGTGCAAACGCTGCCACGAGCGCAACGAAAGGGGGAAACTTGATGATTTTCCAGGCGATTGTCTTGGCCGCTGGACGTTGCGCTTGCTCGCCCTCACTATGACTGTAAACGGCGGCAATGATGGTAGCGTAGATCGAGAGGATAAAAAATGAGCCGAGTTGATCATAGAGTAACGCGTACGGAATACCCTCGGCACCGAAAAACGCCTCGATCATTGGAAAGCCGACAAACGAGGTGTTACCCAGCGGGATAACAATAAGCATGGCACCCGTCGTCGTGCGCGACCATTGACGCCATTTCGCAACCCAAAGCACCACGGGGACAGTTAGCGCCAGCAGCAGCCAAGGAATTAGAGCAGGAAAAAGCAACTCTTTACCGAAGGTAAGCGCTGGGATCTTTTGCAGTACTAAAGCGGGCAATGCCACGTAAATTACGTAGGCATTAAGAATCTGTCCGGTATTCTGGGGAAACTGCCGGCTACGTCTGAGCAGTAAGCCAATCAAAACGTAGCCCGCAATATAAAGAAAATTCGCCATCATTCAAGCTAGCTAGTGAGTGATGGCGATAGTCTACAAGGCTTTCGTTGCCAAGAGAAATTAGACTTTAGAAGCGGTGTTCAAGTCCAATAGCGATGTAGGTTTGCTCTTCCGCTAAAGTATCGAGGTCACGACCGGTATACCAAGCGTAGACTTTAGTGTTTTTACTAAATTTGTAATCAGCACCGAAAGCAATCGAATCGTCGTCACCATCAACGAATTCCATCATTTGGTATTGTGCCTTCAAGCGCCAGCTGCCAAGCGCATGCTCCACGCTGGCAACAAAGCCATCGGCTTCATTAGTACCTGCAACTTCCTGTTGTTGTTGCCACATAAGACCAAACATCGTGTCAGCGACCTTGGTGTAACCGATCAAGCGCTCAATATCGTAACCGTCTACATCACGATCAATACCAGCACCGAAATAGTAGGGTGTATCATCTAAACCCTCGTCGCCATAGGTAAGGGCAAGAGAGTAACCGTCGTCTTGGGTCTCATCTTCGCTCAGAACAATCGAGCCAGCCACACGGAAATCAGCGAATGCTGGCGAGTAATAGGAGATGGTGTCGCTGGTACGGTTCTCACCTTCGAAAAGCGCTTTAATATCAGCTTCGTAGTCGCTGAACTGATCAATATCGCCTTGCAGCGTTTTCAACGCAGTATCACGACGACCTACAGTAAGCTCACCGAATTTTCCTTTTAAGCCAACATACTGGTTACGCGACTTCAAATTGCCGTCACCACCCAAGTCAGCAAGGTCGACTTGCCACTCTAGCTTGTAGATAACTTCAAAATCATCATTAAGCTTAGTACCGCCTTTTACGCCAATACGCGAGGCGTTGCTTACTAACTCAGTTTCACTGCCGTCACCTTCATCATTGCTTTGCAATGAGAGGTTGGCCTTGCCGTAAAAGTCGAAAGAGATTGGGTTCTCGTCCTGAGCTGCAGCTGCGCCACTAAGAAGTGTTAGTGGAAGTACCGTCCAAATTGAAGATTTAACTGTCATAACGGTTACCATGATTGCTAAATTGAAATTCAAGCAGGCACCCGCCTACTCAACACGCGCATAGCATATGGCACTTTTATGACAGTTTGATGACTATATGTCAGTTTTTTTTCGTTTCGATAAAATTTTTATGGCGTATTTATGACGCTTGTAACTGTTTTATCCGCTCTGCTTGCTCTTTTTCAGAGGTTGCATAGCGCTCCCATTGTGCTGCTGCCTTGCGCGCATCGTCAAAAGCTTTCGCTTTGGCAAATGCTTGCAACGCAGGATTATAGTTCTCTTGTTCTAGTTCAGCCATGCCGATAACTAAATGCATGGTTCCTGGCTTTTCTAGGTTGCCTTTGTTCAACGCCATTTCAGCCGCGGCAATAGCCTGCGGGTAACGCTCGGCATTCAATAACACTTGCGCACGTTGTGCATCTAGCTCACCATCGCTACTGAGTTCAGCCGCGCGCTCAAGTGCGGCGACAGCACGATCTGTCTCGCGCGCCGCAATCCAGCTTTGCGCCAGTAGTTTCAAGTTACGTAAATTAGCTTCCAGTTTGCCGTCAAGCAAAGCCTGTTCCATTACCTTACCTGCTTTGTAGGGAATGCCGCCAAAGAAGTAGCTTTGTACCAACATTTGCAAGTCTTGCCCTTTAGTTAAGAAACCTTGTTGATAAGCAGCTTCCAGCATTGCCAATTGCTGCTCGTCGTTACCCAACTGTCCATAAACACCGGCAAGTTGCACCCAGTATTCAGGCTTATTGAAATGCTTGATCATTTTTTCGAGCACCAATGCAACCGCTTCTGTCTGTCCCAACTCGTAGTGAATTGCGCGTTGCAGCACGTACCAGTTTTCGTCGCCAGCACCGCCATTCTGCTCGGCAGTTGTAATCGCCCGCTGAATCGGACCTAGTGCTTGTTGGTAGTCGCCTTTTTGGTACAACGCTTGGGCACGCAGAACATCGGCTTTTTGCGCATTTTCATCACCCACAACTTGCTGCCAACGCTCAAGGTAGTTCAATGTTTCTGCGTAATTCCCCTGTCCCAATGACAATTGCGCCAAACTAAACAACGTATTCTGCTTTAAAGCGTCCGGGATAGGGTCTTCATCAACCACCTTAGCAAAGTAGTCTATCGCCTCAGCGAGCTGATCTTTGCCGTAGTACATGTAACCATAGAAATTCCACAGCATCGCTCGTTCATAGCTGTTCATGCTACTGAGCTTTGATTCAACGTTTTTAAGCGCTGCTAAACCGGCTGTAACATCCCCGTTATCTGCCAATTCTTGGGCGCGCGCCAACTGTGAATAGACTTGTTCACGCAGCGCAGGTACTCGTTTGGTTTCCTGGGCATGAACCAGTTGCAGGCTCGATTGAGCAACAACCAGCAAAACAATCGCAATAAGTAAGTTACGCATGGTTTTTCTCCTAGCCGTCAATTTCAAAGGTTAAACGGTTTTGTACGCCTTCAACTTCAACCGTTTCACCGTTCACAACGCGCGGCTTGTATTTAAATTTCACCACTGCATCCAATGCTGCTTGATCAAAAATCTGCTCAGGCTCAGCCTCAACAACCCGTGGGTTGCGAACTGTGCCTTGCTTAGTGACCGTAAACTCAACCACCACATAACCCTCGATGCCGCGCTGTAGCGCACGACGTGGGTAGGCAGCCTGAACCTTTACAATCGGCAAGTATTCACCATCACTAGTATCCAGATTCATCCCACCGCTTAGACCCGTGTCAGCTTGTGCAACAGCAGAGAAGTCGTAGCTACCCTCGCCCGGCGTTAATTCGCTACTATCCATTTGCGGCTGTGGCAGATCCTCAGGGGGTTGCTCAGGCTCGGGCGGACGTTGTGGCTTACGTTCCTTTTCTTGCACCACTTCTTCGGGCTTTACTCGTACGAAATCGAGTACGCTGCCCTTCGGTGGCTCCGTCATCGCACCTTCACCGCCGGTGATGAAGGACTGCATCAAATAAAACAGTCCTAAGGTCACAACGGCAGCAACGGCTAATGCAGCTAAAAAACGCATAAATTATTCTTCCTGTGCGGCAATCGAGACATCGAACACACCAGCAGCCCGTGCTGCATCCATGACTTTGATCAGGGTTTCGGTAGTCGCGAGCTTGTCAGCTTGAATCACTACTGAACCTTGCGGATTCTCGGCATATAGCCGTTCAATATTCGCTTGCACTGCGCGTACGTCGACCTGACGTTTGTTGATCCAGATCTCTCCGGTTTCGCTAATAGCAACCAAGATGTTGGCACGATCTTTTTGTACAGCAGTTGCGGCATCTGGACGATTCACGTCAATCCCCGCCTCTTTCACAAAGGTTGCGGTAACAATGAAGAAGATCAGCATAATAAACACCACGTCCAGCATCGGCGTCATATCAATTTGCGCTTCTTCTTCGTCAAGTAAATTAGCAAAATGTTGTTTCATAAGTTGACCCTCTAGTGATGTTCCATCAGCATGCGATCTTCAAGCTTCAAGCGCTCACGCTTTGCTGTTCGTTGCAACCAAGTGGTGGCGAAAACGCCTGATAGTGCGCCTACCATGCCAGCCATCGTTGGAATCGTAGCTTTCGATACACCAGCTGCCATCGAACGCGCATTGCCAGTGCCAGCAATGGCCATCACATCAAATACTTCAATCATGCCCGTCACGGTTCCCATCAAGCCAAGCAGCGGACAAAGCGCAACCAAGGCTTGCAGAACCGGAACCTTGCCACCTAAAGCTAAGGAAACGCGCGAGATCATCGCCTGGCGAATTTGCTCAGCATGCCATGACGATTTGTCATCGCGGCTTTGCCACTTTTGCAAAACGCGGCGCTTCTCTTGCTGATGACCACGGCTGTAATAAAAAACGCGCTCCAGAATCATCAACCACATCACGAAGATGAGGATGCCGATGACCAGTAAGACTTGGCCACCGGTTTCAACAAAGTCCTGAATCGCACTATAAAAGTCGATGAAGAACACCATCATTAGTGACTCCGCTCAGAACGCTCCGCGATAATGCCAGAGGCCTGTTCCTGCAAGACGTGCACAATATTTCGGCTACGCGTGTTAAGGGTCGCGAACAGTAACGTCATCGGAATCGCTACAACCAAACCGAGTACGGTGGTTACCAACGCTTGCGAAATACCACCTGCCATGAGTTTCGGGTCGCCCGTACCGAATAAGGTAATGGCTTGGAAGGTGTTAATCATACCGGTTACCGTACCGAGTAGACCCAGCAAAGGCGCCACCACTGAGATGATCTTAATAAAGGTCAAGTTGCGGGTAATCTTAGGTACCTCACGCAAGATCGCTTCGCTTAGTTTCAGCTCCAGAGTTTCAGTGTCGACTTGCGGATACTTATCTTGTACCGCCATAACGCGGCCCAACGGATTATCTTGTTTGGCATCATTTTGCTTCAATTGACGCTTCACTTTGCCGCCCATCAGGGTCAAGGTGATAAAGCGCTCCAGTGCAATCAATAAACCAATCACACCTAAGCCAAGAATGATGTAACCCACAGTCGAACCTTGCTCAATACGTTCCATGGTGCCCGGTGCTTGCACAAGCAAACCAAGAATTGAGCCACCGGTAGGGTCTAAACCAAAACGCACTGGGTTTTCATCGCCCTGCTCTAGTGCTTCAACAGTCGATAAGTAACGGCCACTCGGCTGACGAACTAACTCGGCAACAGCATCGGTACCGGGAATCAGCTCAAGGTATTTGCCATCAGCAACCATATTGAAAGTACCAACCCGCACGACGGACTTCTCTACTTTCTCACCACTCGCCAAGGTTACAGTGGTGTCAAACTGACTCACTTTGCCCGACTCGGTCATTTCTTGCTGAAGCGCAAACCACACCGACTCAATTTCTTCGATACTGGCTAGCTTAGAGCTTGAGCCCATTTTCTGTGCCAAGTCACTTAGAGCATCACTGCGGCCTGGAAACTCTACTGATACATAGGAATTCTGTAGCGTGCTTGCCGTATCGCCAGCGACTTGCTGCAACACACCAAATAACTCTTTCAGCGAGCCCATGCGCTGGGTAAGCGCATCTTCAAGTGCCGCTAAATCACGTTCATTTTCTTCAAACTGCCCTTCGAGTTCAGCACTCAGAGCCTCTAATTGATCACGCTGGGCAATCGCGTCGCGCAGAATTTGCTGCTGTTGCTCTGCTTGCGCACGAAACCGAGCTTCACGTTCCTGGTTGGCTTGCGACTGGGCAAACTTACCTTCTTTCAACTGCTGTAGAAGTTGGTCTAAGTCAACCGGTTCTTGGGCAATAGTGGGCGTAGCCATTGTGAACGAGCTAGCCACCAACACGACGGCAGTTAACAAATGTTTGAGCTTCAACATGGATTACTCTCCTGCCTGAACGTCAGAGTGAAAGATCGGCAACATCAACAAGTCCGGCGCAAGTTGCTTACGCGCGATACGGAGTGCTTCTTGAACATTTGCGGCATAACTGGAGTCCAGCTCTTGCCAAGCTCGCGCTTGCTGATTCCAGACACCCATGGTGTCACCATTACGGGTCTTGTAGATAAGCGCGGTGCGCCCTACGCGAAGGAATTCGACATCTTGGCTTTGGCCATTGACTTCCATCGCACCGTTATAGGCTTCAATCGTACGACCATATTCCGACTCGATTTGGTAGGCCTCCATAACCCGACGAAACTTCTCAGACACATCAACATCGGCACGGTCCATCAAGTCCTCAAGTCCGGCGATACGGTTGTTGCGTTCTTCTGGTAAGAAAGGAACATCTAGCTCCACAAAGGTAGCCAAGCTATCGATCATGCGCAGCATGAGAGGTGTGATTTGACGCTCGACGACGCTCACTTCATCGATTGAGGCGTTCAAATCGCTTTTTTCGGTCTGTTGCGACGCGATCTGCTTTTGCAGTTGCTGCACATAGACTTCGAGTCCTTCGATTTGACGACTAATTTGCTTGTACTGCTGCAAACGCTCTTGCGTCGTATCGGCAATTTTATCGACGGTAAGTTGAGAAGAACGCGCAGCTTGGTTGATTTCATTAGCAGCGTCGACCACGGGGTCGAGTGCCTGTTCTTGCGCGTTTAATTGCGGACTGGCAACGCCTACGGTGGCTAGAAAACTGGCCACCAACAGCGTGCGAGTGAAACATGGGTTCATGGAAACACCTTGCACACGTTGTGAATGATGGTGTGCAAGATACGTCAGTTCTGTGACAGCTTGGTGACTGTATTATGGCAGTTTTATGTCAGGATGAATCTTTTGTGCCAGTTTGATTTAAGTTTCGTGTCATTTCGCGCATATCGATACCACTTGGATGCTGGAACACACGTAAGCCAAACTCAGGCAAAATCGACAGCAAGTGGTCGAAAATATCCGACTGGATACTTTCGTACTCGGTCCAAGCTGTGGTGTTGGTAAAGCAGTAGACTTCGAGCGGTAGGCCATCAGAAGTCGGATTTAACTGGCGCACCATCAGTGTCATTTCCTGATGCACGCGCTCGTTATTTTCCAAATATTTCTTCACATAAGCGCGGAAAGTACCGATGTTGGTAATACGGCGCGTATTCACTGGCTCTTTGCCTTCGTCCTTGAGCTGCTGGTTCCACTCATCGATTTCTTGTTGCTTGTCTTTCAAATAATCCTTCAACAACCGAAAACGCTTTACCGCATTCATTTCATCTTCGGTCAAAAAGTGAATACTTTGCTGATCGAGTAATAGACTACGCTTGATACGACGCCCGCCCGACTCCTGCATACCGCGCCAGTTTTTGAACGGGTCTGAGATGAAGCGGCGCGTAGGAATAAAGGTTATGGTTTTATCCCAGTTCTGCACCTTGACTTGATGCAAGGCGATATCGATGACATCACCATCGGCATTAAGGTTTGGCATTTCGACCCAGTCACCAACCCGAATAATATCATTCGAGGTGATTTGCACACTAGCCACGAGACTCAACAAGGTATCTTGAAATACCAACATCAAGACCGCCGCCATAGCACCTAAACCGGACAGCAAAATCACTGGCGATTTATCGATCAGTACCGCCACCATTAAGATGGTAGCCACTGCATAGATCACGATCTTGGCAACTTGGATATAGCCCTTGATGGGGCGTTCATGAGCATCCGGCTGCCGCTCATAGAGCATATTAATAATCGTCAGCGTGCCACTGATAGCGCGTGCGATGGTTATGACAATAAATGCATAACAGACGTTAGTGACAACAATCGTGAGTTCTTCAACCAGATTAGGAACCGAGGTGATGCCGAAAGCAATGACTAGCGCAGGAACGACATTCGCAAGGCGAGCCACAATATTGCGCTCAATTGCTTGTCGATCTTTGCCCACAGGTGTGTAGCTGATGAGGTTCAGCAAGCCACGCAGTAAAACTTTCTTCACTATGAAGTTGGCGATCCAGGCACCCAGCAGGAGCAAACCTAACTTGGTAAGCGTGTCCATGTCGGGCCGTTCAATCAGCCATTGTTCTGCGGTTTCAAGTTTTTCTTGTAAGTCCTGCATAAAGTCCGTTATTCGCTGTTCGCTGTTCGCTGTTCGCTGTTCGCTGTTCGCTGTTCGCTAGTGATTTAAAACCATCTTATCTTAGCTTTCAACAAACATCGAATAGCAAATAGCAAACAACGCTCTTCCAATACAAAAACGGGAGCCTTGGCCCCCGTTTCAAATCAGTCAGAACGT
>CETC01069718.1_pt1 | contig 11539 bp, 13 predicted proteins | sample 326911 | NCBI WGS metagenome assembly CETC01 (sample SAMEA2622694, study PRJEB7988) | marine metagenome | isolation source: saline water (ENVO:00002010), including | reverse complement strand
TCATGGATCCTACAGAAGCGACAGAGTACGCCAAGACTCTTGCCGCCGGAGAAAAAGATTTAGAAATGGTAGAGGAGTTCGTGGCACGGACTACTCCTGGTGTCCCACTAGTTTCAGGTCTTGCCAAGACCGCGTCAGCAAGTCATACTAATGGTGACACTGATGTACTAACCTCATTCTTACTTTCAAATGACGTTCCATAACGGAGGACTATAATTATGGCATTCAAACTAATTACTCCCGTCTCCGACGTTCTCCGTCGGGACTTCCCAATTAACACAACGAATCTGAGCACAGATCCCACCGATTCATCCGGTAAAAACGCTAAGACCATAGCGGGTTGCTGGGTGGCTATCCTTGAGGGCACCGCAGACCATGTGGCCGCTACAGGTACATACGCTACGGATAACGGGGCAGCTTCTGCTGGGTCAAACGTTACAGCCGGTCCAATGCGATGTGTGTTTACTCAAAAAGGTGACACTGCATCACAGGCTCTCAATAAAATCACTGTCCTTTGGGACTTCGGTTGGGAAGCGGAAACCTCGCTGTATGCTGGAAATCCTGCTGGCGGTGACCTTCTCACTGTAAACAGCGACGGTAAACTGGCAGTTACCAGCGACAATGGTCAGCTTATTGTTGCAATGTGCACAAAAGGCGAATCTAATAGCAAGATTACGTTCCAGGCACTATCACCATTTATCCAACCCACAATTAGCTAATCGCTGAGATTTAAAGGAGATTCACATGTCAGAAGCATCGACAATCAATACCATCTTCTCAGCGCATCTTGATAGCCCTGAGGGGAAAGAGAAGCTCGCCGCAGTTGCTCAGTCCTATGTCCGGGACAAGTTGCGCGAGAGTTCATTTGCACGCAAGATCTTGCCACCACAAATGGTTACCAAGGCTGACCTTCAAGTCAGTGTCAATCACGACACCTTGGTATACATCGACGAGATCGAGCCTAATTCACGCGCAGTCTCTATGACTTTCCGTGGACAACCTACCGCTCGTTACATCTCTGGCCCTCGCTACGAGATTCCCTTCTTCACCGTCTCTTCTGAGAAGTTTGAGAAGACCGAGCAAGAGTTGATGGCATACCGTATGCCTATCACTAAAATCATCGAAGACAATGCTGTCAAGGATCTTCAAGAGATTGAAGACCATCGCTTCTTGTCCTATGTTCATGACGCTGTCGCTAAGACCGGTCTTCGTGTACAGGGTGAGCAAGCTACTGACGATATTGCTGCTAACGGAGCTTCTGGCTCAGCTGGTACCGACTTCGAAGGAACCTTGCAACGTGGTGACCTCGTTAAGCTTTACAAGAAGCTTGACTCTACCCGTCGTCGCTGTGCCAAGATTCTTATGAATGAAGAAAACTGGGACGATTGCTTGGCGTGGACTATCGAAGATTTTGGCGATACCGTTCAAGGTAAAGTTGCTATCGACGGCTACACCTACGACAAGATTATGGGACGCATGGTTGTTCGCACAATCAAGACCGACATCTTGCCTACAGGTAACATTTACGGTTTCACCAGCCCAGAATTCCTTGGTAAGTTCCTTATCTTGAACAACACCAAGTTCTACATTGACAAAGTAGCCAACATGATCTCTTTCCAATGCTGGGAAGATATCGGTATGGGTCTCGGTAACATTCAATCTATTGCACGCCTTGAGTTGTACAACAAGCACAACGATGGTAGCGCATACGATCCAATGCCTGCTGAGTCAGCTATCGGTGGTAAGGGTTCCAGTGATGGTTCTTATTATGACATCGAAGGCATCACCTATCCTGAAGTAGCTACCTACTAATCGGAATAATAATGCCTCGCTATCTGATACAGAATAATAGCAAGAACCCGGTACGGATCGCAGGAGTATTAACTCTTGCGGTCGTATCCTACAACAGGAATGGTTCTGCGTGGATATCGGAAGATATCTTCTCTTCCCAAGATGTTCAAAGTAAGTTGTCTAACGGATCTTTGAAACTTTTGGAGACTGTAGGAGAGACTCCTCCCCCTCCACCAGAGCCAGCTCCTGTCGTAGAGCCGGAAGTAGAGACAGTACCAGTAGAACCAGAAACAGTGGAGCCAGAGACAGCGGAACCGGAAGTGGTTTCAGATGATGAGGCTATGCTAGATTATACTGAGATGAAATTTAAGGCCCTTAAAGATCTTGCCATAGAACGTGGTTTAGATGTGAAAGGTCTTAGGAAAAAACAACAACTTATAGACCTCCTTTCTGGAAGTTAGAATGAGCTCAATTGCAAACAAAAAATTAGGTGCAATCAGCGTAGGAAGTAAAATTCTTGAGCGCGGTAAGCCTATCTATGTTCATGAATCCGAGATTGACACAAGACTCCTCGGCCTTGTAAAAAAAGGCCAAGTCCTTATCATCAAGGTTAGTGACCATAAACGTAAACTCGTAATGCTATAAAATGACCTTTTCTCCCCTAACAATGCCACAGTTTGTTTCAGAGGTACGAGCGTACATACGCGACTTCCCAGAACTAAACCGGCTTATATCGGGTGAGGAGAGTTCTGATAGAATGATCGAGTACTGTGTTTGCTTGGCGTTAGATGAGTGGAATACTACACCACCTCTTTCGAATAACCAAATTGGTACATTCCCTTCAAGAACAATACTATTAAACCTAAGCTTGTGTCACCTACTACAAAGTGTGGGTATTCTTAAAAGCAGAAACCGTTTTGTTTATAGCGATAGTGGATTTTCTGTTGAGACTGACAAACAAGATGACCGCTACACGCGGTGGATCGGTGTGTTAAGGACACAAACAAACCCAATGGTCATGCGCTTAAAAGTTGCATTAAACATTGCCGATGGCTATGGCGCTGGATTAAGTTCAGATTATGGGTGGATAAATGGTTGGTACGGTATTACATGAGGTAACAATGAACAAAATTCTTTCACAACTATATCACACGGGGGCTGAAAAAGTGTCTTCTCAAAACGAAATATCATTAGACGAAATATCGGCAGCAGATTTTCTGGCAGCGGTCGACCAGGGTATCCTAGACCTCGGCGATTATACTGGTGGAGAAAAGGTTGCCTCTGAAGAACCTGGAGACTTGTCTCAATACTCAGAAGAGGAACTGATCGCAGTCCTTGACGAAATTGACCAAGCCCAGAACCAAGTTAAAACCGCATCTGAGAGTGCTATTGGTGACGATTCTCTTTATTGGAGAGAAGTTGGTCGCGAAATGGCAAGAGGGTATCAGGAAGAGATGGGAAAAGTCGCTTCTGACGATAGCCTCGACTTGAACAGCCTTAGCGTAGACGAGTTTATCTCTCTGGGTAAAGCTCTGTCTCAACAACAAAATTACTAAACTACGGGAGTTTGAAATGGATTTCGATCTGAATACTTTAAGCGCCGAAGAGATTATTGAGCTAAGTCAAGTTCTCGAAGGTGAAATGAACAAAGAAGCCTCTGAAGAAGGCATCGACCTAAATGAACTTACAGCTGAAGAGCTTGTAGAAGTTGCCGCATATCTTGAAGATGAGATGAGCAAAGAAGCTTCTGAAGATGGATTTGACTTGAATGAGCTATCTGTCGAAGAGATTATTGAGCTTGGTGCACATCTTCAAGATGAGATGAGCAAGGAAGCCTCTGAAGGCGACATCGACTTGAATGAGTTGAGTGTAGACGAGTTCATTACTCTGGGACACGCTCTTCATGGCGAAATGGAAAAAGAAGCAATGAGTGCCTCTGCTCTTAAGCAAATGCTTGCCGGCGCAGCTGGCCAATGGAAAAAAAGTCCAAAAGAGCAGCTTATGAATGCTTTGATGGCTAAGCGTTTACGTCAAGGTGTATCTGGAGCGCGTAAGGCAGATAAAGGTTCTGCTGCACGTAAAGCTCACATGCTTGGTGCCGCTCGTGGAGCGGTTGAGACCGGCGCTGTTGTCGGTGCTCCTGTAGGTCTTGCAGCACTCTTAGCAAAGAAGCGTAAAGCAGCCCAAAGAGGAGGGTAGTCATGAATAGTTTATTAGCTAACATTTATGGTACCGGCGGAGTCGATCTGGAAAAAACTGCTGGAGTAGACAATGCTCCTAAAAGCCTTTCTGACTTAGCTCTTATGATTGCTGTAGAAGATCATAATGGCGAAGACCTTGAAAAGGTAGCTAGCGTACATGACAACGTTCTGGAAAACCTTATCTCTTTCGATAGAGCTGGGCGTGCTATTGCCCATCAAGAGTTCTTTGAGATGGAGAAGAGTGCTTCAGAAGGTAACATGGAGCCTATCGAAACCTTCTTCTCAGATGTAGTAGAAGATGAGGATGTAGATCAGGGCGAAGAGTTGGAAGACCTTCGTTCAGCTATCTTGGAAGAAATTGGTCGCCGTAGACTCTCTACCGATCAGTAATTACTGCTCGCTTTAATAATGGAATCGGGGGTGGGTCATAATTATGGCCCGCCCTTTTTTAGGATTTAACTATGGCTACTCAAGGACATTGGCGGAGATTACAAAAACCAACACATGTTGGTGAGGGTCGATTTGGCGAAAAGACTCGTGGGAAAACATGGGTAGACCGTAAAGAGACCTCTGAAACCAAAAAGGCCAAGGAGTCTAAAGCAGTACCGAGCCCCCGCTTAGTAACCGTACAAAATCGTCATGCAGTATATGCAATACCGGGTGGTAGAATTGCGTTTATAGTACACTTGTCTGTTGCAAAAAAGTTTGAGTCTCTTACGGGGTCTGAGGATTGGCACAAGACCGAGGAGAATAAAACTTTAAGAAAGTTTATGATGGATGGGGAGAAAAGTGGTAAATTCTCTATTGTAGAGACGGAGTCTCCGATAATACCATATAGCAAATCGGCTGGCGCATGATTGTTGTTAAGAATATACGTGTAGGCACCTTAAGTCGTGAGAGCCTATCTCTCTCGTGGAGCTACGAGATAACCACAGAAGATTTGGCGTATTACATTATTCAAGTAATGCGATCAGAAGCTGAAGCCGGACCGTACGTTCAAGTATCTCCCAATCTCTTAGCCTCCGCAGTCTATACTTTTACAGACACCGGCGTTAACCTGCACTCAAAACTTCGTGAGTATCATTATAGATTGCGGGTATCTAAGCAGGGGGAGTCTGAATATGTAGAGTACGGCTCAGCGCCGCCATCTACTGCCCTTAGCGGAGGTAACCCTGGGAGTGTGTTTTTAGAGGCCATGCCAGACTTACAGGCATTGGAGTCTATCAGACGCTTCGATTATGTCCTAAGACACTTCACTGGGCGCAGAGTTCTTTTTATGCACAGAAGAACTACGGGAACCCGCTGTACTGCATGCTGGGATCATCTCAAGCGTAGAAGAACAAAATCAGATTGCAGCACATGTTACGATACTGGGATTGCTGGGGGTTATTATAGCCCTCAAGAAACTTTTGCGGCAAAAGCCCCAGAAAAAGTTGTAACGTCTTTTAACAGTTTAATGGAAATGGATACAAACGATATTGTTATGTTCATGTCCGCAAGACCCCGCGTTTTTCCCAGAGACCTTATCATAGCGGACGATAGAAGATTTCGGGTGATAGGGGTCCAAAGAAGTGAGAAATTGTGGGCATTAACCAGGCAAACAGTACATCTCAGAGAGCTGTCGAAAGATCAGGTAGAGTATCGTATAGCAATATCGGGCTGGAGCAAAGACAACTTTACAGCAAGTCCTCCAAAACAATATATAAACGCATCTGACATAACAAGTTATTATAATTCTGTAGAAAACTTAGGGGTTGAAAAATGAATATGAGCACAGTCGTAGAAGACTCATTCTTTTTAGAGATCGAAAAAATAGCAGGCGTGAAGGGGCTTGGGCTTGGAATAAAGCCTCTCGTTTCTAAACGACAGCAGCTGTCGAAAGGTATGGGTGTCACTACCGAGGGAATAGGCATCCAAGGTCTTATTAAACGTCTTGAGAGCGCGAAAAATGTATCCTCCGGAAGTGGTATGGATCTTACCCAGCTTGCAAAAGGACAGCGAGGTATTGGCGAGTTCATGGGAGAGGGTCTTGGAAGAATGATGGGCGGTGGCGCATCCTTGACTGACGTCTCCAGAAAGAGCGGTAAGCGCATGGCTCAAGAGATGGGAGAGCAAAAGGGTAAGCGAGCAATTGAAACAGCCCTTAGGCACGCAAAACCTCAGATAGAGGGAGCCGCACCAGCATACATAGCCCAGTTGGCTAAGTACCTACCTAAAAAGTACAGATCCCAAGCGCAGGCTGCATTGGGAGAGGTTGCAGAAGGTCTTGGTCGTAGCGCAGAGAAGCAGGTCAAGAGCCTTGCAACTATGGCAGGGAAGAAATCAAGGAAGAAGATAAGTGGTGATTTGGCGGCAGCATCCGACATCACAAAAGGTATGATGTCTGGCAAGATAGTGGTCGATACAAGCCCCTTAAAAACTGTTATGCGGCAGCGGGGCATACCCGTACCCAATAACAAAGTAGAAGAAGATGCTCTAAAGGCATACGTTCTACGGCATGAGCTGGCTGAGCGTTCTATAGGTATGCATCATGGCGCTAAAGGGCAGTTTGCTTCTCACGTTAGTCCTAAGATTCTTTTAGATGACCTTAACTTCATCTCTGCCGTTCCAGCTGCTCAGGGAGGCGACTATCTCCGAAAGATGCATGTGCCGTTCCGTAAAATGACCCATGAACTTTCATGGCTTCGGGATGTCACACAAAGGGCCTTACAGAAAAAAGGCACCAATCCACAAGAGATTAACCGAATCCTTGGTCTTTTAGATCCAAAGAGCGGTAAAATGTATACGGCAAGAATACCTGCATATGTAAAGCGGGCAGTCCTTAGAGAGGCCAAACTTAACCCATCAAAGCTCCCCTCACCGGCAGAGATGCAAATGTCGCGTCCCAAGAAGGGTGGTGGGTTTGAGTATGGGAATGAGAACCTTAAAGAGACTGGGTCACCAAGCTTCTTACAGCAGCTCGCTGGAGGAGGCAAAGTTCGTGACGAGCAAATCAGAGGTACGATAGAAAGGACTGGTAAATCTATGGGCCCAATAGCTGAGCGAGGCGCAGATGCCCTTGCAAAGTGGGTAAAAGGTAGATTTGGGTAGCCCTATGCATACGCAGATTTTCTCAAAAGAGTTGGAAAAGATAGCACAGGCCAAGCGGAAAGTGTCTGGCGGTGACATAGCAAAGGGGCTCTTAGCTCAAGGCGCTGGGTTTACTGCTGGTTATGGTACCGCAAAATACGTTTATCCTGCTATACTAAAGAGGATGGGTAAAAAAGTTAAGCCGATTTCGGGCAAGTCTGCTGCGCTTTTAGGTTTTATGTCGGGATTAGGTGTTCTTGGAGCGCACATGGCCCGCCGGAGATATGAGCATGTCAACTACAAGAAGCGAAACGATAAACGAAAGAACCGAAAAAATTCGGCAGGTTTATCCAATAACAAACAACTGGCTCAGCGATTGCAAGGACATTCTCCTAAGGTTCCTGAGAGGCTACTTCGCCCAAATGCCAGCAGGCCAGTTCCGGTATCTCGCAACAGAGTACAGCAACGAGGGGTCAACAGCAGAGGAAGAGACGGAAATTATAATATCGGACGCAGCGACGATAAATACAAGTACCGTGGAAAAAAGACCCGCAATTATCGTTTCTCGGACCCCATTTAGATACGCTAATTTAGGGTATGACAATTTTTTAGGATATAATGCTAGCACGAATACAAGAACACATACGGACATGGTTTCAGGCCAGTTCTATATTAATTGTATTTCAAGATTTGGTCTTGAAGCGGAGACGCTTGCATTATATGTTACTAAAGGGTTAAAGTTTTATAGGAGATTGTTGCAAAGATATGGTTTTTTTCAAATTGGACAGGACGTTACTATCGGATCAGAGAGCTCGGCGGGCGGTTTGCTCGGCGGGGACTCAGATGAGGATTTCGTAAATGTTGCGATTTCTGTGCCAGTACTATATCAAGAGACATGGTCTATTACAGATAATGAACTACAGGAGTGGAAAAGTCTAGTGCTTACAATACAGTCAATATCCAGAAAAAGTGATGGAACTTTAGTAGACCCTGACGCAATTGATTCTTCAGGAAATGTGAATTCATCGTCGCAAGGCGTTATTATTGAAACGTGGTCTTATACAAGCGGGAGCTAAAAAATGAGCATCAGTCAACCAGGTGTAACCGTAACACAAAAATTTGTCACAGAGAGTACTGTGACCTCAAGTCCGTCTTTGCTGCCATGCGTCGTTGGCCCCTGCTATCAAGTAGTAGACGCTATTACCAGTGGCGTTCTGAACGATAAAGCATTGGCAGGAACATACAGAGCAGGTAAAGGTGTAATGTCTTTTGCCATTCCAGGCATTAAGACGGGCGCCATTCTTGACAACACTTCTGTAAAGGTTGTTATTGACCAAACTACTGTAACCACATCATTAGCTAACTCAGATAACGAGGTAGCAAGAGCAAGTGGTACAAACGATGGTACATTGACATCTTTAACTGCAACAACAGCCAAATTCACTGGCGGTAGTACCGACTTTGATCAGATCAGTTTTGCTGTATCCACACCCAATGACTACAGATCTGTAATCCGCATCTCATACCAAGGAATTGAGAAAGATCTTCCCGTACATTCTGTATCAGGAACAGAGCTTATTCTCATTATAGATGAGGCTGACGAGTTGAGCGGTGTAGACCTTGCAAGTCACTCATGGACAGCGTATGAGCAGGCCGCGCAGTTTGCCATCGTTAGTGAGAGTCAGTCTGTTTACAACTTCGGTCCTGGAAGCAATGCTAATTACTTGAAGATCTCTGCAAAAGACGGTGGCGACTTCGAGGGCTCTAAAGGGGATAATATTACCCTTTCCGTAGACACTGGCTGTGTTGCCTTTGGTCAAACCAGTACAGCGGACAAGGCTTCTGTGACACAGGGTTATGGTGATGGCTGGCTTGTCATTGCAGATTCAGGCGTATTTACACCAGCGTCTTGGTCTACGGTATACGATCAATACAGTACTGCCGGTCAAGCCGCATACACTCAAGGGTTGATCTACGACACCGAAAATGCCAACAACGCCCATAGAGCGTGGGGTTTTATTGAGAAAGAGATTAGCCCCTACGCATTAGGTTTATCGGAAGTGTTGGCAGGCTACAATGCGGGCAGCACCCTTGACGCAGCTGCAAAATCTATACCTGGGTACTTTATCAGAAAAGACGTTAGCATAAACGCAACTATTGACAGTGGTGATGATGTAGCTGACTTGGAAGGTGAAGCCAGCTTAACATCGGAAGAAAAAGCTGATATGCTACTTAACGGTGGTGTCGTCTATCTTGTGGATAATGCTGGAAGAGTAGCTAGAGGAATCTTCGACACTAATGGGAAGTGGACACAGGGCGGCAATAACGACTTGATCCCACAAGGTGCTGCTGTGATCACGCAGATCTTCCACGCTACTAGCGGTAAAACATCCGCCAATTGCCAGTTTGGCCCAGCAGGTAACAACCACTATTTTGCCTCTACAAACTTGAATGTAAATGTCGTTAATTCTACGCATCGGTTACGGGTTGGCGGAACCGCATACAACATTAGCTCTGTAACCGACATCGCTACAAGAAAGTGGATGCAGATTTCAGCTAGCCCAACACACTCTACCACTGGCGGACTAGACTTTGTTTGTGTGCCGACCACTAGAACCGCTCTGTTTGATCAGACGCTTAGCTCAGATGGCACCTCAACAACCATCCTATTTACTGTTGGCTACGCTGCCGGAGTACCTTCAACCCTTGAAGACCTCCACAATGCAATCACTGATTCTACCGATACCTTATATAAGGCCGACATCGGTGCGATCATTACTTCTTCTAAAGAGGGGGCTGGCCACGCGGCAGACTACAGTTTGGCTGATGACATCTTTTCTACATCCGCCGTTAACTTCCAATTAGATGGTGGGTCTGACGACAAGAGCATCCTTATCGACGCAAATGTTTTAGGTGCAGGTACTACCCAGCCCATGAATGTTTATGTCGGTTACAGAGCTCTTCGAGTAGATGTTTCCGACCAAGCAAGCTCACCGGAGCTGCTAAAGTTTGGTAGCACTTCAGCAATGATCGAATCCATCGGTCCAGTAGATAAGCGCAACCCACTAGGTCTTGCAGCTTACATGGCAATTGTAAACTCACCCGGAGTCGATGTTGCATGTCTGGGCGTATCCGAAGTCAGTACCACACAGCCTATGGGTACTACAGCTGCATGGGCTTCTGCACTTGAGTTCCTTGAGTCTCGGAACATCTACGCGTTGGCACCATTAACGCAAGACACTGCTGTATTGGCCACTGTTGATGCACACGTTGATAAGATGTCTTTGGCAGCCAACAAGTCGGAAAGAATCTGTTTCATCAATAGACCGTTCCCCGGCTACTCCAATGCAACCTTGGTTGCTTCCGGAACAAATGGTTCTACAGAAGCAAACTTCGCCTCTACAATGTTATTCACAACATCAGCTAATCTGGATACAGTCCACGCTACGTACGATCTTACTTCAGGGGACTACGTCCTTGTCCTAAACGACTACAATAGTAGTGACTATGGTACCACCGAGGTATTTGGCGCTGCAACCCAGATATATGGGCTTAAACGAGCCAGCCACACCACGTATACCCTTACATTTGACAACACAGGCTTTAGCGCTCTGACCGGCAAAGCTCAGTGGGAGCAGGCACAAACAGGGCTTAGCTGGAGGTTGTATAAGGTAGGGACCGCCATCTCATCAAGAGCAGATCAAGCTACAGCTGCTTCAGGATTTGGGGCGCATTACGGAAGTAAGCGAACCTTCTTGGTGTGGCCACCTAAAGCCTATTCGGTAATCAACGGTATTGAAGAGAGTGTAGAAGGCTACTTCCTTTGCGCTGCAATTGCAGGGATGGTCGGCTACCAAGGCGTAGGGCAGGGCTTTACTAACCTTAATGTTCAAGGGTTCTCTAAGCTCACTTACTCATCTCAGTACTTTAGCCGGGCTCAGTTAGATGCCATCGCTGGTGGTGGTACATTTATTGTATACCAAGAGACCCCATCCTCAGCATTGCGCATCCGTCACCAACTTTCTACAGACGTATCCAGTATTGAAAAGCGAGAGCTCTCTATCACAAAAGCCGTAGACTATTGTTCAAAGATTTTGCGCTTAAACATTAAGAGTAAGATTGGATCACTCAATATTACTGACGAGATGATGGCGAATGTTGGTTCCCTTATACAGGGACTAATGATGAGATTGATGGAACAATCGATCGTAAGGTCTGGATCACTGGACTCTATCGAAATAGATTCTTCAAACCCAGACACTTTAAACGTTGTCGTATCCCTTAGCCCACTCTACCCATGCAACTACATAAAGATAACACTTCAAGTATGATCCTATCTTTTGGGTCAGAGATGGGGAAGCTTGCTTATGCCTCCCCAAGGGATCTCTATGCTCAAAAACGGCGGGACGAGGCTTTTAAAAAGCTTAAGAAAAGCAACGAGCCGGACGCAGCACGGAAGGCGTTTATGCAGGGGTTTG
>CETC01007775.1_pt1 | contig 11541 bp, 18 predicted proteins | sample 326911 | NCBI WGS metagenome assembly CETC01 (sample SAMEA2622694, study PRJEB7988) | marine metagenome | isolation source: saline water (ENVO:00002010), including | reverse complement strand
AGCCATCTTCGCCACTTATCCTCTGTGCTTCGCGGCTCGATACCGTACCAGTAATCACAGTAACGGTCAACCGTAGACTGTCTAACAGAGTTTATCTTCTGCTCGACATTTCCAAAATCCAATTCCATATTCTCTCTCCCAAAAGAATCGTAATCCTAAAAGCTAAAAAAGTTGAGGAATTAGTTGCTCACCACTACCTTGCAAGGTCTTTAGTCTCTCGACCGATGACTTGGACGACATGGAAGCCTCAACGATTCAAACGTATGGTCGGTCCTTTCTCATACTGACTGCTAACATTAAGTATAGACTTACATCGCGGATACTAGGGGCCATAACAAGAATAGTCGTCATTTTATGCTTTGTCGCCACACACCAAATTCCTCAACTCTTTCAGCCTTTCTCTCTATTATACTTATCGGTTTTATCCTGTCAAGACTTTAATAAAAAAAATGGATGGGAGGGATTTAACCTTACTGCTTTACCCTCAAAGCCTGCATATCGCTTGGTAGTGCTTGCACAGACTAGCCGGTTTACCTCAGTCTCAGACATTTGCCCATCAAAAGAGGCTCCGCACCTTCCCTCCCCAAACCAGAGAGATTTCAGTCACCATCCTATAACGAGTAGCGAACCCGTTATGTCTTTATTGTACCTGTTGTTTTGTCCTTGTCAACTAAAAAAATTTAATGTATATCACAGTACCAACTACCAGCAAATATAGCATTATAGTGCTAAATGCTAGGAACAGATTGGTCAGGTTCAGACTTTTCTTTGACATTGTTTGCCTTCCAGACTTTGAGTATAACGTCACAAATTAAGTGACCAATATCTTTACTGAAAGTCCATACACCGTACAAACAAAACACCATGATAATCGTACTAATATCCAGATTAAGTTCCATTATTCGTCCTCCCCTCTGTAATCCTCGTCGGCCCACTTACCTTGCCATCTGTTACAGTACGCCTCGTATTCAACAGCATCCCATTCCCCATCTCTGTATCCTCTCAGATACATTTCTGTATCCATTTGGGATACTGCTCCTGCATTGTTGTATGTCCAGTCTTTGCCATATTTGTCCTTATATTCCTGATTGAGTTTTAGTATCTCAGATTGACTCATTGGACATTCAGGGTCTTGGAACGCCTTGACTATTTTGTATCCATCATACCGTGTTTCAAGAGGCTTAATCATATATGGTAGTTTAATGCACTCCAAAATTACGTCTTTGACAGTTTTAGCGTTGGGAAACCTTTGTTTCCTGAAATAACGCTTGGTCGTCGCCCATGAATATCCATGCCTAACTGATGGAATCATCGCTTGTATGACTATATTCCAATTACCGGAGGGAGTTTTGTACCCTCTAATCTGGTGAATAAACTCAAGGTACTTATCCTTTTGCACTTGATAAAGGTCCGACATATCAAGGATTTCTTTTGCTCCCCAAATATACTTGTCGTCGGGGTGGTATTTGAAGTCTCCCGAAGCCTGAGCCTTATACAATTTTGCGTTTAACTGTCCCATACTTGACATATTTTACTCCCAAATAAATTGCAAACGGTAAAAGTCTGACTGTAATCAGCCATAAAGGAAGGTCGTCGAGGATAATTATATCCCTCCCGACATTACATAAATTGCTTCCATAAGTACACAAATAGTCGCCAATATACCAGTTAAGGCAAGCAGTAGGAAGATTATCGCAATAAGGTAGAAAACGTATTTTCTCATTTCATCCTCACGTTAAAATCATGGTAAAAAGGACGGTCCAGAGGATAGGCAATATGCTCGCCAGAACACATGCACGCAGTCTGAATACACGGAATGTCAGGTAGCTATCCTGCTTTTTACATACCAGCTATCGTACCCGTCCAGTACCAAGATTATACATAATGATTATATGTTGTCAAGCTCATTTAGCTTTTCTTTGAGAATTTCCAACTCTACATTACTTATCGACACTTCACCACCGTTATCATCAGTAATTTTTGCACCTTTTTCAGAAATAGTGACAACAGGGCAACATCCTCTGCCACGGCAAAGAGTTATTTGTACGGGTTTCTCCATTTTTCTCACCTTTTCTTTTCTTTTTATTCAGCTTTCTATCATACCATACATAGGTATAACACACATAGATACCATACTATACACTATAATAGAAGTGTAGGCGTGGCTGAAAGAATGAAAGTTAAAATAGATAAAATATGCTCCAACCACGGCACTACACAACAAGGCTATAAATGGGCCAAAAACCCACAAACTTGCCTCATATTCTGTGTATTGGGGTCAAAAACCCACAATTTCTTATTTGAGAACCCCGAAAACCCGCGATTCTATACCATTATAGCAGGGAAATAGTGTATGTCAAGTCATTTTTTTGGTTGACAATGAAGATAATGGGGATATAATGTTACATATAGTGCCACAATCTGCACAAAAGGTACAGTACCTCTACCTACACGGACATTGAGTGCCTATAAATGAGGAAATTTGGCTGCCGATACGTTCGTTGAGCCTTAAATCCTGTGATATGGGACGACTTTACTGGTCACAGGCATCTATTCTGTCTTATTTGAGTGGATGAAGTCGGTTTCGTTTCTTTTTATGCCGAAATCGCCAGGGGGATTATATGTCCATACAGTTTGGCTCTAGCATTACGGTTTTCTGGATAAATCTTTATAGCAGGGAGATTAAAATTATTATTCTGTAGTTCATACCCTGAGTTATGTTTCTCCTGCTATTGTGATGCCTTTTATTCTCTCTATTAGACCAATGGGAAGGTACACACATTTTTAATCGCCAGTTTTTTCTCATAAAAGTTGACAAAACATAATTTTGGTTTATAATATACTTAGAATCACATTCTACTTCAAGAGTGCGGAAAGTTATTTCTGATGGCTTTTCGGGGGCTTGCGAGTAGTCTTAAAGCATTTGCTTTCCGCGCCCCCATTTTTTTCTTATACGGTCAAATTACGCTGACTATGACCAATCACGACTGTCGCGGTCGTTTAGCTGAGACAAAAAAAGAGGCCCAGCAGCGGCTTATTTGATGTAACAAACCACTGTGGGCCGGTCAATTAGAGAGGATGACCAATCCTTAGACGTAATCCCACCTCCTTTCTTTCAGGAAGTAAATTACCAATAGAGGTATCTGGAATCGAACCAGACTAATAGCGCCTTATAAGAGCGCCGGATGCAACCAGCTTACCTTTACCTCCTTATTCTCAACGCCAGACATCCCCTCCGTATGCCGCCTCAAGTTCTCTGTCAACAGCATCTCTCAAGTCCTGCAACTCTGGTGGTCCGACTGCTTGTTTCTCCACACAAGAAAGCAGACCCCTTCTATGTCTCCTGTAATGACGCCTCCATGCCCCACCGCCAAAAATAAAAGCGTAACCGCTTTCGACAGCGACTACACTTAATAGCAGGAATAATACCAACTTCTTCATTTTATATCTCCTCGATTAAAATAATGGACAAAGGGACCGACTTACTTTAATGCAGCCCCAATGTCCGATGGAGCGACAGACTACTCACCGTCTGGCAATGAAGTCTGCGCCCGCGAGGCTCACTAACATATTATAATCTATCTCTCTGCTTTTGTCAACTGAAATACCTGTAAATTACGCTGACTATCTTCATAGTTCGACGTTGCTAGATTGCGTGAGACACGCATTCATGCGCATTTCCTTACCCCACTTCTTATTCTGTCTAATGGGCGATACTGGACTCGAACCAGTGACTTCCACGATGTCAACGTGACACTCTAACCAACTGAGTTAATCGCCCTATATGTTTCCAAATTACGCTGACTATTGAACTAATCTGTCCGAGAGCGTTGGGTGATACAAAAACTTTCCCCAACTTACTTCTCCTGCTATGAAATTCCTCTGACTTAACTATACATGTTAAGGAATTACGCTGACTATCACTATGACCACTCTGAGGGTGGTACGGGTAGTACACCTGGCAGGGGTCGAACCTGCAACCTACGGATTAGAAGTCCGTTGCTCTATCCATTGAGCTACAGGTGCATATTGTTTTATCGGTATTTATTATAGCAGAAGTTTAAGAAAAATCAACGTAAGTCGTTGTTATCACACCATTTACGACTCGACGGCCCGGCCCGCGCCGCCCTAAGTCGTTACGCCATAAGGGTTTACGTCAAGCAGTTATCAATCCCTGGACCACCGGCACCACCGCCGTAACATCTGGGGAATGATACTTCCCTAAACCGTCCCAGTTCACACCATAGGCCGTCATTCTCACAAAGTAGGCTTTGTGGATAGGCTTCTCGTCAGGAACGGTCACGAAGGTATCGTACTTATAGGGGTTGTACGTTACCTTGTGCCGCTCCGATTGAGATTCCCAGAGAATCGTGCCGTCCATTTTTCGCGCGAGGTAATCCGTTGTCAGATAACCCTCAACGCCCGCATGGACGTTCTTACGCTTCTCTTTTAATACGCGAGCCCTTCCGGCCTCACTGACTTTGAAAGTGGCGTTATATAGCGATACTTCGTAATGATGTCCAATTACACGCCCTGTTTTTACATCCTTCACGGACCATTTGTGCTTGTGTAAATTGTAATATACGAAAACCTTTTTCATTTCAAATCTCCCCTAATAGATTCAAGACAACCAACTATAACACCAAACAAACCAATTAACAATAACCAAAATTCACCCATAGGCATAGCCTCCAATCCCCTATTATACATCGACAAACCAACCTTGTCAACTTTAATAAAAAAGGAGGGAGGCAGGGAAAATTCCCCACCTCCCGTTGGAGACTAGACATTCAGCCCAATCAACTTCTCAACGTCCTTCGTTTCGGTGAAAGTCTTACCGAGAGCCTTGAGATTGCTCCACTGTTTTTCACTCTGTTGCGAAAGACGACCGCCGAGTTGGTCAAACGATACCCACGAATCAGGCTCACAATTCTGACTGTGACGGGTAACGGCGTTAATCAGACCAAACGAGCTACGAGCATCGGTGCCGAGAATCCCAACCTCTACGTCGAAACCTTTGCGGATTCCAACCATATCGGCCCGACTTACCTTATACTGCTTTGCAGTAGCGGCAAGCATCTGGTCAACCGAAACATCACCGAACGTCCGAGTCCGAGTATCAAGCAAGGTATCAATACCTTTGTTGAGCAGCGGAATTTGACGCTGGATATTGCTCTTGATAGTATATTCCAACTGGTCAAGATTCAATTCTCCACGGTGAACCTGTCGCACATTCTTGCCAGATTCCTGTTCCCAGATGCAACCATTCATACAGATTGCCCGAAAGACAGACGGCATGTTTGACAGTCTACGCAGACCGATTTCGCTGTTGCCAACGCTCAACATTCCACCATAGGCCGAGTCAGTTTCCTGACGGATACTATCGGGAATGAGGATATTGCCGTACAGAGAATCAGCATCGCCTCGCCAGTGAGACAACAAGCCGCCAGGAACCAACTTTTTCAGCAATTCCAGATACCACTCATTATTCACAATCGCATACTTATCAGACAGAACAGCACGCAGACTACCATTTTTCCAAGTGCGGAACAAACGGGTTTTGTCTTGGTCGAACCGATTGCCATTAAAGAGAGTATGGTCAACGATACGCTTGAGCAATCCCGCATCAGACGCATCACGCCGATACTTAAATTCCTCGCCTTTTTTGGTCCCGACTTTATCGGTACACAAATCCTCAAACATCCATGCAGACGTTTGACCGGCTACCGCCATTTGACGTAGAGCGTGCGGCGTAGGAATATAATCCTTGCCGGTAGACTTTTTGCGAAGTGCGAATTGCCCCTTGTCAGTTACAACGGTATCGAACGCCGAAAGAGGCTCACGAAAATCCTCGATTACCGCCTGCTCGTTGTTGAGCTTGTCCAGACCTTCATCGAAAGAAATGCACTTATCAGCCCAAATCTTCGACACGTTGCGGAAGTCATTAGACTTTACCTGACTATCGGTAAAGTGTGAACCGACTTCGCCAACCTTAGCACCATTTCCTAATTGTTCACTCATAAAACATTCTCCTAAAAAACTTACACTACCAAACGAATCATTCTCTCATTATACATATTATATCGTCATGTCAAGCGTTTTTCTTTAGACATTTATAAAATTTTTCGCTGACTATCACTATGACCACGCTTCGCGGTGCGTTGGGTGTGACACAACGCCCGCCATGCTTTATTATACCATACGAGGGGGGTTTGTCAAGTGAAATAAAGAATCGTCGTAAGTCGTTGCTACATAAGGGTTTACGGCGGCGCGGGCGGGGCCCCGCCACCCTAAGTGCTTACGCACAAAGGGCTTAGGGCAACAAACAACAACAACAAGGAGAATTTTAATACTTCGCCCATTCGGGACGGGTGACAATGTCAACCTGTTTGAATTTGTAACCAGCCTCAATCAGTAGTTTGTGAAACGAGATAGCCGCGTTCGGGTTATCAAATTCTAGCCGTACATTTTCGTCGTGCGTGTCAGCTTCGTGCCGTCTTACATACTCAAACACACAACAATATCCCTCTGCGTGCGGGTCCATCGCCCAGCAGTATTGTTTACGTTGTAGCTTTTGCATTTTGTTTTCTCCCTTTGTCACTATAACCTGTCCAACCTTTACGCTTGAGTTGTTTCAATGCTTCGCCTGCTTCGCTTCCCTTTGGTTGTGTGCCATGAATAAGCAAAGCAAAATTGCCGCCACGGTTTGCGGCGTGACTATCATCGTGGTCGATTTCCAATTCTAATTCCGCTGCCTGTTCCTCAGAATAAACTACAACCGCTTCCCGCAAATTATGTTTGGCAATCAATTCGTCTTTCCAACCGCCACGACTAGCAGTCAAAACAAAATTCGGAATTGATTTTAATTCTTCCATCCGTGCTACCCAAAACGGCAGACTTTTTGTGTAGGCGTAAAAATGAATTTCGGGATTCGTTTCGGCTACCTTCATCCAGCAATCAAAATAGGCTTGCGTTTTGAAGTCGCCACCTACATGGATGCGAACGATTTTTGTGTTCTTTGGTATCGCTCGACTAATTGCAATCGCCGTTCCGTTGCAATCTCTTGCGGCTGCCGTAATCACTTGACTATTGCCCGCACGACTACGATAAACCCCATCGTATTGAACCTCTTGAGAAGCAGAGAAGCAGCGGAATTTGGTATGCTTGCCGTCTTGAATCCTACGCTTACCATCGGCAGAGACTACCGCCTTACTATGACACTCTTTTGCATAGGGGCAAGTATGACCAGACAACACAGAAAACGTCGAGAGTTTACCGTGTGTTTTCTCTAGGGCTTTGAGCTTTGCATTTGCTTTGCCGAAAACAATAGGCCCATCGTAAATAATTTGTTCCATTTTCTCACCTCTTTGTTGTTTGTTGTTTCCCCTATTATAACTAATTATCGGCATTGTCAAGGGGGCAGCATGAAGAAAAATCTCCAAATAAGCAAAAAAAACAAAAAAAAATATTTGTCGTCGTAAGTCGTTGTGAGATAAGGGGTTACGGCGGCGCCGCCGGGCCCGCCTTGCCCTAAGTCGTTACCACTAAAGGGTTTCCGCTTCTTTGAGCGTTATCTTGTGGGTTTTGCCGTCTTTATCAACAGCGTGAACGTGGGTTTGCGTGATATTAGTTACCACCGCATCCTTACCCGCGATTTTAATTTTCCCACCAATAGATATCAGTTGCATTTTATTCTCCGAATACTTTATCTTGACATTTTTGACACAAGCCGCTGATACTGTACTCTTTGCGGCTCAATTCATCCTTAAACTCTGTCGCGGGACCACCGCAGCCAATCGGCTCAGGCACACATTCATTCACGGCGATATGTATGCCGCGATAAAAACCAAATTGATTGGCCAAATCCGCTTCAATTTCAAAACTTTTAGTGCTTGGTTTCATGGTCTCTATTATACACCTTTTTTTGTTGTTGTCAATGGTTCACGTTTGACGGTGAGGGAAACCGAATCAGGGAATCCCCCACCGCCTTAATGTGAAAGTACATTATTGGTGAGGACGCTTCACTGTACGCCACTCAGGCATGGTCTCGTCTGCTCTAGACTAAATTGATACCCTACAACCACGACCCGGAAATTCCGGTCTTTCGGGTATACTTGTTGAGAATCTTACCCAACCAAGTAAACCGAACCGCACGAGCCGCAACATTCTCAGCATAAAACTGCCGATATTGCTCCGGCCCATCTTCCACCGTAACCAGAAACCGGCTACGCTGAATTTTATTGCTCGCCTTAGTAGACGATGCAATCGGGTGCTTGTGAGTATCCCGCACTTCTACAACCGTACCCTGACGGCGTGGAAGTCCTTGACTGGTATTCTTATTACCGTAAGAAAAACCAACAACATCACCAGCGGCACACTCAGCCAACGATTTTTTGCGTGTAAAAATCAAATCACTCTCCCTTTTCTAAAAAACTCAACTGACGACTATCCTCAATTTTAACAGGCATTAGGCGTTTGTCAATAGTAACTTGAACATCGACATCAAATCCAACTGCCCATTCTAATCCATCAATCCATTGTGTGGCCTCCGATATACTGGTAAACCACTTCACTCTATTCAGCTTGTCACCACAACGGCAAGACACTATAAAATAAGTTTTTTTATCTGACATTGTAATCCTTTAATGCTTGTCGGCGTTGTGCGGCCCGCGTTCGTAGTCGCTTCGGCCTGTGGTCGTGATACCCGCTCCCGCTGTCGTGCTGACTATGACCGGTCGCAGGCTTGATATCCTCTTTCCGTATCAGTATTTTTTCAGATTGTTTTTTTTGTTTTCGTTTCATGTTTTAAGTATACTATATTTATCGTCATTGTCAAAGAAAATCTTTAATTATTTTTTATTTTTTTTAAGTCGTTTGATAGTAAGGGTTTACGGCTGCGCGGGCGGAGGGGAAAATACGCTGGTCTCGGCCTCGCAGCTTTTGCCCTGCCCTAGCCGGTAGGCTTAGGTGATACATTGTAAGTATATACTACACAAGGGTTTATGTTGATTCGCCCCCGCCCGCGTTGCCATAAGTCTATATATACCAAGCACTTAGGGTGGCCGAAGGGGCTCGAACCCTCAACTTTCAGAATCACAATCTGATGTTCTGCCTGTTTGAACTACAGCCACCATAGCGAGGCCAATGGGACTCGAACCCACAACCACCGGCTCGACAGGCCGGTACTCTAACCAATTGAGCTATGGCCCCGTATAAGATAGCGGCACGGTAAGCCTTACCGTCAAGCCCTTCCAGCTAGGAGGCTTTAACTGGGACCGCTTTGTAAAAAATCCACCTTGCCCGCCGTTCACCGCTGCGGTTAATTAAAGGGTGGCCAACCCACCGGCCGGAGGTTCCCGTCGGCAGACGGACTCTCTCTGGACAAGGCTTCTAGTACACTCCCTGCCGGGAATGTTTTGCGACGCTACTCCTCGGAGTAGTCCCCATGATAGGGGTTCGGGTCGTCATCATAACGACCATCGTCGGCGTACAGTTCATCGTAATCGTAAGGGTCCATTCTCATTCTCCAACAGGTGAAACATAACGTAATAACAACATTGTAGCAAATACAGCCAAGGCTGTCAAGGGTGCTGCCCAAAAAAAATAAAAATTAAATGGCAACGCAACTCCCAAAAAAATCAAATCAAATTTCATTCTTTCCCTCAATCAAAACGTGGCGACCATTCGTTGCAGTCCAGCATGTCCCGCACTTGGTCGTTGCTCATGTACTTGAGACACGCCAGCAGCATACCTCTCTTTGTCGGGAATCCTTCCTCGATTCTTTCAAGAGCAAAATCTCGCGGGTTCGTGTCAAATGTTTGTTCGTCAGGCATTTTTTTCCTCTTGTTGTTTTATTTCCTCATACTTAATATATCGACATTCTACCAGAAAAACTTGAGCCGTCAAGGGGAAAAATAGAAAAAAAGCATGATTTTCTCTAAGTCGTTATGTGGTAAGGGTTTACGGCTTCGCCGCCGGGCCCGCCTCGCCGTAAGTCGTTTAGCGGCAAGGGTTTACGGCAACCACATTTCAAGATAACCCAACGCCCACAACGAGCCGACTACGGTGCCGAATACGCCAGCACAAAACAGATACCCACAAAGCACGCCGTCGAGAAAACGAGCGGCCAACGGCCTGCGATAATGCGGTTCGTCTTTAAGCATATATTTTTCAAGAGGCATTTGTTTTTCCTGTTCCGTTACAAGTTCGGCAGACGTCCAGACGCATCACAACATCGTGACCGTCCTGCATCATTAAATAATTCGGCACCCTCTCACCTCGACGCTCTAGGTCAGAATGAAGCTGTGAGATTTTACTCATCGAGATATTTTTTAATCTTATCTCGCCCTTATAAGAGCCTTCCAACATTTTGAAAATGTCAAACGCTACAACCGTGTTTTCCATGCTATGACTTTCTCCTGACACGAACACAACCATTTGCCTTTACGGCAACCTTTTGAACATGCTCAACCAACTCAGAGCGGTTCTGAATGTTAGTCTCGCCCGCTCCCCATTGCTTCCATCGTCCACCCTCTAACGTGCAGACAGCAAATTGTTTTTTCTCTTTCTCACCCATTTATAATCTCCGCAATAAGGATTCCCAAAATTATACCAATCACCGCAGCGGTGTCAACTTCCCACCAATTAACTTTCTGCGTTAGCCATTTCTTCACGAATTCTCTCCATGTGAGCGTTAAGGTTTGCAATACGTTCGGGCGTGCCACTGATTATCTCATGCGTTTTAGGGTCAACCTTGCAAGCTACACTTGCGGGGTCTTTTTTGGCCGCATCATTGTGGGCCTTGCATCGAATCAGAAATTTGTTGTTTCCCCGAATATCCTTCGGGTCCATCAATTCACTCATATCCACGTTAAACATACGGCATTGTTCAACTGGCGTGAATCGTTCGTTTGCGTCTATTGTAATCATTCGTTTCCTCTTTTGTTGTTTGTTGTTACTCGTATATTTTACCAGATAAAAAAAGCGTGTCAAGCATTTTTTTGAAAATTTTCATAATCCATAGAGACACGAAATTCAAGCCGCCGCCACTCAGGACAACCCAGAATCAGCGGAAACTTTCCACCCGTTCGGCTTGTATAAGTGCTGTCCTCGATAGCCATATCAAGATAAATGACATAGTCAGTTCCAATTTGGTAGGCATCATTCCAGCGGTCGCCACAGCAAGAACAACTATCGGCGTTAGTCGCTCCGAGCTTTTGAGCTTCGTCCCATGCTTCGTTTAAGTCATCGCCTTCCACGACGATATGGTAAGCGGGTCCGGTATACTTGCCGCCGCTGTTGTTCTGTCGGAAGTGCCACAATTTTTTTATCTCACTCATTCTCTAACGCCTCTCTGTTGTTACGATATTGTTTGCACATAGCATACCACCTAGCCGGATAAATGTCATCCGGCGGTAGGACACGGCCATAACGAACCATAAATAGAAATCTTTTAACTGTCATAATAAACCATTCTACTTTATATTATCGACCAAGTCAAGAAAAATCTTTAGAAAAATAAAAAAATAATCAAAATAGTTG